>OFFL01000368.1_pt1 | contig 51238 bp, 45 predicted proteins | sample 1521391 | NCBI WGS metagenome assembly OFFL01 (sample SAMEA3504082, study PRJEB24116) | mouse gut metagenome | biome: mouse gut; feature: mouse-associated habitat; material: faeces | place: Denmark | collected 2011
ATATAACAAAAAAACTCGAAAAATGTATGTCTTTTTCATTCATGCGTTTAATCTGATATTTCAATTTGGTTTTCTATAAATTTTTCAAATTCCCTACGTTTTATCAACCGCTTTTTCCCTATGTATATGACAAACGGGCATCTTGGTTGTTTCATGAGTTCTCTTAATTTGTTTATCCTAATATTGCTATACACCGCCTCAATCATAAGGTTCAGTTTGCCCTTAATTGGTACTTCTTTCATTCTGCCTCACCTCGTTCCAAAATTTCGTCAATGCAAGCGTTAAAGCCCATATTAAAACTGTTTTTCATCGCTTCGTTAATGCCAGAGCATCCATTCTCTGCTCTTCCAAAACCTATACATTTACCATTCCCATCTCTGCCGGAATCGCCTATCCTTTTAATAATTCCGCAACTTCCAATCTGCAGTATGGCAAAAGTAATGTATTGCTGATGCTTGATGCCATGCTCACAAAAAAAACTGAAGGATGAGAGCGGAATTCTGTTTGTATATTTTCCTGTTAATCAGCTTGCCGATGCACTCTCCCAATGTGAAATGACAGTCAGGCGTTCTTTGAATGAATTAGCAATACAGAAAATGCCTTCTAAAATAAAATCCTATCTGATATGGAAAGGTGACTTGATTTCAGATTCTTTTGAACCCGAAATAGTTCAGGGCAAAAGTAAAAACGCCGCTGCTTTTTCATTATCTGCTTCAGCTGGTTGAGTGCGGCAGAGTTTTTCGTGTTCCGAGAAACGGAGGTGTGCGAAACAAAAAACCACCTGCTATGCGGGTGATTTTTATGGCTAACAAGACGAATAGCATGGCACATACGAAATGGATGTGCAAGTACCATATTGTATTTACTCCCAAGTATAGACAAAAAGCAATTTATAATTAATACAAAGAAAGTATACGTGACATTATAAAACAGCTCTGTGCATATAAAAGAGTAGAGATTATCGAGGGGCATCTGATGCCCGACCATATCATGTCACATGCTGGTAAGCATACCATCCAAGTACAACGTGTCAAGCTTTATGGGATATAGCCGCAGAGCAAACCACCCGTTTGACGGGTGGTTATGATTGGAAAAATTAAATATGACGCTGAGCGGAACTGTGGCGAAAGTGCAGAGGGCGGCAAGCCCTTTGTGCAGGTCAAGGGCAGCAACCATCCTGTACAAATGACCATATTTTTAGAAACGCCTGCCGTAACAGCCTGCGAAAATCAGAGATTTTCTTCATACAATGGTTTTTCGGAAGTCTTATAGGCATCTGTCAGGAATTTTCCAAATTCCACATAAGAATATTTTCCTGTTTTTGCATCCAGCCGCAGCCTTGCACAGAGAATTGTCACCTGATATAAAAATGCCCTTTTCCCAGCGGGGATGCGGAAGCTGATGGTTTCTGTCTGGCTTTCGCTCCACTGGTTTGTCAGGGAAACATTAAAACCAAATTTAGCGCCTGCCTTACATACCTTTGCATTTATTTCAAAATTGATCTCTGTGGAGATTCCCACCGTGGACTGTGTCACAAACCCGCTGGTTAGGCTTTTGGAATATGTTGTTTCTGCCTCAGACAGCGTATTATCAATGAACCCTACTTTCTGTAAGTCGGAAGTATAAAATACTATGACATCAGCATACTCTTTATCTGTTTTGCATGGAAGGGAATTTATGAATGTATCCATTCCTGCCGCTGGAAGGGAATCATAAACCTTGACCTCTGAAATAATATGTATGGGATTATCCAGAAGGCAACATGCACCTTTTACTCTTGCCATTGCCATTGCATAGTGTGCATTAAGTGTATTGATGTCCCCGTATAACAGTGACCTTGCACTTATGTTCAGGATAGTATCGTGTTTTGGCTCCTTTTTCTTTTCCTTATAATTTCTGATCCGCAGCCGCCATTCACATGTGACAATCCCGACACCGTCGCATTCTCCCTTTTCATGCTCGTAATTATACAGTAACGTAATGACGCGGTTATTTGTGACATCATAATCCTTCTCGAATGCGCTTTCATTCAGGCTTGCCAGTGCATTGGAAAACGTGGCATCCAGTGTTATCTTGTCAATTCCCTGTACCGTAGCTGCAGTGCATGCCGTGGCGGCTTTCGTAAACATTTCCTTTATGGCCTCTACGGTAGACGCCTCCTCATGTAGTTCCTTTTCAGGTTCCTCTGCATAAGGAAAGTCTTTCGTGCCCTTCTTCAGGTATTTGTAATTATCGGACTCCTGGATGACAAGCAATTTTGATGTAAACTGCCCTACCGCCCCTTCCTCCCATGATCCGTCTGCTTCTTTTTTGAACCGATCATCAAGCAACACATCCAAAACATTCCTGTTGCATATGGACCCAAGTACATTATTCGACAGCTGTTCTATCTGTAGCTTTCCACTATCTCTGTAAACCCCGAAGGTTGTCAACTTTCCAAGTCCGATTTTTGAAGTCACGTCCTCAATGTTTTTCTTCAGTTTTTCACCATAGGTCTCCTTACAGTGAAGACCAAGATCATTTAACTGTTTGGTCAGTTCGTTCGGATCTAGATGTGTGGATTGGCGCCCATTCAATGTAATAGGAATTCTGTCAATGTGTATCCCGACATCCTTTCTTGCTTCTGATACAATAAGTGCCATATTTATTACCTCCTTTTTTATTGATAATGATACAATATCATGTTCAATTCCATTAAAATGGAATTAAGTTATTCTGTTTCTTTGAATAACTTAATTCCATTTGTCAAGAAAATTATTTTTGTTAAAAATTTATCAGGGAAAGATACCCTGGCAACAGATATTATGACCATACCAAAGGAAATGATATAGTTTTAGATTTCCTATCATTCTACAAATTAAAATTCTGATAAGATATAATTTATAGCACTTATTAACTGTTATTTTTTATCTACAAAAAGTTCACAAACCCTTGAAAATGCTAAATTTATAGCAAGTGAGTTTGCCCTTAGACTTTCCCTTGTGTTATATCCTTTTCACAAGCAGCGGTAGCAAGAATACGAAATGAAAAATTTGATCTGGCAGAGAGAAACAAAATCCTCAGCAGATCTATGCAGGAGCATTTCATGTGGAATTGATACTTATATTAGCTAGTCTACATCCTTTTTAAAAATTCCTTAACATTTGTCTCGATATCCCCTTTAAAAATCGCGGAACCAGTAACAATCACATTTGCACCCGCCTCAAGATTCATTTCAAGATTGTCAAGACGCACGCCGCCATCTATTTCAAGTTTCACATCAGGGTAGCTTTTGTCTATGATGCGGCGGACTTCTCGTATCTTATCTAGGCATTCCACAATAAAGCTCTGTCCGCCAAAACCTGGCTGAACAGTCATGACAAGCACCATATCTACCAACTCCATATATGGTATTATCTCGCTTACAGGTGTGTTGGGATTGATAGCAATTCCTGGCTTCGCTCCCAGTTCTTTTATTTTTTCGAGTGTCTCCTCCACACAGTCACATGCCTCTATGTGTATCGTTACGCCATCTGCTCCCAGTTCAATAAGTTCTTCTACATATCTCTCCGGTTTTTCCACCATCATATGCACATCCATAAAAAGGTTGGAATATTTTCTCACACATGCAAAAACCGGCATTCCAAAAGAAATAGAAGGAACAAACATTCCATCCATTATATCAATATGAAGGTATGGTACTCCTGCCTTTTCTACAATTTCGATTTCCTTTCCCAGCTCACAAAAATCTGCTGCCAATATCGAAGGTGCTAAATAATTCATCTTAGTACTTCCTCCTTTCTTTCTCTTTGAGTTCTTCATAGAATGCTGTATAATTATCATATCGTATTTTGCTGACTTTTTCTGCTTCCAAAGCCGTTCTAATACCGCAAACCGGCTCATGAATGTGCGTACAAGTCATAAATTTGCACTGGTTTTCAAACGGTGCAAATTCTGGATAATAGCTTTGAAGCTCCTCCTTGGATATGTCAAACAAAGACAAAGAACTAAACCCCGGCGTATCCATAATATAAGTATCATCCGAAACCATTATCAGCTCTGAATGCCGCGTTGTATGCTTACCGCGCTCTATCTTTTCGCTTATCGCTCCTGTCTCCATCTGTTTATCCTTTTGCAGACAATTTACAATAGAAGATTTGCCCACACCGCTTGGCCCCGCCAAAGCTGTTGTTCTGCCGCAAAGCAGTTCTTTCATTTGTTCAATGCCGTCTTTGTCCATAGCACTTACAAAGATGATTCTGCTGCCGCTGTTCTCGTATATCTTTTGAATCCGCTGCATTGTCTGGATATCCGACAAATCCTTTTTATTAAAACACAAAATACAATCCAATCCCTGTTGTTTCATCAAAATCAAGAATCTGTCAAGGAGATTAAAATTCGGTTCTGGTTTTGCCATCGCAAAGATTAGCATAGCCTGATCAATATTGGCAACAGCCGGACGCACCAATTCACTTTTTCTTGGAAATATCTGCATAATATTTCCCTCAAAATCTTTAGCATCCGTTATCTCTATCGCAACATTATCTCCCACAAGCGGCTTGATATTTTCTTTTCTGAAAATACCTTTTGCCTTGCATGAATAGATTCCCTCTTCAGGAACATGAACATAATAAAATCCCGCAATTCCTTTTATAATTTTACCTTGCATACGTCAACCCCTAAAACACTTAGTTTTTTGTAAACTGTACATTTTGTGTTATCTGAGCTACTGCGGGCGTCATTTGTGTTGTTGGATTTCCATCTGCATCCACTACTGGAACCTCCTCATTTTTCAGATAAGAAACAATCACAATACCATAAGCGGAAGGACTTTCAAAATCATTTAGATTAATTGCAACCGGAAAAGCAGTTACATTTTGCGAATACCATAGCTGTTTGCTCCCATCTGCTGTCATAAGGATCACTTCTGCATTTCCACCCATATAATCTGCTGGCGCCTGTATCATCAAACTGCAGTTATAGGTTACACTCTCAGCTCCTATACTGATTTTTAGATCTACTGTGCTTTCCGCAGAAATTTTAGTTCCTGCCTCAAAACTTTGATAGCAGATTTGTCCTTCTGGATATTCTGAGCTGTAGGACTCCTCAATCTTTCCAACCTTAATTCCTGCTGCATTGAGCGTACTAATCGCCGCATCTTTGGAGTTTCCAAGCACGGAAGGCATTGGTATCTCAACCCCTTCACTGCCGGTACTAATCACAATCGTAATCTCTGTACCAAGCGGTGCAGATGTATTTCCAACCGGAAACTGGGAAACAATCATTCCTTTGGCATATTCTGCGGAAGGTTCCTCTGACTTTACGACTTTAAAGCCTTCCTGTGTCAGTAATGCAGTTCCTTCTGCCTCTGGCAGGCCCTCAACAGGCGGTACAGAAATACCATTTGCACCTGCACTGACAGTCAAAACAATCGTGGTGTTCATCAATATCTTGTCATTTGGAATCACCGCCTGGCCGTCCTCCAACGCTGCTGAAATCACTTGGTTTTTTGCATACTGCGTAGATTCTATAAACGTCGTTTTGCATCCTAATCCGGCTGAATTGAGCGCTTTCTTCACTTCCTCAACATCAATCCCCACAAATTCCGGCATCACCGCTCTCTCTGCATCATTGCTGCCTTTCTCTTGGGTAGGCAGCCCTATCTGTTCAAAAATTCCTGTTGCCTGACCTGCAAAATAAAGAAGAATTCCACCTATGATAACTGCCGCAATCACAGTCAGAACTGTCGTGAAGCCTTCCGCTTTGGGATTGTAATCATATTCGTCGTTCCCATAGCTGACCTGGTAATCTTCCTCGTCATATCCATATTCACCGCCGCGAAAATTCTGACGATTCACAGTCTCCTGTTCATAATCCTCTTCATAATAATCATATTCCCTTTTATTTTGGGTGTTATTCTGTTTCTTTTTTGTATTGTTATTTGATTTGTTTTTTTTGGTTTGTTTACTTGCTGATTTATGATTTGAAGCAGCGTTGTTATTTCCTCCATACTGTGTATTGCTTGAGGCTTTTGACGGTTTATGTTTATTGCTTTTCGCCGGCGGCTCCATGACCACCTCTCCATAATACCCACCGTCCTCATAATACATTTCCTGTCCATAATCATCGTCTGCTATATCGTCCTGATAATTATCCTGATAATTGTCAACCGCTTTTTTTCTGGTTGGCTTTATCTGATTTGGAATCGCTTCCAGCTCTTTTTCATCCGCATATGTTTCCCTGCGTGGAATTTTGTCCTCCCATACGGTATCAAGCACCGCAGGCATTGGAATCGGCGGCGTCTGACCAGGCATTACCTTTGTCTTTCCAGTATCATCCGCCGTATCTATCTGTGCAATCACTGCATCTGGATTAATCAGTGATTGTTTCAAATCCTTGATCATGTCGCCCATATTCTGATATCGTCTGTCTGGGCTCTTCTGGGTACACTTCATTACAATATTTTCCACGCTCACAGGTATCTCAGGCACAAAATCCCTCAGTGACGGCATAGGGTCTTGTATATGCCTGATTGCAATAGAAACCGTGGTATCCCCATTGTAGGGTACCCGCCCTGTAAGCATTTCAAACATCGTGATTCCCATAGAATAAATATCACTTTTTTCGTCCGAAAATCCGCCTCTTGCCTGTTCAGGAGATGTATAATGAACAGAACCCATTACATTAGAAGTTATCGTATTGCTAGATGCTGCTTTAGCAATACCAAAATCCGTTACCTTTACTTTTCCTTCTTTGGATATGATAATATTTTGAGGCTTGATATCTCTATGTATAATATGGTTATTATGAGCAGCCTCTATACCCATAGAAACCTGGATTGCAATACTAATTGCTTCTTTTGTTGTAAGTCTGACTTTTTTTTCTATATATTTTTTAAGTGTAATGCCCTCCACAAGCTCCATTACAATATAATGAATGCCGTTTTCTTCACCGACATCATAAACATTTACAATATTGGGATGCATCAGTCCAGCGGCCGCCTGTGCCTCAACCCTAAACTTGGACACAAAATTTCTATTTTCGCTAAACTCCTGTTTTAGAACCTTTACTGCTACAAGCCTGTTTAATTTCTGGTCTTTTGCTTTATATACATCTGACATTCCACCTGTGCCGATCTTTTCAAGCACTTCATAACGGTATCCTATCAGCATTCCTAACTTAATCATTCTGACCTCCAAACGGTTCCACAAGAACCACAGCTATATTATCACGTCCACCGTTTTCATTGGCTGCCTCAATGAGACGTTTTCCAGCCTCTTCGAGACTGTTGCTGCCATTAATAATCTTGTGTATCTCACCATCTTTGAGCATATTGGTAAGCCCGTCTGTACAAAGCAGCAGCTTTTCCTGTTTGCCTATATGCACATCAAAAAAATCCACAAGCACATATTCCTTTACGCCAACTGCTCTTGTGATAATATTTTTATCTGGATGTATTCTTGCAGTCTCTCTGTCTATCCCACCCATATCAACCATTTCCTCTACAAGGGAATGATCCTTGGTTATCTGTGTGATAAACTCATTGATAACATAAAGCCTGCTGTCACCTACGTTTGCCACTGTCACATGATTTCCTTCAAAGGTTGCTGCTACAAAAGTGGTACCCATCCCCTTAAGCTCTTCATCTTTTTCCGACATTTTATGAATATATGTGTTGGCATCATCAATTGCCTTTTGCAAAATATTTTCCGCATCATATTCATCCGTGCAGCTTGCAATCACCTCTACTGCTTTATCTGCTGCATGTTTGGACGCATAATCTCCTGCATTGTGTCCGCCCATCCCATCAGCCACAATAAAAAGGTTGGGAAGGTTTCCCACCGGCTTATCGGAAGTATATATGTAGTCCTCGTTTATTTCCCTTCTTCGTCCAACATCCGTTATAGAAAATAAATTCACTTTTTCTCCTCCAATCAGTGAAAATGACTTCGTATTTCTCAGGCCAAGACATATTTGTAAATATCCCTATGTCTTTATGTATATTAGCACAAGTAACCTTTTAATTCAAGCCAGCAAATTGCAGCAGTTGTACGATGCCTGCTTATCCATCACCCAACGATTCCTCTTTGCCATGATACCGCCTGCGAAGCTGTCCACAAGCCCCGTCGATATCCTGCCCCATCTCTCTGCGAATAGTGGCATTGATATGCCTGCTTTCCAGCTTGTTTTGAAAATTTAAAACATCACTGCGCGCCGACGCCCTATAATCCCTTTCTTTTATCGGATTGACAGGAATCAAATTGATATGACAATTCATACCATCTATCAGTCTGCAAAGATTTTCTGCATCTTCATCTGTATCGTTCACTCCTGCCACCAGGCTATACTCAAACGTTATCCGTCTGCCTGTCTGCGCAAAATAATAACGGCAGGCAGCAATCACTTCATGAATATCATATTGGTTTGCAATCGGCATCAGTTCTTTACGTTTTTCCTGTGTAGATCCATGCAGTGACAATGCCAAAGTAATCTGCAGCTTTTCATCTGCCAGCCGTCTCATCGGTTCAACAAGGCCGCAAGTTGAGACAGTAATATTTCTCTGACTGATATGCAGCCCATTTTCGTCTGTTATCAACTGTATAAATTTAAGCAGATTCTCGTAATTGTCAAGTGGTTCTCCCGTTCCCATCACAACAACATTGGACACTCTTTCACCTGTACTTCTTGAGATTGCATAAACTTGATCCAGCATTTCCGATGGGGTGAGATTCCGCGCAAGGCCATCAATCGTCGATGCACAAAATCTGCATCCCATACGGCAGCCAACTTGTGAAGAGATGCAGACCGAATTGCCATGATGGTATTTCATCCAGACACTCTCGACAAAATGGCCATCTGAAAGTTCAAAAAGATACTTTCGGGTACCATCCAGCTTGGAAGTCTGCACTTCAGCCTCTTTCAATGAAACATAGTCAAACTTTTGGGCCAGAACTTCTTTTAAATTGGAAGAAATATTGCTCATCTCACTATAATTTCGAGCAAGCTTTTTATGCATCCACTCATAAAGCTGCTTTGCACGAAATGCTTTTTCTCCCATATTTTCTATTTCTGTCTTTAATTCCTGTAATGATAGTGATTTTATATCTGTCTTAATCAGACTGCACCTCCAAAACTGCAATAAAAAATCCATCTGTTTGATGAACACCTGGCAGGAGCTGCAAACACCCTTCCTGTGTTATTGTTGCTTCCAAACATTGCGGCAATGCATGGCTTATCGGTACAGGTATCAGTTTTTTTTCATTTTTGAGCCATGCAAACTGATTCTCATTTTCTTCCTGATTGATTGTACAAGTGCTAAAAAGCAGCCGTCCCCCTGGTTTTAAATATTGTATTGCGGTCTCAAGTATCTGTTTTTGCAGTTTGACAAGATCTTGAATTGTATCAGGACTTATATGGTATTTGATATCGCGTTTTTTGCCAATAACACCAAGCCCTGAACAAGGCACATCCGCGATAACAATGTCTGCTTTGCCAAACAGTGCATCATCTGCTTTGCATGCATCCCACACAGCCGCAGAAACATGCTTGAGCATACAACGGTCAAAATTCTCCTGCATCAGACTCACTTTATTCTCTGAAATATCCCTTGAAACGACCGCATAATTTACATCATATTTTTCAAGCAAATCTGCTGCCAGCATTGATTTGCCCCCTGGAGCCGCACAGATATCTATCACAAGTACAGGGTCTTTTCGCTCCGAAAAATTCATACTTTCAAAACCGATTGCTTCTACGGCAAGCATAGAACTGACGTCCTGTATCACAAATGCTCCCTTATCATAATATGGCAGCTTCGTAATATCATCGGTTTTTGACAGCAGATATGCATAGGGCAGATATGGATGCTGCTCCATTCTGCCCCCTTGCCCAATCAATACTTTTTCCACAGCAGTGATGGCAGTATCTATATCCACTCCTGTTTGTTCAAAAACATCGCGAAACCGGATTGTCACAAGATGTTCCTTTAACAGCTCCGCCAAAATCAGCTCTGTTTTTTCTATTCCAAGCTGCTTGGTCCACAAATCAACAATCCACTCTGGCATAGAATATTTTACAGATAAGCTAGGGTACGTTATTGCTTCCTTATTGCGAACAATATTTCTAAGCACTCCATTCACAAACCCCTTGAGTGTAGCAAATCCTTTTTTTTGTGTCAACTTCACTGCTTCATTGCAGGCTGCGGCATCAGGCACCGCGTCCATATACAAAATCTGATAGACACTCATGCGCAGAATTGCACATATCACAGGCTTCATTTTATCAAATTTTGTTTTGGCATATTGAGAAATGATATAGTCAAGCTCTATACGCCGCTCTAAAGTACCTTCGTATACTCTTTTTATAAAGGATTTTTCCTGCTGTGAAAGATAATTATATTTATTTAATACATCCCTTACCAAAATATGGGAGTATATATTTTCTTCCAAAAGCATTTCTAGTACGAGCATTCGTAGATTCACTGAATTCTTTTGCGTCATCATTTTTAATCATCTCTTCTTCCAAACAACATTACCAGTCTTAACAACTGTAATATAGATGCTGCCGCCGCTGCCACGTAAGTATACGCCGCCGCTTTCAAAACCTTAGCGCTTTTTCTGCGTTCATCACTTGTTACAATACCATATTGTTCAATGCAGACAAGCGCTCTTTTGGAAGCATCAAATTCCACAGGAAGCGTTACAACCTGAAACAAAACTGCCAGAGAAAATACCCAAATACCAATTTGCATCAGCAAAGGATTACTTCCTAGTATCAGACCAACAAGAATGATGGGAATGCCAAGCTTAGAACCTATATTGGCAGCCGGTACCAATGCCGTTCTGATATTCAGCGGAGCATACTTTTCATAATGCTGCATCACATGCCCACACTCATGCGCCGCCACGCCAATTGCCGCCACAGAAGTAGAATTGTATACACTGTCTGACAAACGTACCACTTTCGCTGATGGATCATAGTGATCTGTCAAAGTTCCTCTGATATGCTCTACCCGCACATCATAAATCCCTTTTGTTCTCAAGATTTTTTCAGCCGTTTGTGCGCCTGTCATACCTGACATGCTTCGCTCTCTTGCAAATTTGTTAAATGTTGAATTTACCCTTGCAGAAGCAATGATACTCAACACCGCTCCTATCAGTACGAAAATATAAGTAGGGTCAAAATAATATCCATACAGTGGCATATAAATCCTCCATTCTGCCAAATGTCACCTTGAACGCTCTCTTGCACTGACTCTAATTTGGGTCCCAAAGAGATTCCAAGCGTACATCAAATGTTCGTATATTCTCCCAAACGCGTGCCTGTCTTCCATGGGTTACCGAGCAAAAAGCTCTTTGTATCCATTCGCTTCTTTCCTTCAAGCTGCAATTCTTGTACTCTCAGAATTCCCTTACCACATGATACGTCAAAAGAATCTTTTGCAACAGCAGTGATTGTTCCTGGATCCTGTGTACATGTTTCGTGCTCAGATAATGCCTCACACTCCCAAATCTTAACCGTTTTTCCATTCCAGGAAGTATAAGCGCTCGGCCATGAATTCAGCCCTCTGACAAGCCGCTCAATCGAAACAGCATCTTTTGTCCAGTCAATCTTTCCAAGTGATTTCTCCATAATTTTTGCATGACTTGCACAACTTTCATCTTGTTTCACAGGCGTGATTTCTCCCCGCTCCAGCATAGGAAGCGTCTCCACAATCAATTCTGCTCCTGCCTGTGCGAGTTTAACAAAAAGGCTGTCTGCTGTTTCTTTACGTTCTATTGTTACCTTTTTCTGCGTAAGTATGTCACCAGTATCAATTCCGGTGTCCATTTGCATGATTGTAATTCCTGTCTCCTGTTCTCCATCAATAATACACTGATTAATCGGAGAAGCACCTCTATATTTTGGCAAAAGAGAGGCATGAATATTGACACAACCCAATTTTGGCATCTCAAGAATCTGTTTTGACAAAATCTGTCCAAATGCTGCTACAATATAAATATCTGCCTCATATTTTTTTAATTCTTCTATCGCTTCTGGCGTCTTTATTTTTACAGGCTGAAACACAGGAATTCCATGCTTCAAAGCACATTCCTTCACAGGAGAGCACTGTGCTTTCCCACTTCTTCCCTTTGCCTTATCAGGCTGTGTCACAACCGCAGTCACCTCATGTCCCGCATTTATCACTGCCTCAAGCGCCCCTACTGAGAAATCAGGAGTCCCCATAAAAACAATTTTCATTCTATTTATTCTTCCTCCTCAGGTTCTACGTCCATCAAAGCGCCTTCAACCTTCTCTACATAAAGATGCCCTTCAAGATGTTCAATCTCATGGCAAAGTGCTCTTGCAAAAAGTTCTTCTCCTTCAATCTCAAACTCATTCAGTTCTTCGTCCTGCGCAATTACCTTAACATAATTCGGTCTGGTAACAGAGCCTGTTTTTCCTGGAACGCTCAGACATGCTTCATTTCCTGTCTGTTCCCCGCTGAATTCCACAATCCGCGGATTGATTAGCAAAATGGGGTCCTCCCCTGTTGTATCGATAACCACAATTCTTTTTAATACTCCTACCTGTACTGCTGCTAATCCTACACCATTGGATTCGTACATAGTTTCGAACATATCATCTATCAACTCCTGAACCCTTGGTGTTATTTCTTTTACTTCCTTTGAAACTTTGTTTAATACAGGGTCCCCTATTTCCCTGATTGTTCTGATTGCCATAATTATCCTCCGTTTCTATAATTATGCACTCTCGGAATCCTCCTTACACCTGCTCTTGCGAGAATGCATTCTATTTTTAATAATTATTAATAGGATCAAAATCAAATTGTACGCTGTCCGTATTCCACTGCATCTTATTGATAAAATGCTCTAGGTCATCTTTCAGCGCCACCAACACTTGATAGTCCCTGTTTTTTACATAAAAAATATATCGATATACATCGTTAATCTTTCCAATCGAAGCCTCTGTTGGACCTATCACCATTGTTTCTGTTCTATTTAATTTTTGAATCCGATCCTTTGCTCTGTTCACAAGCATCTTTGCATGTTCCGAGCCTATAGCTTCTTTATCGGAAAGCACCAAAACCGCCATCATATGGGCAGCCGGCGGATACATCATCAAATCACGGTATGCCATTTCTGCATTATAAAAGCCTTCATAATCCTGTTTAGCAGCATGTATTATTGTATAATGTTCTGGCTGATAGGTCTGTATCACGACTTCTCCCGAAAGAGAGCTTCTTCCTGCTCTACCTGCTGCTTGTGTCAGCAGTTGAAAAGTGCGCTCCCCTGCTCTGTAATCCCCTGCATGAAGCGACATATCTGCTGCAAGTATCCCCACTAATGTAACCTTTGCAAAATCATGCCCTTTGACAATCATCTGCGTCCCCACAAGAATATCCGCCTCTTCATTTGCAAACTGTGACAGAATTCGCTCATAACTGTCTTTGTTTTTGGTCGTATCTGCATCCATACGAAGCACTCTCGCTGACGGAAACTCCTTGTGCAAAAGCTCCTCTATCTGCTGTGTGCCCGCTCTGAACCCCAGAATATATTTTGAACCGCATACGGGGCAATTTGTGACAGACTGCGTTTCATATCCACAATAATGACATACCAGCCTGCTTGTATTTTGGTATTTGCTGGTATGTTCTGATAATGAAACATCACAGTGTGGACACATCATTACATACCCACAAGCTCTGCATGAAACAAACCCTGCATAGCCTCTGCGATTGATAAAAAGCATTGTCTGCTCGTGTTTTTTTAACCGATCCTCAATCAAAGTATGAAGTCTTCTGCTAAAGATAGAACGATTGCCGCGCCGAAGCTCATCTCTCAAATCCTCTACATACACTTTTGCAAGTTCACCGCCTGCAATTCTTTCTTTTAGTTCAAAAAGAGTTATTTCCCCTTTTTTTGCCTTGTAATACGATTCTAATGAAGGGGTCGCTGAACCCAAAACCAACGCTGCATTTTTGATGGTGCAGAGTGCGCCTGCCACTTCTCTTGCATGATATTTTGGCATATTTTCACTTTTGTAGCTTCCCTCATGTTCCTCGTCTATGATAATCATTCCCAATCGTTCAAAAGGTGTAAAAAGCGCTGAACGGGGACCTATCATAATATCTATCTCTCCCTTGGCTGCACGCTCATACTGATCGGAGCGTTCTCCTGCTGACAGCCGGGAATTCATCACAGATACCCTGTCACCAAAACGCTGATAAAACCGCATAAGCGTCTGATACGTAAGCGCAATTTCTGGTATGAGCATAATTGCCTGTTTTCCCTCGGCAATCACATGATCTATCAGCTCCATATACACCTCTGTCTTGCCGCTTCCTGTCACCCCATGAATCAGATACGTCCGCCGGATACCTTCTCTAAAATCCTTTATAATGCTGTCTACTATGTGATTTTGACTGACAGATAAGTATTTCTTTTGATTTTTTTGCCATCCCTTTTCAATATTTTCAGGCAGCGCATTTCTATAAATATCTTCTGCCTGGACTTCAATAAGTTCTTCTTTTTCAAGGGCATGTATGGTTTGAACTGTAATATTCAACTTCCCTGTCACCAAAAGCTGCGGAAGTGCAGACTGTTTGGAAAGCGCCCTCATCAGTCTTGCCTTGGCGGTTTGATGCTTTTGGTCAAATACTTCCGCCTTTTGCAATGCTGTCTGGCTATCCACTTTGCAAATGACCGTTTTTTTGACAATCTGCTTTCGCTTCTGTTTGACTGGAAGCACTGTTTTTAAAGCGGATATCATTGTTGAACCATAGTTATTCTTTATCCATCCTGCAAGCTGAATCGAATCATTTTTGGCACTGATTCCACCTTTTACAATAGAATCAATATATTTCAGCTTGTTCTCATCATATTCTGCCTTGTCTGTGATTTCCATCACATAGCCCTTTATCAGCTTATTCCCCATTCCAAAAGGAATCATGACTGCCATTCCTACAGCAATCTGTGTTTTCAAATCATCAGGTATCCGATATTGAAATGGTCTATCGACTTTTTCATGAGAAATATCTACGATAATATTCGCAAATCTGCCCGTCATTTATCCCTCATTTCCTGCTGCTAATTCTTCTAATATTTCTTGAATCAGCACTCTTTCATCCATAGGATATTTTACCCCTTTTATCTCCTGGTAGTCCTCATGCCCCTTTCCTGCAAGCACAATAATATCCCCTTTTTGTCCATGAGTGATGGCATATCGAATCGCCTCTTTGCGGTCACATATTTCCACATACATTCCACTAGTCTTGTTAATGCCCATCTTGATGTCTTCAATGATGGCTTGCGGTTCCTCAAAGCGCGGATTGTCTGAAGTGATAATTGTAAGGTTTGCAAGTTTTCCGCTTACTTCACCCATCTCATACCTACGAAGCTTCGAGCGGTTTCCCCCACATCCAAAAAGACATACAAGGCGATTTGGTTTGTACTCCCGCAGCGTAGTAAGCAAGCTTTCAAGCGCCATAGCATTGTGTGCATAATCAATCATCAAGGTAAAATCATCCGACACCTTTACCATCTCAATTCTGCCTTTCACTTTTGCCCCAACAAGCGCCTGTTTCATCACTTCCTGACGCACGCCAAAATGCCTGCATATTGCAATCGCTGTCAATGCGTTGTACGCACTGAATTTGCCTGGAATATCTGTCTCTATCTCCATATCAAGCAGCCCGGAAACCTTAAAATCAATTCCCAAAAAGCCGGAACCTGTCACAAGTTTTAAATTGCTTGCCCGCAAATCGGCATGTTCATCAAATCCATAGGTTTCAAGCTCACAGGTATGACCTGCTGTAACCTGCTTCCAATGCGGATCATCACAGTTTATAATTCCAACCCGACACTGCCGAAACAGCATCGCTTTGCATGCGAGATACTCTTCAAAGGAAGCATGTTCATTGGGACCTATATGATCAGGCTCTATATTGGTAAAAATACCATAATCAAACAAAAAGCCCTGTGTTCTGTGCATCATAAAGCCCTGTGACGAAGCCTCCATAATAACTATCTGGCAGCCGGTTTCTTTCATTTCCTTAAAATATTTTTGGAGCGTAAATGATTCCGGCGTTGTATTAGGAGAAGGATAAACTTTATCACCTATCACAGTCTCAATCGTTCCGACCAGTCCAACCTTATATCCGGCATTCTCCAATATGTATTTAACAAAATACGCGGTTGTTGTTTTTCCCTTTGTGCCTGTCACCCCAATAATTTTCAAATTATCTGCGGGATTCCCAAAATAATTTGCGGATATAAATGCCATGGCATAACGGGTATCGGCCACTTTAATAATCGTAACCTCTGCTTTGTCATTAACCGCCACTTCATGACATACCACCAAAACTCTGGCCCCATCTGCTACAGCCTGCGCCGCGGCACTGTGCCCATCAAAATTTGCACCCTGAATGCATAGAAAAAGGCAGCCTTCTGTAACCTTTCTGGAATCATTTACCACCTCAGAAACGCTGACATCCACACTGCCTCTGATACACTGATATGCAAAACCCTTTAACAACTCTTTACACTGAAACATAAAAATCCCCCATGCTGCTTTCAATGGCAAAAATACCGATTCTATTTTAATCTATGAACTCTGCTTTAAAGAATACCATATCCGAAGCATTTTATCAAGTTATTGATTCATCCATCACCTTCCTGAACGTAACAGTTCAGCCTCCGGCTTTCTGTTACAAACCTAATTTTTCTCGTCATCTAAAATATCTTTGACCAATTTTTCAAGTTCTCTCCGATTTGGTAAATATAACTCATATTTAGATACAAATAAATGACTGTCCATCCCATACGTTGCATACTCTACCAATAATTCATCCTTGTTTTTGCTTAATATGATTCCAATAGGCGGATTATCATCTGGCATATTTTCTTCTATTGCAAAATAACCCATATACATGTTCATTTGCCCAATATCCTCATGCTGAACAGAGTTTTTCTTTAAATCTATCAGAACAAAACATTTCAAAATTCTATGATAAAACACTAAATCCACATGGTAATGCACATTATTGATTGTCAAAGGATACTGCCGCTTCACGAATGTAAATCCTTTACCCAATTCCAACAAAAACTTTTGTAAATTGTCTATAATTTTTTGTTCCAAATCATTTTCACTATACTTTTCCTGTTCTGGAATATCTAAAAATTCCAACGTATATGTGCTCTTTACAATATCTTCCGGACTTTGGCACTCAATGCCATTTTGGGCTAACTTTAAAATTCCTTCTTTATCCCTGCTAGAAGCCAATCTTAAAAACAACGCTGAATCCATCTGTCTTCGCAATGTTCTGACATTCCAATTTTCCACAACACATTCTTTCTCATAAAAGTTGCGTTCGAGTTCATCATCTATTTTTATCAATTCGCATATATGAGACCATGATAATTTGTCAGACACAGTCTGACAATCTGAATATTTCAAATAAAACTTCCTCATATTATTTAAGTTTGGACGACTATATCCTTTTCCCAAACGTAATGTCAGCTCCTTAGATATTGTGGAAAGCAAATTTTTTCCATATTTCGCTTTTGCATTGCCATCCTGCTCAAATTCAACAATATATTTTCCAATACTCCAATATGTTACTGTCATCACCTTATTAATTGATATTGCTAATTCAGACTTTGATGCATTTACCAATACTTCAATGTTCGAAATCATTTTTTCAAAACCTGAATTTTTTACTAATTCATCCACAGCATTTCCTTTCTAAATTTGTCAGACACAGTCTGACAAATCAAATATTATTTTTCATTCATACTATACCCTGAATCTTCTGCTGCCATCAAAGGTTTCGTCTTTGGGTGAAAATCATAAACTACTGATTCCGGATTGATGTTGCTGCTCATCAGCTCCGCCTGTTTAATCACAACGTCAATAGCCCCTTTCGCTTTCTCTGGCGGATACTCATACTTTCTCAAAAGATGTTTTACCTGTGTTTTCATATAAGCGCGAACAGATTCTTTCTTATCCCAGTCAACCGTTCTGCATCTTTTCTGAAAATAACTGTGATTTCACAACTCCGGTTCATTTTATTATATATCGCTATCCTCCAAGCTGAATTATTTGCAAATAAACACGTCAAATAATTTTTTGCAATTCTATAGTTTTTCTAATTCAGATATCATGTCCTTATCTACTGAATTATTTCTGCAAAAATCTATAATACATCTTATTGTTAATTTTGCAGGAACGCTATGCCCGTTTTCCCATCTATTAACCGTAGAAAAACTTATATTCAACTCATGAGCCAGTTCCTCCTGCGTAATTTTCAATTCTTTCCTGATATGTTTAATTATTTCACTAAAATACATATGTTCATTCCTCCGTGTTAAAATATAGCATATGCTATAGCATTTTTCAATATCTGATATGATATATTTACTTCTTTTTGGTTATGATATCCTTAGATTCCACATTCGAAAAGAAGCCTTTCAATACATTAATTTTCATACCAAATATATATTAAACAGTTAGAGAAATGAACTATCTCCATTACTATTTTTATCTACTCCCAATGTGATTTCTGATTTCTACCTGTTTCTACTCTTTCTCCTGGCATATTTATTTTTCATTGGCGTGAGCATATAAAATGGCAGACACTTGTATGCCTGCCACTTCATCAAATAATTTTTCTCCCTAGATTGTGCTTCCTGTGAACAACCATTTTAAATCGTTTCTTCACAAAATACATCTTTTCATCAGTCAGATTTGTATACTATTTTTGACACCATTTTTTCTTGAAACTACACCATTCTGCGTTAAGTTATGATACTTTTCCTAAAAATCCAAAGTGTAAAATCTTTATTTCCCAAAGCTCTAAGCCATATTTCCTACCCTGTTTAACATTTGCTTGAAAAATACTACCCGCTTATGTATCTTCTTAAGAATATCGGTAAATATTAAAAATATTGATCACTATGATGATCGCCATTAATCCAATAAATAGATGGTCTACGGTCTTGTTATCAATCTTTTTATTGATTTTGCTTCCTACTAATCCGCCCAAAATGCCACATCCAATCATCAGCAGCAGTGTTGGAAGTTCAAACACAGGTGTTTTTCCTCGTACTACCGTGACAAACAAGCTGGATATCTGAGAAAACATAATAATATAAATAGAGTACATTGCCGCCTGTTTAGAAGTCATAGAAAAGAAATAAAATAGTACCACCAAATTAATCGGTCCTCCGCCAATGCTTAAAAATGAGGACATAATACCCAGCACAATTCCAATCAGAAAAATAACTGGATTACTGGATAGTTTTTTTGTTTTTATATTCTTTTTATTGATGGTGTACAGAAGCGTTCCTATTGTTATAACTAGAAGCACCGCCGCTTGAACCGCTCCTACATGGCTCGTATCTGACAGTCGGCGCAGACCATTTCATATAATGCTTTTCCTGAAATTCCGCCTGCTACACCTCCTGCCGCAATCATTGTCGCAAAGGCTTTGTCAAATACAAAATCATGCTTTGCCCTCATATTTTTGTACATCGACACTACGGACATCGACAATACTGTACATCCTGACAAAAAAGAACCTGTTGTCACTGCTAGAATTCCTGTTGCGTCCAATACTGGTTTGATGATTACTCCGCCGCCAATCCCACAGATAGCGCCTACCACGGAAGATAAAAAGCACACCATAATAATGATGAAATATTCCATTGTCGTATTCTCCTTTTTTAATCGCTGCGCAATAGCTCTAAAGCATAATGTCTCTTCGGCGCACTTGTGAGGAGAGAAACTTTCATTCGAAAAGGCACTCATAAAAGTTCCTCTCGTGCGCCTCATAAATTAATCGCTGCGCGATAGCTCTAAAGTGTAATGTCTCTTCGGCGCACTTGTTCTCCTCCAATAAACACCTCTGCAATATCACATGCCTCATCTAATAGTACAAGGTCTGCATCTTTGCCATTAGCAATGGAGCCTTTTTTATCATAAATACCAATCAATTTCGCTGGATTTTCAGTCAACATTGGAAGAATATCCTCCAAAGAAAGTCCTGTAAAGGAAAGGAGCTTTTTGAGCGCTGTATTTTGCGTAAGCGTACTGCCTGCGCGCACGCCTGTAGACGCTAGTTTTGCGTCTCCATCCTCTACTACTACTTCATTGACCCCCAGATGATAGTTTCCGTCCGGCAAACCAGCCGCCATAATGGAATCGGTAATCGCAACTACACGATGAATTCCTTTTGTCTTGATAATCAATCGGACCGTTCCAGGGTGCAAATGTCTTCCATCACATATAATCTCACAATATGCATCCGACTCCAATCCTGCTCCCCAGATTGCTGGCTCATGCTGATGCAGCAAACGCATCGCATTGCCCATATGTGTGATTGCACTTGCTCCCCTTGAAATCGCCTCCATGGATGTTGTATAATCAGCGCCGGAGTGTCCAATTGCTACCGCAATACCTTGTTTTTTCAAATCTGGTATTATTTCCAATACCCCTTCTACCTCTGGCGAAACTGTAATATAGCGAATTCCTCCTTCTGCCAATTTCTGATAACGTTCCACCAGGCTGATATCGCCTTTACGAAGCAAATGTTGTGGCATTGCTCCTTTATATTCTGCCGCCAGAAAAGGCCCTTCCATATGGAAACCCAAAAGCTGTGCTCCTTTGCGTGCACTGGCTTTGTATGCTTTATACTGTTCAATACACCAATCTGTTTGCTCTGTTGTATCTGTCAGTATGGATGCAAGCCACGATGTGGTTCCATTCCCAGCAAAAAAGTTCCCAATTTTTTCAAAATCATCTACAGATGCTCCATTTACATCAACTCCAACTGCCCCATGGGTATGAATATCAATGAAGCCTGGAACAATTTTCTTATTATTAGCATCAAAAACTTCTGCATTTTCTGGAATTTGGTAATTTGCATCATATAACGCAATCTTTCCATCATGGATTCCCAGAATTCCCGTTCTAAATTGACCTTCTACATAAATCATCCCGTTGATGATATAGTGCTCTGCCATACGAAACCTCCATGCTGCCAACTACCTTTGGTATTGGTAGCTGGCAAAATTTTTGTAAATCAAATTTTATCAAATTTCTTCTATACACAAAGCTCTTCCGGCAATTTTGCCACAAACTCTGTCACCCGAAGAAGCATATCTGGATGATTCTGCAAAAGAGTTACTGGAAAATGTGCAGAAACTTCTCCATAAGCGGCATGACGCACAACACTGCGGTGCCAATCTCTGAAACAGCCCAAACGAACCTTTCTGGCATGATAAATCTCATTCATTCCAATTGTAATACAAAATTGGGGCATATCATCAATCGCTCCATTCAAATCACCGATTGCGTTTGCTGTTCTTGTTTCTTTGCTGATCGCAAGCACTCTGGTATGTAAATTTTTAAATTCCTCCACGCTCAACGTATCATCTGCCTCATTAAATGCTACATGCCCATTTATACCAATACCGCCAAAACAAATATCTACGCCTCCTAATTTTTCGATCAGCTCTGCTATATAGCTTGGATTGTGTGGGTCTGGAAAGACACGCTGTTCTTCAGGCATTATAAGCTCCGAATGTATTTTCGAATATACCATTCTGTCCATAAATCCGCGAAAACTTAAAGATTCCTCTTTCGCTATCCACTCTTTATCATCTGTCAAATACTCATCCATATTAAGGAACCATACATTTTTTAAACTAATTTTTTCGTTGTTGACAAGCTCCACAAAATAAGGATACTGTCCTACCGGACCTACTGGGCAGATGAAAACGGTTTTCTCCCCCAACGCATTTTTTCTCTTAATTTCCTCTGCCATCTCCTGTGCAATCGCACGAAAAACCGTCTCATTGTCTGCCAATACCTCTATTGGTAATTTTGGTTCCTTCAAAAACTGTTCCTTGGTATAATAATAATATTCATGTCTCATTCGCAATTCTCCTCCTCTGATATGTTTACTAGTTTTGTATAGTGTTGTGTTACATTTAGGACGCGGTATACATCCAAATATGGCTGGTACTTTTCCTCATTTTGGCAGATATATTCCCGCATCGCTTTCCATTCCCGTTCTGCGCTCCGTTGATCCCCCATAGCCAGAAACATCAGCGCGCTTGCAAACAGCAGCACATACTTCCTGTGATATTCCAGTAAATCCCAATAAATAGATTCAAACGTCCCATCTGCATTCTGATGGCGCTTTGTCACCTGTTCAAAATCTTCACTGCGATACAAAGCACCCTCCATACGTTTTGCCATATCATAACTTAGGCGCTCTCCTTTTCCATTTACATAATCACAACTACTAAATTCAGACAATTTGGAAAGATATGTCAATACAAGCTGTGCATCTTTTCCATAGCAAGCTTGAAAATAATCTTCTATTAATTGTTCTATAGAACAATTTTTTTGAAACAGTGTATGCCCCATCACGTAATTAGGCAGTGCATTTGGAAAAGCTGCTCGCAGTTCCTGGCAGCTTATATACCCATTCAGCCCCATTTGATCCAGCTTTTGTATATCGGCATGTAGTATTCTTGCTATATGAACATACCCTAAATCTCCATAATGTGCTCTTCCAAGCGGATAATCATAAACAAAACTATCCCCAGAAAAAATTTTCTGCCAGCCTTTCAAAAACGCCATATTTTCCGCCAAATTTGTTGGCAGTGTGATATGATTTCTGTGGAAAACAGGAAGTTCTGTATTTGTATTTTCTATTTCATAGCTCTTTTCAAAAGTGCGGCTAATCGGCGCAAACATCAATACAAAACGGTCTGGATTGTTGATTCTGCTTGTTACAGGCGGCCACAAAAGCTCTTGATAAAGCAAAAATACAATATGTGTGTCAAGCCCTGCACTTGTCAGTCTGCGATCGATTTCATTCAACAATTCCACATACTGATCCGATAGTGTTGTCTTGCTGCATTCTGGACATTCGCAAAGATTGTTAAACGCATCCGCAAGCCATACATGCAGATAATTCGTCTGCGGATTCTTCTGCGCATAAGAAGTCACACACGCAGCAAAAGCATCAATCGCATCTGTATTGTGATAGCATAAATTGGTATTTGCCGGAGCTCCCCCAAAAAGTTCCCTCTTTCCATTTATCATAGCCATTCTGTGTTGGAATCCTTCTTGTCTGGAACTGGTTGGTACATCCCATGACACTGTGTGATACCCCAAAACTTCTCCGGTCCATCCATGTCCGACCATATGGAGCAGCAGCCCTCTTTTTTTAATTTCCTGCTCAAACAAAACCATATCGCGTTCTGCATCTTCTGGTGTGTAGGACTCTGCCTTTACATAGGGATTTTCTAAATGACCATACCAGCGTTGCAAAAAAGCATATGGAGACTGAAACTGCAAAAAGAAGCTGTTAAATCCCAATTTTGGAAGCCATGCAATATAATCCATAACATTCTCAAAAGAATCTGATCCCTCAATACATACACCACGATGAAAATACGAAGCTTGCTTCTCATATGATGTCACTAACTTCTCTCGCTCAATATGAGGAATTATCTCGCATATTTTGACTGGCATCAAAAATCGGCAACCCAAAGTCTGCAAATAATCATACACTGCAAGTAGTACACTTCTGTCATTATTTCCGGCAATTGTCCCGTGCTCCTGCTCAATGTGTACTCTGTAGCTGTCATTGCTGTCTGCTGGAAACATGCTGCTGTCACTGCGCAATTTGATTTCTAAATCGATGTTATCTAAATCTTCCACCATTTGCTTGAGATATCTGGTCAACTCCTCTGCTGCAAAAGCAACAACCTCAGAGGCATCTGTCTCAAAAAGTACTTTCATATTTTCAATCCTGCTCCTTTCATACGCTCCAACAATGACAGTACTAAAATTTTTATTTTCTGACTGCAAAAGACTCTGGGAACAGACTTTTACGCCGCTCCACAGAGTCTTTTCCGCTTAACTGCCATGCTTTATTTTATATTGTATTAGTTACCCAAAGCTTCCTGCATAACATCAAACAATACATAATTTTCCAAAGGAACTTCCTTTTCTACATTTCCGCTTTCAATAAACATCTGCTGCTGTTTTGTGTAGTAATCCTGCATTGTGTTGTCTGCAATACCGCTCTTTATGTCATCTATACTGAACCATTTTGCATCGCCGGTTTCAACCAGACACGCTTCCTTATCCTTTGCACACTGTTTAGCGTACAAACCAACTGCATAATCCCAATTTTCCTGCTTTGAAGAATAATCCATTGCCTTGTAAAGCGCACGGCTAAAACGAATCAAGATATCACGATTCTCTTCTGCATATGTTGGAAGGCAAATCCAGCTTGACAGATTCACAGAATTTGTAGCAAACTCTAGTTCAACTGCACCTTCGCAATTATTGATGATCTGGATACTATATGGATTCCATGCTGTACAAGCATCCACAGAACCAGAAGACATTGCTGCAACCATGTTCGTCGCATCCATCTCATAAGCATCAATATCATCTATCGTTATTCCTGCTGCCGTAAGTGCTCCATTCAATGCAGTCTCAGAAGAAGAACCAGCATTGTAAGCTACTTTCTTGCCAGCCAGATTCGCAATATCATCTATAGATGTTACTCCTGAAGACGGCAGTACAATAATTTTATCAGTACTATGTACAGAGCTTGGTGCAAAAATTGTTGCCTGTCCATTGATACATAGCTTGTGTGCTCCATGTCCTATATAAGCAAGATCAATACTTCCACCTTCCATAGCTGCTATTTCAGAAGGACCATCTGCAAACTCCCAAAGCTTAACCTCAATCCCTTCCTCTGCAAAATATCCCTTGTCTATTGCTGTCAATACAGACCATAACGACGCATAGTTTGGCATATATGCAACATTCAATTGAACTGTTTCAACCGCTTCTGCTGGTTCTGTTGTCTGTGCAGATTCTTTTGTTTCCGCTGATGCCTTTGATTCTTCCTGTGCAGGTGTTGATTCCTGTGTGTTATTTGCATTCGCTGATGTTGTCTGATCTTTGTTTCCGCCATTTCCTCCACAAGCTGTTAGCGAAAGTACCATGGCAGCTGTTAGTAATACTGCATAAAACTTCTTCATTCTTATTTTCCTCCTTAAAATAATATTATCATAACCCTAGGCTTTCTAAGGATATGTTCTTGGAATTACAGGATTTCTTATTTTCTGACCTCTAAAAATTCCTGATATACTTCATTCCAAATCTCCGCTTTTAACTGAAGAAACCTCTCGTCTGATTTGGTTTCCTGTGTTCGTGGATATGGAATATCAATATCTACAATTCGTTTGATACGTCCTGGCCGCGCACTCATAATAATAACGCGCTGAGCAAGAATAATTGCCTCGTCCACATCATGCGTGATAAAAAAGCACGTTTTTTTCTCTTGTTCCCATGTATTTAGAAGTTCTGTCTGTAGCTGTACACGCGTCTGTGCATCCAATGCGCCAAATGGTTCATCCAACAGCAAAACTTCTGGATTGGCAGCATAAGCACGTGCAATCGCCACACGCTGTTTCATACCACCTGACAATTCCTTGGGATATGAATTTTCAAATCCCTTTAAACCGACTGCCTCAATATATTTCAGTGCAATCTGTCTTGCTTCTTCCTTTGGTGTCTTTTTCATTTCAAGACCAAACATTACATTTTTGATGACAGTGCGCCATGGAAATAGTGCATATTGCTGAAATACCACGCCACGTTCTACCCCAGTACCCTCAATCTGTTTTCCATCCAAATACACAGCGCCACTGGTAGGCTCCAAAAGACCTGCAATAATATTTAATAATGTAGATTTCCCACAGCCGGATGGCCCTACTACACAGATAAACTCATTTTCTCTAATATCGAGATTGACACCATTTAATGCGACTGTCTTGCCGTTGCGTCCCTGATATTCCTTATAGACATTATCAATTTTTAATTTTACTAATTTATCTTTTCCTGCCATCCTGTTAATTTCCTTTCAATAATATCAACCACTTTCACCAGCAGCAACCCAATAATACCAAGTAAAATAATATACATCAGCATTGGTGCTGATTCAAAAGAGTTCGACAAGGAGCGAATTCTCATACCAATACCAAACTGTGCACCTGTAGATTCTGCCGCAAGCAGTGTTGTAAGCGCTGCTCCGAGACCTAGCCGGACTGCTGTAATGATGAATGGCACTGTAGCCGGACAGATAATTTTCATGAAAATATCAAAATCATTTGCGCCTAATACCCTAGCAGCTTTAATCAATGTAACATCAATATTTTTGATACCTTGATAAATCGTGATGCTCATTGTCATAAAAGTACAGATCCAAATCAGGATAATTGCCGGTTTTTGTCCTATACCAAAGATCAAAACCAACAATGGAGCATAGCCTAACGCTGGAATATTACGAATGAAATTGATCCATGGCTCAATAATTTTCTGTACTGGTTGATACCATGCCATCAAAAATGCAATTGGCAGTGATGTGATAAATCCCAGTCCAAAGCCTGCCACTACGCAAAGCATACTGCTTCCTATATCTTTCCAAAATGCCCCTCTGTCAATCATTGTTTTGACAGAAGGTACCACCTTGTCCGCGAAGGGAAAGCTTCTGCCCGTCGTCTTTCCGATTGAAAGCAGATACCACACCAGAAATGCAGCACAAAGGGAGAGCAGTAGCCAGACCTTATCATCAATTACCAATTTTTTCTTTTTCTTTGTCTCATCACTCATTTTATACCTTCCCTTTCATTCCAAAGAGACTCTGAGAGTCTATTTCCTTAGACCTATAAATAAATATGGTTTCTATCCACAGCAGGGATGCCCATGTCCGTCTCTCGTGTGGCTGTTCTGTGATGGATCTTTCATACACAGATGAACAGCAGTCGTTGTAAAAGCCTTTGGCAGCGCTAAAATATTGGGATTGCCACCCACATATTTCTTCATCGCATCTGCCAATGCTTCTTCTACTGTTGCGCGTGTCTTTAATCCCATACCTCTTGCAATGCCTGGTTCCCGTGCGCCAACTATATAAATCGCACTGGTATGTTCTTCCGCTAAATGCCCGCAGCTCATCATAGAAAAACCATGGAATGGATGGAATGCATTGGCAAAGCGATATTTGCGAATATATTCCTGATTTGTCGCGAAATATTCCCCATATCGATTCATATCTGGAAGAATATTCATAGAATCATGCTGGAACATTTCATATAATTCTTTCAGATATGGCCACCGCTCTTCATGAAACCACCCGTCACAAATACTTGGTACGATAAATACACAATGGTCACTCAATACTCTTTTGTGCCGAATAACCTGTGCGGAGAGTGCCTGCATCATTTGAATTGGATTGGTTCCCATTCCATCTCCATAATGGAAATTGGTAGGCATACCAAACACAACAATATCATATTTTTTCTCCGCCCAATGAACGTATGTTCTCTTATCTGCTGCCTTCCAACTGATTGACTGCATTTCTTTTGCATATCCAGAATGAATCTCAATTTGGCGGGACTTTGTATCTAATACCGCGTCACAGCAAAAGAACTTTTTGCCCATCTTCTCTTCCATCAGCATTCCATGACGGTCAAACTTTTCACGCATCACGCTGCTCGTAGAAACGGGTACAAAATCCGGACGATGCATTACGTCTGGAACATGGTGCGCTGCTATGCTTCTCCAATGACTGATGCCGGTTGCACAATGCTTGTATCCTCCAGAATATCCTCCATATGGGTTTCCTTGTGTATGTCCAATCAAAATTGCGACATCTGCATCGTAAACATATTTGTTCATAATCACATGGTCGCCAGCCTCTGTATAACCCAAATCAACCAAGTGATCATAATCCTCACTGTCATGACTCGTAATTTGTCCCGAAGAATAAAACGCTTCAAACAGCTCCTCGCCCAATATTGTACGCATTTCCTTTACAGTCGCACGCGGATGAAGCCCATTCGAAAACAGAAGTAGCACATCTTTTTTCTCCACTCCCACACTGTACAGCTCGTCTAGGCATGCCCGAATTGCTACTTTTCTATGTGAAGTCGGCTGATTGCCTCCCTTGACGATATCTGGTATAACGATGACTACACGATCGCCCTGTTTTGCAAGTTCTGTCAGAGTTGGCATTCCAATAGGATTTCGGATACTATTGAGCGTAGCTTCGTACAAACTATCCCAATCCTGTGACAGACACTCTGGATCAGGAACCGTTTCGCCCGGAATAAAAATATCCGTTGTATCTGGCAAATCAGCGCTCATCGTACCATGGCCATATTCAAACTCTAGTTTCATATAACAAGTACCTCCTTAAAAGTAACCTTAAACTTCCAAATATAAACGGATAATCTCCAAATATTCATCCGGATAAAATCCAATTTCTCCCTGAAAACGTGTCAAAGCAATCAGTCCACCGTCAATCTCTTCTATTGATGCCAGCATCGCCGCATTATCTGCTTTCAAACCGCCGCCGTATACTACGTCCATGCCGCCTGTCTTTTCTTTGACAAACTGTGCAATCTTTGTGATATATTCCTTGCCTGCGGGTGTCTTCCCTGGTCCAATACTCCACACGGGTTCATAGGCAATAACAATATTTTCTTTGTTTATATCCAAAAGCCCCGTATCCAATTGTTCTCCTAATACCTTTTCCCACTCAGGCTGTTCTTCTTGTGTCTCTCCAATACAATAAACCACCTTTAAACCTGCATCAATTGCGCAACGAATTTCTTTATTCAGCAAGCGATTTACCGCAGATGCATCTGTGACACCTGCCTCTGCCAAAATTCCTTTCTTGTCATTTCGCTCTTCACAGTGTCCGATAAGCACTGCCCCACAGCCTAATGCCTTCACAATAGAAGCTGGTCTGTTTGTAGTAAATGCTCCAAAATTTCCTCCTGGTGCCGTGTTATCACGGTACACACCCTGGCTTCCAATCTGCACAGGGCTGCCGTCTGACAAGGCTGCTACTGCATTCAGCAAATGTACCTCCGGAAAAAATTGTATAAATTCCACTTGTGCAGGGTCATATTTTTTTAGCTGCTCTTGTGTATGTGCTACAATATGACCACCCCATTCTGGTATTGGCGCTAAACGGTTCACACCACCAAAGTCCGTTGGTACATCGAAACGCTTCAAATTCAAATAAATATGCTTCATGTATCCCTCATTTCCGCGCGCCCTATTATCCTTTTTCATTTGATGCACTCTCACAATATTAAGTACAAAAAGATTCCGAAAGTACATTTTGCTGGAATCTGCGGGAGCGGCGCCAGCCGCAAATTCCTGAAAAAAATTACTCTGTCACTGTATTATCCCATGCATTTGTGAAGGTTCCAATTCCCTGCGTCGTATATGCATGTTTCATGCTATCCTTATATACATCAAGTCCAGCCGTCACAATATCCGCCCCTGCTCTAGCACAATCTACAATCTGTTTTGGCGTGCGCACTGCTGCACAGATAATTTCGGTATTTCCATAAAAACCATAATTTTTATAAATCTTAACAATATCTTCTATGTATGCTTTGCAGTCCTCTCCATTTGCTTCCTTCCACCCAATAAATGGTGAGACAAACTTTGATCCGTTCTTTGCAGGAAGAATCGCCTGAGCCGGTGAGAAAATAAGCGTTACATTAGTACGTATTCCCATTTTCTCAAGTTTTCTGCCTGCCGTAACACCTGCTTCTGTAGCCGGAATCTTGATGACAAAATTGGGACTGATTGCAGAAATTTTCTTTGCCTGTTCAATCATCTCCTCTGCATTGTCAATATGTGGGTTAATCTCTACAGAAACCGGAAACGTTTCATATCCAGTAATTTCCTCTTCTTTGATCCATTCTGCAATATCCGTAATTGCTGTCATAAAAGGCTTTCCGCTTAACATGATATGCCGTGGATTGGTTGTGACACCATCAATCCCAAATGTCTCATAGGCATATTTAATTTCGTCCATCTTTGCACTGTCCAAAAAGTATTTCATTTTCGCACTCTCCTTTGTTTATCTTAAGGTTAACAGTTTCTTAAATTTTTTAATTAATTATATATTATCACAATTAATTGGTTTCTGATAGGTGCAATTTGTACAAACTCAACAACAAAACTTTGGTTAAAAAAATCAAGCGCATAAGCGGATCTCTACGCATATACGCCTGATCTTTACATAACAATTTGTAGTTTCTCATCAATTGCTACTGCCGCAGCTCCCAAAGCCCCCACAAATTGATCCGAATCCACAAAGGATATGTTTGTTTTGAAATATTTAAAATGTGCCGGATTGTGCAGATTATTCTGTGTTTGATCCATAAATAACTTTCTATTTGCGGCATTTCTAAACAATTGACAGTCAACCAGCATAATATCAGGGCCTGCAAAATTAATAATGTTGGTCGCCGCAATTCCCAACATATAAATTGCCTCCTCCACAATACGGCATACGTCCTTGTCACCGTATTCCTGCGCTTGTACAATATCTGCAATATCTGGTTCTTTTTCATCCAGACAAAGCTTTTTTAAAATTACTGCACGCCCCTGTTCCATCTCCTTTTTGCAATCATTGATAATCGCATACTCACTTGCATACGCTTCCAAGCATCCATAATTTCCACAAACACAAAGACGGCCATGCGGATCAAGCACCATATGCCCTGCCTCACCAGCATCCACCACAGAGCCACGATAACTTGATGTATTTAGAAAAAGCGGACATGCAATTCCTGCCGATACGACCAGATACGCAAACGACTTTCCATTCTCTACCTCGTCCCAGTTGAACATCTGCGCACTCAAACCGCGTGCAATCGCATTGTTTTCTAGTGTGATCTTTCCCTGATACCCTGTCTTTTGTGCAAAGTCTTGGCAAACCTTCCGCTCTACCCACTGATACCGGGAATTTATCTTTAAAATACCGTTCTCCCGATCCACCAATCCCGGAAGACTGATTCCAATTCCACACAAATCGTTCAATTTCTTTCCGCTCTCTGAAACACATTTCACAAAATCCGTTCCAATCTGCCAAATAAAATCTTCGTATTTTCTGTCCTTGCATACCCCTTCTGCAGACGCCAATATTTTTCCACTAAAATCTGTTATGCAGACACTCCAATTTGTATTTTTGAGTTCCACACCGCCAAAATAACATGCCTCCTTATTAATCTGTAATGGATGTGCACGCCTTCCGCTTGTATTCGTCAATTTTCCCCGAATAAAAGTTTCCTTAATAAGCCCTTCCTTCAGCATCTTGTTGATATTGGTGGTGATTGTTGGAAGTGTAAGCTCCAGCCGCTGCGCAATCTCTGACCGGCTGATAGGACCATAATAATAAATACTACGCAAAATTGCTGACTGATTGGATTCCTTAATGCGCAATAAATTTTTCCCCTGTAAAACCTGCATAAATTTCCTCCTAATCCAGAGCATAAGCCTTTCGATGATTGGTTCTTCATGATTTTAAAATAAACATATGTTATCGATCCTTTTCACTACGCTGCCTCCAAAATCATCTCCTTTTATTCAAATTGTGCAATTTATGGTCTATTTATTGAACAATTTATACAATTTTTCTATCATTTTTTCAAAAAAGTATTTCATTTTTACCTATATATATTTCTATTATACATAATTCCATATCTATTTTCCACTAATTTTTTAAATACTTTAAATAATATTGCAACCGTTCAGAGATACAAAAAAAAGCCCTTCGTTTTTCCGAAAGGCTTTATGCTACTATTCTTATTTTTCTAAACATCCATACTGCCACAAATAAAAGTAAGTTACAATACTTTTAAATAATGATACAGACCATTCCTCCATTGGAATCATTTACAATTTTCTGCATCGTATCCTGCAATTTTATTTGGCTTTCCTCTCCAATCATGGAAACCTTACTTGTAATTCCATCATTGACAAGTTGTTCTACTGTCTTTCCAAAAATATTTGTTTCCCAGATTCCCTCTTTTGTTGTTTCCGCATCGGAAATATATCCTATCAGATCTTGAGCCTGCTGTTGTGTTCCGACAATCGGTGCGATTTCTGTCTCAATATTTGCCTTGATCATATGAATAGAAGGACTCTGCGCCTTTATTTTTACGCCGTATTTATTTCCATGCTTTATCAATGTAGGATTTTCAAGCATAATTTCATCACGCTCCGGCGTCACCACCCCATATCCTTTCTGTCTGACACTTTCTAGCGCATTGAGTACTTTTTTATACTCTCGTTTCATATCTGCAAGACTTGACAGCAATTGCATAAGCTGATATTCACCTGAGATATTTTCACCTGTCATCGAACTCAAAAGCTCATAGTAATACTTTGTATCTCCTTCCAGCAAAAATGAAGCCGATCCATCTGCTATATTTACTTTGTCATGCTTGCAGCGTTTGATATACTCGCTGTCATTTTCAAGCAGCTGACAAAAATCTTTTTCTACCAGATCTCTCACCGTCGATACTTTATCCATAATAACATGCAGTTTTTCGATCACTTCTTTTTTCATGGGATTGTCTATTTCCATAATATCCATCCACTTAGGCGTATAAAATTCTATCACAGAAACAGGGAATTCATACATAACCTGTTCGAGAATCATTGTGATGTCATCTCTTCTAAGCTGCTCGATATTGACAGGGATCGCTTTGATTTGATACTTCTTTTCTAGCTCTGAAGCAATATTTTTAGGTTCTTCTGAGTATGGCTTTGTTGTATTGACAAGCACGACAAAAGGTTTCCCTAGCTGTTTGAGTTCTGTGATTGTCTGTTCTTCTGCCGCTTTGTAAGCGCTGCGGGGAATTTCCCCAAAGCTCCCGTCTGTTGTCACCACGATTCCAATCGTAGAATGATCCTCAATCACTTTGCGCGTACCAATTTCCGCTGCCTGTGTAAATGGTATCTCTTCCTTGGACCAAGGCGTTTTCACCATCCGTTCAACGTCTTCCTCCATATGCCCCGCTGCGCCATCTACCATATACCCAACACAGTCTATCAGCCTGACTTTTACGTTTATACCATCGCTAATCTCTATCTGTGCTGCTTCCTTTGGTATAAATTTGGGTTCTGTTGTCGTGATTGTACGTCCGCCGCTGCTTTGAGGCAGTTCGTCTTGTGTGCGTGTCCGCTCATGCTCATTTTCGATATGAGGCAGCACCATCAAATCCATAAAACGTTTAATAAAGGTTGATTTTCCTGTTCTGACAGGTCCTACCACTCCTACATATATTTCTCCTCCGGTACGTTGACTTATATCTCTGTATAGGTTAAATTCCTGACTTGCATCAAGCTGGCTCATAGTTTCCCCTTTCCCGTTCCTTCATTCTTGGACCATTCTAAAAATTCACATTTGAATCTAATTAAGCTTATGCATATTTGCATTAAAAAAGAACTATAACTGTCCATGAATCAGTTAAAGCTCTTTTTATCCTGTTTTATTTATTTGCTATAAGATTAACCATCGCCTCATTGAGTCCCTTGACGGTAAGTTTGTACATCGGAAAAATCTCCTTTACTGCTGTTTCCGCCTCACGCCATGGCGCTCTGCCTGATGCCATTTTGGGATTCATCCAGACCACCTTTTTGTAATGTCTTTTCACCAAATGAAGCCACTCATAGCCTGATAGGCCGCCATTTGGCCCTCTGTAATTTCCAGTGGTGGAATACAGCTCCTCTGGTGCCATCGCTGCGTCGCCGACAATAATAACCTTATAATCACTATCTGCATTTCGAAACAGCCACTCTGTATCAATCCAGTCGCCATTTTCACATTCTGGAGTCTTGTACAGCTTCGAATAAATACAATTATGGAAATAGTAAACTTTGACATCCTTAAAATGATTGGATTTATTTACAGACTGAAACAAATCATTCATCAACCTTGTATAGGGTATCATCGTTCCGCCAGAATCCATAAGCAGCATAAGTTTCACTGCATTTTTGCGCGGCTTCATCATTTCTATCTGAAGATATCCGCCGTTGTTGCACGTCTTGTCTATCGTTGCATCAATATCAAGCTCTGTTTTGGGAATATCAAGCTTTGTGGAAAACTGTCTCAATCGTCTGAGTGCCATCTGAAACTGTCGGTTATCAATTACCTTGTCATCTCTGAAATCTTTGTACTTTCGTGCACCTATTACAGAAAAAGCAGACTGATAGCCTGTCATACCGCCGACACGCACTCCGCCGACATTGCCGCCCATATTGCCAAACGAAGTCTTTCCCATAGTCCCAATCCAGAAACTTCCTCCATTGTGTTCTTCATTCTGATCTTTCAGACGCTGCTTAAAGGTCTGCTCAACTTCGTCCTTATCCACCTGAATTTCCTCGATCTGATTCAGATGATTTCTTGCCTCTTCATGTGCAAGCTCCATCATATCAGACTTATCAAGCCAGCGAAGCATATTTTTTCCAACTTCTGTTTCTGTTTTGACACCCTTAAAACACGCTTCAAATGCCATGTCAAATTTGTCAAATTCTGTTTCACTTTTTACAAGAATCATCCTTGCAACATAATAAAACTGTGTCAGAGAACTTTCGCACAGTCCTTTGTCAAGCGCTTCCTGAAAATCAAGCCACTCTCCTAATGAAACATCAAGACCTTTTTCCTTTAATGTATAGAAAAACTTTGAAAACATATTTCACCTCTTTGCAGTGCCTAGTGGATTTCCTGCTTCACTGTTTCCATGTCCTCATCTTTTTTAACCACAACACCGACAAACGGAAGTTTTGACCGCAGTGTATCCGCAGAGATTCCTCCTATTTGCAGTGCATTAATCCAGTCAATTAGTTCTGATGTGCTTGGCTTTTTGCGAATATCCCGAATTGCACGGATATCATAAAATACCTTCATTGCATTTTTCATCAAATTTTCTTCAACATCCGGGTAATGTGTTTTTATGATTTCTTCCATCAATTCTGCATTTGGAAAATCAATATAGTGAAAAATACATCTTCTCAAAAATGCATCTGGAAGCTCTTTTTCTGCATTCGATGTAATGATAACAATTGGTCTGTGCTTTGCTGTGACAGTACGTTTGGTCTCATGAATATAAAACTCCATCTGATCAAGCTCCCACAAAAGGTCATTTGGAAATTCAAGATCCGCTTTGTCAATCTCATCAATAAGAAGCACTACCTGCTCATCACTCTCAAATGCCTCGCCCAGCTTTCCAAGCTTGATGTATTTGGCAATATCATCAACGCCCTCCACACCAAACTGCCCATCATAAAGTCTTTGAATGGTATCATACATATATAACCCGTCCTGTGCTTTTGTTGTTGACTTAACATTCCATATGATAAGTCTCTTACCAAGTGAATTGGCTATTGCCTGCGCAAGCATTGTTTTTCCAGTTCCTGGTTCTCCTTTGATCAGCAGCGGTTTTTTGAGCGCAATTGCAACATTAACGCTTGAAAGAAGCTCCTCACTCGCCACATAATCTTTTGTACTGCTAAATTCCGTATTTGCCATTTTGTATTTCCTTTCTATATAAAATATTCGTACTTTTTATGCTTCCCACTGCGCATCATGTGCAATCTCTATCTTTTTGTCCCGAATCATTAAATCCTTCACTGCTGCCGCAGCCGGTTTTCCCTGGAATAAAACCTCATTCACTTGCTCTATAATCGGAAGTTCTACATGGTATTTTTGCGCAAGCTTCATAGCAGCCTTGGCGGAAAACACGCCTTCAACCACCATATTTACCTCTTTCATCGCCTCTTCCATTGTTTTTCCCTGCCCAATCAAAATCCCAGCGCGTCTGTTTCGGCTGTGCATACTTGCACAAGTAACAATCAAATCTCCAATCCCCGAAAGGCCACAAAATGTTTCAAACTTGCCACCCATTTCCATTCCAAGCCTTGCTATTTCTGTGATACCGCGTGTGATTAAAGCCGCCTTGGTATTATCTCCATAACCAAGTCCGTCCGCGATACCAGCGGCGAGCGCAACTACATTTTTGAGTGCTGCTCCAAGCTCTATCCCCAACACATCCGGACTTGTATACACTCTAAATACATCACTCATAAAAATATTTTGAATATATTCCGCAATCGCTTTTGTCCTTGCTCCCACCACGATTGTTGTGGGGATGCCTCTTCCTACCTCTTCAGCATGTGAAGGCCCTGACAACACTGCCACTTCCGCCTGCGGCAATTCCTCCTCGATCACCTGTGAAAGTGTCATCATGGTAGACTCTTCGATTCCCTTGGCAACATTCACTACAATTTGTCCATCTGCCACACAGGATTTCATATGATGAGCAGTTTCCCTGGTAAAGGACGAGGGAACCGCAAGCACCAGAACATCTTTTCCGTCTATAGCTTCGGATAATTCTGTTGTAAATACAATGCTGTCGGCAAGTTTGACCCCTGGAAGTTTGCTTTTGTGTTCATGCTCTTGTTTGAGCATATCAATTTCGTCTTTCAAAGCAGACCATACTGCAATTTCATGTCCATTGTGATGCAGAAGCGCTGACAGAGCAATTCCCCAACTCCCAGCTCCTATAATTCCTATTTTTGCCATTATTACACCTCCAGCCTTTCTTTTTATTTGTCTTCCTTTTTATTCAGATAAGTCTTTCTTTCTTTTTTGTGAATCAGCCTGTCAATATTTGCCCGATGCCCCCAAAAAGCCAGCAGTGCCAGAAGCGTTGTGACAAGATAAAGTTCATTTAATGCAGTCTGATCCATTCCCCATACACCCATCTGCCCAAAAAGAACCATCTCCGCGATCAATACAAGCTCTGCCACCAAAGAGCCAACAGATACATAGTGTGTTGTAAAAAAAATCGTGAAAAATATCAGTGCCTGTGGAAGAAGCATATAGGGATGAAAGAAAATCACTAACCCTGCCATACAAGCAATCCCTTTTCCGCCTTTAAATCCCAAATAAAACGGAAACGTATGTCCCAAAATAGAACCTGCTGCCGCATAGAGGGCAAGCAGATATAAAATATCACCATACTGCTCGCGAAACAAAAATCTGACAAGTGTCATAGCAAGTCCTGTTTTCAGAATATCGCCAAGCAACACTATGGCGCCTGCTTTTTTTCCAAGTACGCGGAGAGAATTGGTTGTCCCTGCATTGCCGCTTCCATATTTTCTAATATCAATCCCTTTGCATTTTCCATAAATATAAGAAGTCTGGAAACATCCAAAGAAATAACCTATCAATAAACATACAACCCGAATCATCTTTATATCTGTCCTTTCCTACCTTCTCTATTCATTGTTTCGTTCTCTGATAATAAATTTCAGCGAAGTTCCCCGGAATCCAAATGCCTCTCTTATCTTATTCTCTAAATAGCGGGTATATGAAAAATGCATCAATTCTTTGTCATTGACAAAAATAACAAATGTTGGCGGCTTCACACCTACCTGTGTCGAATAATAAATCTTAAGTCGTTTCCCCTTGTCAGAGGGTGGCTGCTGCAAAGCTACTGCCTCTGTGACAATTTCATTTACCACTCCTGTTGATATGCGCAGCGACTGATTCTGAATTACCATGTCAATCGTCTCAAAAAGCCGGTTTAACCGCTGCCCTGTCACTGCTGAAATAAATACAATCTCTGCATAAGTCATAAAAGAAAGAATATTTCGAACTTTTTCTGTAAAGCGATAGATGGTTTTGTCATCTTTTTCTATGGCATCCCACTTGTTAACTGCTATGATGATTCCTTTTCCTCTATCATGGGCAATTCCAGCAATTTTGGCATCTTGTTCTGTGACCCCTTCCACTGCATCAATCACAAGAATCACTACATCTGCACGCTCCACTGCACTCACAGTACGAATAATCATAAACCGTTCAAGTTCCTCTTTGACTTTATTTTTTCTGCGAAGTCCTGCGGTATCAATAAACACATATTCTTTATCGTGATAAACGATTTCTGTGTCAATTGCATCTCTTGTTGTCCCTGCAATGTCTGACACAATCACACGGTTTTCTCCGGCAATTTTATTGATAATAGAAGATTTCCCGACATTGGGTTTTCCGACAATCGCCACTCTTGGCCTGTCGTCTTCCTCTTCTGAAAGCGCTTCTTTGTCAAACAAATCCACAACCGCATCAAGCATTTCTCCAAGTCCAAGCTTATTGACCGATGAAATTGCATATGGTTCACCTATGCCTAGATTATAAAACTCATAGACATCTGCCTCATACTTCGCAAAGCTGTCTACCTTGTTGACCACAAGAATTACTGGCTTGCGGCTTCTGCGAAGCATATCTGCTACTTTCGCATCGGCATCCACAAGCCCCTGCTTCACATCGACAAGAAATAAAATCACGTCTGCTGTATCAATTGCAATCTGCGCCTGTTCCCGCATCTGCGACAAAATAATATCCTTGCTGTCTGGCTCAATACCACCTGTGTCAATCATAGTAAAATTCCAGTCCAGCCAGCTAACATCTGCATAAATACGATCTCTGGTAATTCCCGGCGTATCTTTCACAATAGAAATCTTATCCCCTGCAAGCGCATTGAACAGTGTTGATTTGCCGACATTTGGCCGTCCTACAATCGCCACTATGGGTTTCTTGCTTCTTTTTTCCATATCTATTATATCTCCATTTCCAATTAAAACACAATTGCATCAAGTAAATCCTGCCCGCTTGATTTTACAATATCTATCGGAACTTGTAAAGCCTTTTCAAGTGCCTCAAGCGTCATATCATCAAGAAATACCGCTTCTCCACTTTTTAAAACATTCTGGGGAAGCAATAGTTTTTCACCAAGGTCTTGATTTTTTAGTTGTGCTAACAAATCCTGACCTGTCAGCAGTCCCGAAACGGTTATCATCTCTCCAAAAAAATCATTTCGTATCGCATAGGTGTGAATTTGAAGCTGTGGATATTGCGCCATAACCTGTTTTGCCATATCTTCTATAAATGGAAAAGCTAGTTTTCCAGTGGCAATCGAAAGCTTCTTTTTTGGAATTTGTACTTTTTTATTTTGATGCAGCGCATTGAATGCTTCTCCAAACTCTTCTATCAAAAGCCGCAGCATTCCAACTCCATTTTCAAGCTGCAAATATCCATCGTACCGCGCTTCTTCTGGCAGCGTTTCCCCTGCAAGAATATACCATTCATCACTTGCATGAATAAAATGCAGCCCATATTCCGGATACAGCTTGTCCTGCCACTTATGAATAATCGAAAGCACTTCCTTTGCGTCCTGCTGTGTAAATGGTTCTAATGGGTACAAACCCTCACGGTATTTTGACAATCCTACTGGAACCACCGACACACTCTCAAGGTTCGGCAGATAATTTGCCAAATCGCGGATACTTCTTTCCAGTTCGTCACCATCATTGATACCCTTGCACAACACAATCTGTCCATTCATGGTAATCCCAGCATCGGCAAGCCTCCAAGCTTTTTCGAGCGCTTCCCCCGCAAAACGGTTATTGAGCATTTTGCAGCGAAGTTCAGGATTTGTTGTCTGGAAGGAAACATTTATCGGTGACAAATTGTATCGAATAATCCTGTCAATATCCTCGTCTGACAGATTGGTTAGTGTCACATAATTTCCCTGCAAAAAAGAAAGCCGTGTGTCATCATCTTTAAAATAGAGCGTCTCTCTCATTCCTTTTGGCATTTGGTCTATAAAACAAAAAATACAGTGATTATGGCAAGAACGATACTCATCCATTAAGCCATTCTCAAATACAATCCCCAAATCTTCATCATATTCTTTCTCTATTTCCAGCAGCCATTCCTCACCAGACGGTTTTCTGATTAATACTTCGATATATTCTTCTTGTGTATAATACTGATAATCAAATATATCCTTTATTTCATTTCCATTGATTGCAGCAATTGCATCACCTGCCTCCATTCCAAGTTCCTCTGCAATGCTGCCAGGTATCACGCTTCCCACAATGTGTAAGTGTTCTTTTTTCATAATCAATTTGTTCCTTTTTACAATACAAGCGTTGTTGCTGTCCACTCTGTTCCATTAACCAAGCATTTACTACTATTATTTAATATACTAGAAATTTCTTGACGTGTCACTACTAGAATGTTATAAAATATTAAATAGGAGTACATATGAAAGGAATCAATGCACATGACTTATTCAAATGATTTAAAAAATGCTATGCCCGTAGCTCCATTAAAGTTATTGGTTTTAAACAGTGCCGCAGAACTTGGCAGCAAAGTAAATAACTATCTTGTTGGTTTTCGCAATAATGTAAACAATGTATATCACAACGATCCTGCTTTTCAGGGATATGTAGAAAAAGATTATCTCTTCAAATTTTCTGTTCCCCGATTCAACAGCGGTGAGGGAAAAGCTGTTCTTGAAGAAACAGTACGCGGAAAGGATTTATTTATTCTGACAGATGTATGCAACCACAGTCTCACCTATACAATGAATGGTTATACAAACCATATGTCTCCTGATGATCACTATCAGGATTTGAAGCGTGTTATTGCCGCAACAAATGGAAAAGCACACCGCATCAATGTTATTATGCCATTTTTGTATGAAGGCAGACAGCACAGACGAACGGGGCGTGAATCCCTTGACTGTGCATATGCATTTGAAGAACTTACAAAGATGGGGGTGGAAAACTTTATTACCTTTGATGCGCACGATCCCAGAATCCAAAACGCTGCTCCTTTAAGCGGTTTTGATAACTTTACTGCACATTATCAGTTTACAAGAGCACTTTTGCACGCTGAAAGTGATTTGGTTATTGACAAAGATCATATTATTGTTATTTCACCAGATGAAGGTGCACTTGACAGAGCAATTTATTTTTCAAGTGTTATTGGCGCCGATACTGGTATGTTCTATAAACGGCGTGACTATTCTACCATCATCAATGGAAAGAATCCTATTGTCGCCCATGAATTTCTTGGAAATAATATTGAAGGAAAAGATATTATTATTATTGATGATATGATTTCTTCCGGTGATAGTATGATTGACACTTCAAGACAACTCAAAGCGATGAAAGCCAAGCGCGTATTTATCTGCACAACGTTTGGCCTGTTTACCAATGGTCTTGATGCTTTTGACCAGGCTTATGAAGAAGGCGTTTTCGACAGGGTTATCACGACAAACTTAAATTATCGTCCGCCTGAACTGCTCACAAAACCATATTATCTGGAAGCAGATATGAGTAAATTCCTTGCTTCTATTATTGATTTTTTAAATCATGATCTGTCTATGGAACATGTGATAACCCCAACTGAACGAATCCAGCGTATCATTGAACTCTATACAGAAGATCATGAACTCTTTTCTGTTTGATTCAAACCACACATTATTAAGCGAGTAGAGAAACGATTTTTGGTTCTTTTCCCTACTCGCTTAATATCACAATAAATGGCAGTTATTTGGATAAAAATTCTTTTGCCACGTTCTTTATTTCTTCCTCAACATCTTGCTTCTGCAAAATATCATTTAATATTGTTTCATATTTATCAGAGTTCTCACCTGCATTTTTTATCCTGTTTATCATCCATACTGTTCTTCCATTTCTTTTATTAAGTTCTCGATCATTATCATTTCCTCCATTATGCTCAGATTGGATATCTTTTCAACAAATCGACTGTTTTATAAAACCATCATCAAGGTTCCCAGACCAATCAACACACAGCCAATCATTGATTTTACTGTGACTTGCTCATGGAAGATGATAAATGCCAATACAAGTGTTATCACAACGCTCAATTTGTCAATCGGAACAACTTTAGAAGCTTCTCCCATTTGCAATGCCCGATAATAACACAACCATGATGCACCCGTTGCCAATCCAGACAGAATCAAAAATATCCAGCTCTTTTTGCTGATTTCTGTTATCCCGTTCTGTGTATTTGTCAAGAAAACCATTCCCCATGACATGATAACGACAACCACTGTCCGTATTGCGGTAGCAAGGTTTGAATGAACGCCCTCTATACCAATTTTAGCTAATATTGAAGTTAATGCTGCAAAAATTGCAGACAGTAGTGCAAATAAAAACCACATATCTATTTGTCTCCAAACATTTTATAAACAAATTCTTTGGAAATTCTTCTTGCCTTTTTTGAGGATAAATTCTTCTTCGAATACATCTTTATGATAAGTGGTCTTTGCATCTGCAATTTTTTCACCATTCACAGATACACCGCCCTGCTCCACTGCACGTCTTGCCTCTGACTTGGAAGCAGTCATGCCTGCGGTCACAAGAAGCGTCAAAATATCAATGCTTCCATCTATGAAATTTTCCTCCGTGAGCACTGTTTTGGGCATATTTTCTGAATTTGCACCTCCAGCAAACAAAGCTGCCGATGCCTCTTTTGCTTTTTCTGCTTCCTCTGTGCCATGAACAAGCTGGGTCAATTCAAATGCAAGAATTTCTTTTGCCTTGTTTAGTTCACTTCCCTCCCAGCTTTCCATCGCTTTAATTTCTTCCAGCGGAAGGAACGTAAGCATTTTCAGACATTTGATGACATCTGCATCTGAGACATTTCTCCAGTACTGGAAAAATTCATAAGGAGATGTTTTCTCAGGGTCAAGCCATACCGCGCCTGATTCTGTCTTTCCCATCTTTTTGCCCTCTGAGTTTAACAGCAGATTAATTGTCATGGCATAGGCATCTTTACCGAGCTTGCGGCGAATGAGCTCTGTGCCGCCAAGCATATTGCTCCACTGATCATCTCCGCCAAACTGCATATTGCAGCCATATTTTTGGTATAATGTGTAAAAGTCAAAGCTCTGCATAATCATATAGTTAAATTCCAAAAAAGTGAGTCCTTTTTCCATACGCTGTTTATAGCACTCTGCTGCCAACATACGGTTGACAGAAAAATGAGGACCGACTTCTCGCAGTACATCCATATAATTCAAATCAAGAAGCCAGTCTGCATTATTTACCATCATTGCCTTGTCTTCTCCAAACTCGATAAATCTGCTCATTTGCTTCTTGAAACAGTCCACATTATGCTGAATCGTTTCTGTAGTCATCATCTTGCGCATATCTGTTTTTCCACTAGGGTCTCCAACCATTGCAGTACCGCCTCCAATCAGAGCAATTGGCCTATTTCCAGCCATCTGAAGGCGTTTCATCAAACAAAGCGCCATAAAATGTCCAACATGAAGACTATCTGCTGTCGGATCAAAGCCAATATAAAATATCGCCTTTCCACTATCAATCATTTCTTTGATTTCTTTTTCATCTGTTACCTGGGCAATCAGCCCTCTTGCTACCAATTCTTCATACAACTGCATTTTCTTTTTCTCCTTTCTCAAATGAACAAGGGACAAATCAAACACGCTCAATCTGTATTCGCACTTTCCTATAAAATAAAAAAACTCGTCCCTTGAATTTATAAACTCCAAAGGACGAGGTACTTATTCCTATCATATACCACGTGTTACCACCTTTTTTCACACAAAACTCACGTCTTATGCCTCACTAAGTACGGGAAAACCAATACTACTTAATTTCCGATACTCCACCCAATATAACGTTTGGGGATTCCGTCACAGCCTACTTGTTTCTCTTTATTTTATCAATACAACGTTCGGTGTGCAGCTCCAAGATGTATTCCCTTTCATTTTCCCTTGCGCCTCTCATCCTCCGGCGGCTTTCTGTAAGTTCCCATGAAAGCTACTTTTTCTTTTCATAGCATTTATCTCAATTGAGCACCAGCACTCAAATATAAAGTGATTATAACTTTTAGATAACTATTTGTCAATCAAAATTTCAAGGCGATGTTTTTACATTGTATTCCTACCTCTTTCAAATACAAATTCACATAAAACCGTCTTCCAGCGACTTCTCCATCAATTCATAGCACCTTCTTGTATATTCTATGAATGAGGGAATATTGCTTAACATCCCTTGCTTCAATCTATGACTCGTTTCGATTGCAAGATGATATTGATTTTGCGTAATATCTTTCTTCAACAATGCTTCCTCTAGTTCATCCATATCATCAACAATAACTGTCCCATCTGGATAAACTACCAAATCTAAATATAAATCATCAAAATATGGCACTCCATCTGCATCAATGCCTTGTTTTGCTATCATATCTATGTACCACAGCAGAACTTTTTCATTTTCATCCATCATGGCTGTTATACAATACCAATCATTCTGTGGCAAGATCGATAGCCATTTTCTCCCTTTATCACAGACTACAATATCTTCTCCATTAAATTTCCAAGTTTGTATTTCACTTACCTCTTTAATATCTATAAGCCCAATATAACCATTTAGCAGCTCCGAGTTTACCGTTTTTCCAAATATGTCTTTAGCGATAATACATTTCCACTCATCATATGATAACCGACTTCTTTTCATAACTTCTCTGCCTCACAATATCCAAATTTATGAATATGATTATACCACTTGCATTCTCCATTTACCACAAAAATATAAGATACAGCCATCGCCGCACCCTACATTTCTTCTTTACGAATGCTTCATTCTACTATATACTATATATACTAAGAAACTAACATTATGATTTGAAACATGCAGAGGGCACAAAAGATGGAATTTTTGAAAACAATTTTTTACGGCATCTATAACCTTTTATGGGGAGATCTCATCACAATACCCTTACCAGGAAAAAGCTCTGTAGGGCTTTCGCTGCTGGTACTTATTCTCATACCTTCAGGAATTTATTTTACAGTCAAAACAAGGTTTCTTCCTTTCCGATTGTTCCCGGAAATGATTAAAATCAGCATTGAAAAAAAGGAGTCTTCCAGAGAGCAGCTTTCCCCTAAAAATTCCATTTCGGGAATACAGGCATTGATTATATCAACTGCCACCAGAGTCGGCATGGGAAACCTTGTAGGCGTTGTCGCTGCAATCTCCGCGGGCGGCGCGGGTGCTGTCTTTTGGATGTGGATTATTGCGCTGCTGGGATCTTCCACCGCATTTGTAGAGGCAACTTTGGCGCAGATTTATAAAGAAGAAGATCCGCTCTACGGAGGATATCGAGGAGGACCTGCTTACTACATTCATCATCTTTTTCTAAAAACAAAAAGCCAGAATCACAAACGTTCCGTTATTGCAGTTTTATTTGCTATTTCCGGATTGATTTGCTGGTGTGGCATCAGCCAGGTAATCGGAAATTCTGTATCTTCTGCATTTGAAAATGCATTTCAGATTCCGCCTCTTTACACAACGGGCGCTCTTGTTTTTGTTGCCGCAATTATTGTGCTGCGCAAAAATGCAACGGTAAAAGTTCTGGATATTATTGTTCCGATTATGGCTGGCTTATATTTTTTGATCACATTATATCTTATTATCAAAAACGCCGGACAGCTCCCTGCTGTTTTTCAACGTATTTTTACAGAAGCCTTTGGCCTGCGCCAAGCAGTCGCTGGCGGTTTTGGCGCAGTTATCATGAATGGTGCCAAAAGAGGATTGTTTTCCAATGAAGCAGGGTCCGGTTCTGCTCCATGTGCGGCGGCCGCCGCTGATATTAGCCACCCTGCAAAAGAGGGACTTTTACAGGCATTTGGTGTTTTTATCGACACCATTGTAATCTGTAGCTGTTCTGCTATGATTATGCTGCTGACGCCGGAAGGTTTAACCCAAAATTTAGAGGGCATGGACCTTCTGCAAACAGCAATGCATCACCATATGGGCAATTTCGGTGTGATTTTTATTGCTGTGATTCTTTGGCTTTTTAGTTTCTCTACATTTATAGGAATTTTATTCTATGCAAGAAGCAATGTCGCATATCTGTTTGGTGATAACTGGATATCGCAGACCTTGTACAAGCTGCTCGCGCTCGTCATGCTGTTTATTGGAGGTATGGCAGCCTATACCTTTGTGTGGGATTTAGGAGATATTGGTATCGGGCTTATGACTATCTTTAATATGATTGCATTGTTCCCTCTGTCCCGCCATGCGATAAAATCCCTGAAAGAATATGAAGCAACACTGCAAATGCCAAAAAAGCCTAAAAATTAATATAATTCCTCAAGCAAACCACTTATTTTATCAAAATATGCATAAAAGTCATAGCTGTACCAGCCACCTTTTTTTCGATATTTTTCCGGCCTATAATCATAGTAGACCCCATTGATTCCAAAATTGGTACAGCTATCGGTTGCTACAGATAGCTTTATTACTTCCCCGCTGGTCAATGTCAGTTCCAAACAAGAACATTGATTGCCACAATCGGCACCGCCAAAAAGATACTCTGCATTGCTGAATAATTCTGCGAATACACGCAATGTTTCTGGGTCTGTTATTGTCTGACTATGTGTTTCCCAATTGGTAAGTAAACTACAGACCTCTAATTTCGCTGAGACAATCTCTTTGATATTTGCAGGATCAAATGATTGATACCCCACCGTCTCCTCCAATACGGTCTGTACTGTCTGATATAATTCATGATTCTGTATCAAATATTCTGTATAGCTGCCTTCTTCATTAACAGAATCTACATAAAAATATCCATCCTCAAATGCTGTCAATATAAGCTCCTGATAATAGATCTGCCACCCGCTTTCTTTTTTCCCAAACCACCTCGCTTCAGATGGCTCGCCTTTCAGATTTTGTTGAACAAGTTTTGTCAACTGCTCCTGCAGCTCTCCTGTCGGAATATAATAATAAAATAAATTAGCTCTGAGCACAGAAGGTTCCACCTTGATGCATACTTTCTCTTCGTCGCGCTGTTCATATAACGGAATTTGTCCATACATTAATCCTTGCTGCGTTTGTGTTTCGTACCATGCACCCTCTTCAGCTTCTTTCTGTTCAGCGCTTACTTTGGTTTGTGGTTCTTCCAAAATGGGATCTTGTTGTGCAATATCTTCTATTGATACCGTTTCTTCCGAAGTTACTGCACTTCCAAATGCACAGCCCACAATGCCAATACAAACAATCCCCAGAAGAATCAGTGAAATAATCGTAGTTTTTGGCTGTCTCGCAATCATTTGCACTCTTTTTTTCATTTCACGCATTCCTCCTGCGGCGCTTGTAGAACAGTTCCAAAGACGAACGTTCAATGTCTTATCTGAAATTTCTTTTGCAATTTCAATCAACGTCCTTCCATATAGAATCTGTTCGTTGGTTCCAATCTGTTTCAATGTTCCATAATCGCAGGCAAGTTCACTGTCTTTTATTGAAACCATCGCCGCAATCCATACCAGCGGATTATACCAATACAAAATGATACAAATACAGCGAATCAATGCCCATATATGATCTCCATGTCTAAAATGTGTATACTCATGAATTAGAACATATTTTCTTTGCCGTTCTGACAGACGAATATTTTTCGGAAGATATACACAAGGCTTTATCAGTCCAAATAAACAAGGACTTGTGATTCCCGTTGATTGATAAATAGAAAGCCTGTTTTTGATACTGCCTATCCATATTCGTTTTTTTCTTAAAGTTCTGGCAAGCTGTATATTACTCCACAAAAAGATACCTGCACATAACAATACGCCTATAATCCAGATTCCCAGGAGGTACTTTGAAAAACGACTGTGAGAAAGGCTAGTTTCCTGATCTGTTGTTGTACTTTGATTGTTTTGTATTTTATGATTGTCATAGACCGAATCTTGCTCAATCTCATTTTCAACAAATAAATATGACACCTGGCTTGGTGTTATCTTTTCTACTGCATTCATGACACTGATATCCGACTCAAAGCCCGGCAGAGGAACCAATAACTTGATCACCACCAACAACCATAAAGCATACTTGATACAAGGATTCATTTTCTTTTCCATCAAAAATGATACTAACCATATCGCTATAATCAATACGGAAGAAGATATTATATGCGCAATCATTTTTATCATCACGCTCCTTTCAAGATTTGCCCTCTGACTCTTCTAATATCTGATACAGCTCCTTGATGTCATTTTCGCTCAAATGCCGGCTTCGCACAAGTGTACTAAGCATCATACTGACAGAACCTTGATATACTCTGTCAATCAAACTTTCTGTCTCTGCTACTGCCGCATCATCCCGGTTAATATTGGGATAATACTGTTTTGCCTTTAATCCTTCTTTGTAGGAAATAATCTCTTTCTTTACCATTCGCCCCAATAATGTATTGACAGTACTTTTACTCCATCCTGGCTCCTCTTTTAATACATGGTATAATTGCATAATTGTCCTTGGATTATCTTCCCATAATTTCTCCATAATAATCCACTCGCTTGATTGCAGCACAATTTTCTTTTTCATCATCATTCTCCATTTGTATTACTATTGTCAACCATTTACAGTATATATTAATGTGTTACTGCTGTCAACCATTTATTTTCTACAAAGCGTTTGTCAGTAACGCTATTTTTTGTTTTAGAAGACGCAATTTCCTATAAAAAACGAAAAAAGAAGCGTGGAATGGAACAAAAAACGTTCTCATTCCCGCTTCTTTATTGTCACATGAACATGGTCTCCGGGCTTTTTGTTATGATATATTTATCTGTTTCTTGTTTATTTCTGAGGACGAAAGGTGATTGTTCCTGTTTCATCGTCCATCTTATCAATAATTGCCAATGATTCCAAATGATATCCCAGATTGCGGATCGTCCTGCCGCCTATCTGAAATCCCTTTTCTATCGCAATGCCGATCCCATCTACGGTCGCTCCTGCCTCGTTTACAATCGAAATCAGCCCTTGCAGCGCACAGCCATTTGCAAGAAAATCATCAATAATCAAAATATGTTCTCCTTGTTTTAAATATTTTTTTGACACAATAATCTGATTCCTGCATTTATGTGTAAAGGATTCTACCTCTGCTATGTACAATTCACCCTCAAGATTTACGCTTTTTGCCTTTTTTGCAAAGACAACTGGCACCTGAAAGTACTTTGCCACAATACATGCGATTCCAATTCCAGAAGCTTCTATTGTCAATATTTTTTCTATTTTTTCCTGTTCAAATCGACGCCGAAATTCCTCACCCATCTGCTCAAACAATGAAATGTCCATTTGATGGTTTAAAAAACTGTCCACTTTTAATACATTACCTTTTTTAACAATTCCATCTTTCAAAATTCGTTCTTCAAGAAAATTCATACTACCCCCATAATTCCGCTTTTTGGCATTCTTCAACGTGAAACTTAGTACGTCTTGGCGAAATGCCTTTTGGCATGAACCTTAGATGTACTTTTCACGTTAACCACCATGCCTTATCTTCCATTTTTAATGAAAAACTCTCTGTTACAAACTTTTTTATCGATTCATTTGTTTCTTTTTCTGCTGGTTTTTTCCTGCTCGTTTTTTTCGTACTGGTTCCATTGTGTTTTGCTTCTTCTCTCTCCAAAATCTTTTGATCAAGCTCTTCTCTTAATTCTTTTGCCTTCTCACTGTGATCAACTGTCCTGATAAGCATACCATTCTCAAATACCAATTCTTCCAAAACTTCATAGGCCCATGCTCTTTGGTATCCCATATGAATATAATATTGCTTCAAAAATCCTTTTCCAATCAGAATTTTACCTGTAAAATTCATTTTGATATTCAAATTTTTATAAAGATGATGCCCCATATATTGAAAATGGTTTTGTTTGTTTTGAGAATCATTTTCCGGGCTGATCCCGTTGATTTCAGGATACTCATCATTATGTGAATTGATATATAAATTTTTTAAAATAATTTCTGTCTTTGTTATTTCATACTCACACCAATATCCATCCCAGCATGCAGTGAATATGGGTAATGGTGTGATTCCATAATCCTGTGGTTTGAAGTCAATTGGTGTACTGATTGCCACAATAGAATAATCATCGCCATTAAATTTGAATCTATTCTCAATCTGTGCTGTCATAAAGTCTCCTTTTTATTTGTAATTGCTGTGCGGCGTTATTATCTAAATCAGATACAAAGGCGGGTGGTAATTTTTTCAATTGCCGCCCGCCTTTCATTGCATTATCTATTTATGATATCTGTTTATTTTTATACCTCTTTGAGTACCAAATGCTGAGGAAGACCATTTACCATAAATGGCTGATAATCTCCCTGAATCAACGGCTCAATGTAATTGATAAAATCATCTGTTACATAATTGCCTTCCTCGTTAACCCACTCACGCGGAACAGTCTTTTCATTGTTTGCAATACGATGTACATCATAAATACCAGCAGCACTCATATATGGATCATCCGATACGCGGTCGATGACTACCATCTTGCCATTGTCGCCTTCATCTGCTGCTTTCACAGCGGCACCGCCTACCATAAATGCCTCATTAACATCTACACGAGATGCCATATGAGACGCACTTCTCTGCAATGTAGAGAATTCAATACTACGTGTCTTGCAGCCAATTTCTGCGCCCAGATAATTTGCCAAGTACGTAGCTGTCCCCTGAAGCTGTTTATGTCCAAATGCATCTACATAATCTGCACCACCTGACAGTTCACATACATATCTGCCGTCAGCAAGCTTGATTCCTTCTGATACTGCAATAACGATGGATTCTTTCTTCTTCAGCAGCTCTTTTGTTTTTTCTAAGAATTTATCAATATCAAATGGAATCTCTGGCAGATAAATCAAATCTGGTCCATCGCACTCTTCTGTCTTAGCAAGTGCAGTAGCACCTGTCAGCCAGCCTGCATTCCGTCCCATAATCTCAATAATTGTAATCATATCTTTGTGATATGTTAACCCCAGCGCATCACGGATAACTTCTTTGGTAGATGCAGCAATATATTTTGCAGCGCTTCCAAAGCCTGGTGTATGATCGGTCAAAGCCAAATCATTATCAATTGTCTTTGGTACACCCAAGAACTTCTGAGAATGCCCTTTAATAATCGCATAATCTGACAATTTCTTGATGGTATCCATAGAATCATTTCCGCCGATATAGATAAATGTCTCGATGTCAAGCTTGTCTAATATCTCGAAAATTCTTTCATAAATTTCTATATTTTCATGAATTTCCGGCAGCTTGTAGCGGCAAGAACCCAAGAAAGCAGATGGTGTTCTTTTTAACAACTCAATGTCCATATCTGAATGAATCTGTGTAGACAAATCTACATACTGCTCATCCAAAAGCCCCTGAATTCCATGAAGCATTCCATATACTTTATGAAATCCTCTCTCTTTTGCAGTCTTATAAACTCCTGCAAGACTAGAATTGATAACAGCCGTTGGTCCACCTGACTGCCCTACAATAATGTTGCGTTTCCTCTCCATCTTAAATTCCTCCTATAGATGATAATGTTTTTAAAAATATCTTTTTAGATTATACCAAACTTATCAAAAAAAAACAACCATATATCATTCCTTCTAACTCTTTTTTGTAACAGTTCAGCCATCAAAATTGAACCAATAAAAAATAATAGAAAAAGTGCCG
>OFFL01000369.1_pt1 | contig 51215 bp, 39 predicted proteins | sample 1521391 | NCBI WGS metagenome assembly OFFL01 (sample SAMEA3504082, study PRJEB24116) | mouse gut metagenome | biome: mouse gut; feature: mouse-associated habitat; material: faeces | place: Denmark | collected 2011
AAAGGGCAACAAGGTAGCCGTTTCGGGTTCGATTGAACTGCGCAACTACGAGGACAGTCAGGGCGTTAAGCGCACGGCTGTGGACATTATCGCGCAGGACGTGGAGTTTTTATCTCCCCGCGGCGGCGACGGAAGCGAGCAGGATGCGCCCGCAACGTCTTCGGGCAACAGGGGAGCGAGAAAGCCTGCATTGCAGTCGTTTGACGACGACGGCGATATTCCCTTCTAATCGGGTTATAATTTAAGGAGACAGTTATGGAAGAAAAGACAAGCGTTAAAAAGAGCTATAAAAAGGCTCCCCGCAGAAAAGTCTGCGTTTTCTGCCAGGAAAAAGTAACGGAAATAGACTTCAAGGACGTAAACCGCTTGAAGAAGTTTGTTACCGAATCGGGCAAAATGCTTCCCAGAAGAATGAGCGGCAACTGCGCCAAGCACCAGAGAGAGCTTTCCAAGGCTATCAAGCGTGCAAGGGTTGCGGCGCTTCTTCCTTTCAAGGGCGAGTAATATAATTAAAATAACCGTAAAGTCCGCATAACCGTGCGGACTTTTTTATGTTTTTACCGTAATTCTACGGAGCGTGGGTGTTATTTTAAAAAATTTGCGTTAAAATTAAATTACAAAACGCGGAGGTAACGCTATGAATCAGATTTTAACGGGGCAATTTATAAAACAATGCCGAAAGGAAAAGGGGCTTACTCAGGAACAGCTTGCCGAAAGACTGAATATAAGCTGTAAAACGGTATCCAAGTGGGAGTGCGGCAAGGGGCTGCCCGAAATTTCGCTGATGCTTCCGCTGTGCAACGAGCTGGGCATAACCGTAAACGAGCTGTTGAGCGGCTGTAAAATATCCGAGAGCCAATATAAAGAGAAAGCAGAAGAAAACTTAATTTCCGCCGTTGCCGAGCGGCGCGAAAACAAAAAGAAGCTGATATTACAGATATTGATAGCCTTTTCAACGGTGCTTTCCGGTTGCGTAATGTTCCTGATTGCAGGGGCGTTGCAAATGCCCTTGGCTGCGCGGGTAGGGCTGATTGTCGCGGGCGCGGCGGTTGCGGCGCTGGGGATAGGCGTGTGTTGCGTAATGGACAGGGACACGGGCTACTACGAGTGCCCCGCCTGCAAGGAGTTGTTTGTTCCCACTATGGCGGCGTACGTTGGCGGCGCGCACACCTTTACAAGGCGCAGGCTTAAATGCCCGCACTGCAAAAAAGTAAGCTTTTGCAAAAAGAAACTTAGCAAATGACGGTTAATAGAGTTATACGCGCCCCGCGCCGAAAAATTTCGGCGCGGGGCTTTACATTTTGGTAAAATGTGGTATAATCAATAGGAACAATTTTTTATGATAGGAGAAGAAAAATGGCATTCGAACAAAAATTTTCGCTTAAAGGCAAAATTGCCTGGGTTACGGGCGCAAGCTACGGCATAGGCTTTGCAATAGCGCAGGCTTACGCTCAGGCGGGCGCGACAATCGTTTTTAACGATATAAATCAGGAGCTTGTGGACAAAGGTATAAAGGCGTATAAGGAGGCGGGAATAACCGCTCACGGATACGTTTGCGACGTTACGGACGAAGCCGCTATAACCGCGCTTGTGGCGCGCATAGAAAAGGAAGTGGGCGTTATCGATATACTCGTAAACAACGCGGGCATAATCAAGCGCATACCTATGACGGAGATGAGCGCGGCGGATTTCAGAAAGGTTGTAGATATCGACCTCAACGCGCCCTTTATAACCTCCAAGGCGGTTATCCCCTCTATGATTAAGAAGGGGCACGGGAAAATTATAAATATCTGTTCTATGATGAGCGAGCTGGGCAGAGAAACCGTTTCCGCATATGCGGCGGCAAAGGGCGGCTTGAAGATGCTTACCCGCAACATCTGCTCGGAATACGGAAAATACAACATTCAGTGCAACGGCATAGGACCGGGATATATCGCAACGCCGCAGACGGCGCCCCTCCGCGAAAGACAGGCGGACGGCTCGCGTCATCCCTTCGACAGCTTTATTATCGCCAAGACCCCCGCAGAGCGCTGGGGAACGCCCGACGATTTGACGGGTCCCGCAGTGTTCTTGGCTTCCGACGCATCCGACTTTGTAAACGGGCATATCCTCTATGTTGACGGCGGCATACTCGCTTATATCGGCAAACAGCCGTAATTTTCAAAAGTTTAATAATTTTAGCGGCGGCATACTTGAACGTATGCCGCCGTTTTCTATGTGCTTTGTGCCCTTTTTTGATGCCGTTTTTTATTTTGCGATAGCGCCGCAGGTAGATTCCCTTTGAATAAGCGTGGTAGCAACGGTAAGCACGCGCGAGGGGGCGGAGGGGTTTTCTATTCTGTTTATAAGCGTTCGCACCGTTTCCGCGCCCAAAAATTCTTTGGGTACGGAAAAGGAGGTAATCGCGGGGGTAAGCGCAACGGCTTCCGCAACGTTGTCAAAACCCACTACAAGCGCGTTTTGCGGCACGTTTACCTCCAATGTTTTAAGCGCGTTGCAAATCGTTCTCGCTACAAAGTCGTTGCAACAGATAAAGCATTGCGGACGGTATTTAAGCTTTAAAATCTCCGTTTTTAAGGCGTTGGGGTCGCCGTAGTTAAAACTTGCGTCGTTGCACAGAATATCGTCGTGCTTGGAGTGCGCCGCGCCTATTCTCGTAATGCCTTTAAGCATACCCGTATATCTCTCGCAAAAGCTTAAACAGTGCTTAAAATCGCCAACGAACGTAAATCTCGTAATGTTGTATCTGCGGTTTAGCGCCTTTACCATATCGTAAACCGATTTTTCGTCGTTTGCGCTTATAATGTCGTACGGCTTGTCGGAGTTTATGTTCGCCGCGGAAAAATCGTTGAAGCAGACGGGCTTGCCGAGCGACAAAAGTTTTTCAATAAGCGCTTTGTCAAAGCACTCTATCGCTATTATTCCGTCGGCGTTTAATTCCTTAACGTAATCGGAAACGGCTTTAAAGGGCATTTTATCGCTGTTATACGTGTATTGGAAAAGTTCGTAATTCCTTTCGTAACAGTAATTTTCCACGCCCTTAATGAGCGAAATGAAGTAATTCATATTTATCAGCGGCTTGCCCGAAATGAGGAGCAGTCGGTATTTTTTGTTGCCAACCTCTATGCGGCTTAAATTGAGAGATTTGTAATTTAGCTCCTGCGCCTTTTTCAGCACGGTTTCACGCGTTTTTTCAGGCACGTACTGCCCGTTTAACGCCTTAGCAACCGTATTTCTCGACAAATTTAGTTGTTCGGCTATGTCCTTTATGGTAACGGCTTTTTTCATAATTTTACCTCTTTACAAAATTATATAATAAGGTTATAATAAAATCAAGTTTACACTTGCACAAATTTTAATTATTTTCTAATATGCAAATGCACAATTACCGTGCGTTTTATTGACAGTTTATTTTGTGTGTTCTAATATTGAAACAAACAAACATAATATGTTGCGTATTTACATATGGGGGATTTTATGAAAAGGATAACGTCGTTATTTGTCGGTTTGGGCATATTGGCGGGCGCGGGCTTGGGTTTGACGGCTTGCTCCGAGGGCGCGCACGCCCACGTTTGGGACGGCGGTAGGGTTACTTTGGCGGCAACCTGCTCGCAGGAGGGCGTAAAAACTTATAATTGCACGGTAAAGGGCTGTAAGGAAACTACTACCGAGCAAATAAGCAAACTTCCGCACGCGTGGGATAGCGGCGAGGTAACGTTGCCGCCTACCTGCACGGATATAGGCGAAAAAACTTTCGGTTGCGAAAACTGCGACGCCACGTATACCGAACAAATTGACAAAACTGAACACGCCTACGACGGCGGCAGGCTTACCACCGTACCCGACTTGGCGGAGGCGGGCGAGGTTACCTATACCTGCGCGGACTGTAACGCGCAAAAAACACAGCCGGTTTCGCCCCGCGCGGATTTCGGCGAGCAGTTTACAACGGGCGAAACGGTTTATTCCTGGGGCTACGGAGCGGCGGAAAATTATCGGTCTGAAACGGGTGAGTTCGACTTTGTAGCCGCACAGCCCGAGGGCGACAAGTTCCGCGCTGACGGGGTGGAAATTTCCGCGGACGGCATAACCGCGGTAAGGCACGCGGCGGTTTCTTACTCGGTTTCGCTCGATACTGAAATTTCTGTAAAAACCTCCTTTTCAGGTAGCGAAGAGGGCACAAAGGTCGCGGCGAAAATTATAGTTAAAGACGGCTTGAACGCCGTAAAAGAAATTGTTGAAATAAACGCGGGGGCAATCGAGTGGGAGTATTCGGGGGACGAAAGTATCTCCGTTAATGCTGGCGATTGCCTGTACGTCGTTTTTGAAAACGTGGGCGAGGGCGCGCCGAGCGGCAGGTTTGCCCTTACGTTTACCGCCGCTTGTAGGCACGTTTGGAATAGCGGCGAAGTTACCGCGCCTGCCACCTGCACAACCGTAGGCGCAATGACTTATACCTGCGAAAACTGTTTCGACACGCGCACCGAAGATATCCCTTTGCTTCCCCACGACTTTACGGGCGGGTGGATAAGCGACGGGGCGGAAAGCCATCATAAGCAGTGTAAAAATTGTCAGGCGGAGGACGCTTCGGTGGCTCACGTTTGGGGCGCCGACCCCGATAAGGAGGATATAGAGGCAACCTGCCATTCGGACGGAACGCATTTCTTAAAATGCGAGTGCGGCGAGGAAACAAGTCAGACTATAACGGAAAGACCGGCTCACGACTTTGCGGCGTGGGTAAACAACGACCCCGCCGAACATTGGCGCGTTTGCGCGGTTGAAGGGTGCGGCGCGGAGGAAGCGCGACAAGCCCACGCTATGGTTGATAACGGGGTTAAACAGCCCGCCACGGCGGAGGAGGACGGCATAATGAATACGCTCTGCTCCGTATGCGGCTACGAAAGCACCCGCCCCATACCCGCGTTCGGCGAGCACGTTAAGGGCGACGCGCTCGTTTACGAAGAGGGCGGCTCTACGCATTGGTACGCGTGCACGGCTCACGACGACTGTCAGGTTAAGTTGGAGGAGGAAACGCACAGGTTCGACGAAGAATTGACCGAACAGCGCGTTCCCGCAACCTGCGCGCAGGACGGCAAATCGGTATGGCAGTGCGTTTGCGGCGCGCTTGAAGAGAGGGTTATTGATAAATCTACCGTAGAACACGGCTGGGACGAGGGGCGGACGACTGCCGAGCCCACGTTCTGGGCGGCGGGCGAAAGGACTTATACCTGTTCGGTATGCGGGCAGACGAGGACGGAGGAAATTGCGGCGTTAAACGGCACTTCGAGCGCGGACGGCTTCAAAAGTCAGTGCGGCTGGCAGTACGGCGTAACCGATTATCATTTCAAGGACGGCGAAAACGAAGAGCATTACGAGTTTAAACCCATTACTCAGAACAACGGCGACGCGTTTGCGGAAAACGGAACGGAAATAAAGAAAGATTGGTTTGCCGCAGGCTTCGACACGTTCGTAACCATAGCGTTTACTTTCGAAAGCGACGTTAAGGCGAGCGTTGACGTAACGTTTAAGGGAATAGGCGGCGACGACGGAATACTTTCCGAGTACGCCGTGCGCATAGGCGTAAAGGATAAGGACGGAAATATGTATTCGCTCCCGTCGTTTAAGAGCGGCACCGATTTCAGTCAGTCGGAAACGCACGAGTTCAAGGCGGGCGACACCGTGTACATTATGTTCAAGCACGAGAAAAACGGTTGGGACCAGGGCAATTATTCGGTAAATATAAACAAAGTTGCGTAAAGATAATTATGAAAATCAAGAGCATTAAAACAAAATTTGCAGTTGCGCTGGGCGCGGTATGTTGTACCGCGCTCATTGCCGCCGCCTGCGTTTGCGTAAAAGATAGCGTAGTATATGCCGACGAAAGCGGCGCGGCGTATAGTCAAAGCTACCGCAACAGGCTTGCATATTCGGCAAAGAGCGGCTGGAACAACGACCCCAACGGACTTTTGTACGTTCCCGCCGCGGACGGCAACGGCGGCACGTATCATATGTACTACCAATACAATTGGGACAAAAACGCCAACGGCGGCGCGGGCGGTACGGAAAACGTGTGGGGGCATATGAGCTGGGGGCACGCCACAAGTTCCGATTTGGTGCATTGGAGCGAACAGCCCGTTGCTCTGTCCGAAAATTCGCAGGACAAGGACGGCAATAACTATTCAATGATGTTTTCGGGAAGCGCGGTATACGACGTTGACAATACGAGCGGGCTTTTCGATACGGACGAAGTTACGGGCAAGGTTGTTAAAGGGCAGGGCATAGTGGCAATTCTCACCCAGCCCGACGACAGCGCGGGCGGTCAGCGGCAGATTCTTGCATACAGTAAGGACGACGGTCAGACCTTTGAAGTCGACGGCGAAATTTTGGGCGCAAGGGACGACGGCGGAGTGGGGGACGGTGAATTCCGCGACCCCAAAGTATTTTGGAGCGACAGGCACTCTAAATGGCTTATGGCGGTGGGCGGAGGCTCCGTCAGAATGTATTCGTCGGTCAATCTCACCGATTGGGAGTATCTTGGGCAAACGGGGTATTGGGGCGAGTGCCCCGACATATCCCGCTACGAAGTAAACGGCGCGGAAAAATACGTTTTAATCATTTCCCCCGAAGATAAAGCCAAGAGCCACGAGTACAATAAAACGACCCGCGCGGAAACTTACTATCCCGCGGAATATTACGTTGTCGGCGAGCTTGACGAAAACGGTCTGTTCGTTTCCAAGGAGCGGGTAAAGCGGCTGAGCGAGGGCATAGACAGCTATGCTTTCCAATCGTTCAACAATGCGCCCGACGGCAAAGTATACGGCGTGAGCTGGTCGGCAAGCTGGAAGACGGTAAGCGGGTACGAGCCGTTCAGAGAGGACTATAACGGCGGTATGACAGTCGTTTGCGGGCTCGATTTGGTTGAAACGGACGGCGGTTACAGCCTTTTGCGCTACCCCGTGGGAGGTTATGAAAGTTTGCGCTCCGCTCAACCGCTCGGCGCTTTCGGAGGCACGTTGAAAGGGGGCGAAAGGGCGTTTACGGAAGTTAAGGCAAGCGAGGCGGATATCGTTGCGGAAATAGATTTCAGCGTTGGCAACGCAACGTACGCGCAGTTCGATTTGCGCGTTTCCGCGCAGGAAAAAATCGCGGTCAGATACGACAGGCTAACGCAAACGCTTACGCTCGACCGTTCGCGCAGTTCACTTCTTGCAAAGGATACGCCGCTGTATAAAACGCCTTATTCCAAAAAGGTTGAGCTTGTTGGCGGCAAGCTTTCTTTAAGAATTATTTTAGACCGCGCATTTATTTCGGTGTTTGCAAACGGCGGCAGGGCAAGCTGGTTTTCCGCCGTTTTCCCCGCGGCGGTATCCGACAAAATGGCGCTTTATTCCGACGGCGATTTGGCAATTGATGCGCAAGTATATGCCGTTGAAAGCATTTTCGGCGATATTCAAACGGTTGACAAACTTGTGCTTTCAACCGAAAAAATAGATACCGTAGTCGGCGCGAGGGAGGCGGTAGCCGCTTCGTCGTTTGCGGACGGCTTCGACTTTAACGAGGTTAAATTTACCGTTGCGGAAGGCGGCGCAAAAGTGGCTCTGGAAAGGGCGGACGGTTTCGTCTATATAAAGGCTCTTAACAAGGGAAGCGCTAAAATCGCGGCGGAGTATAAGGGAAGTGTAAGACGTATAGAGGTATATATCTATAACGACGGATTTATAAGCGACTTAACTTACGGCGAAAGGCTGGGCGGTTTTTCGTTTGTTTCGGACGAAGGTCTGCGCTTTGCAACGGGCGCGAGCGACGCGTTTTTATTCAGTAAAACGCAGGGCGAAGAGTTTGTTTACTCGGCTTACTTTACCCCGCGCGGCAACGCTCAGGCGGGCGGGCTTATATTCGGTATAAGCGATAATTTAACCGATTATTTGGTTGCCACAGCCGACCTGCATCAGAATAAAGTTAAGCTGTGGAAGTCGGGCGTGGGCGATTTAAAGGTTGCCGATTTTGCATTTAACGGCAATTCGCCCTTTAAACTTACCGTTGCTGTCAGCGGCGGCGAGGCGAAAGTGTCGGTCGACGATAGGGTTGCGCTCATTCATAACCTTTCCGACTACGGCGGCGGCAGGCTGGGGCTTAACGTATATAACGCGGAAATGGATATAAACCGCGTAAAGTTCAACCGCTCGGAAGAGAACAGGCTCTATATCGGCGCGGCGAAGTTGCTTAAAGTGGTAAACGTAACCGACAACAGTTACAGGCTTTCCCCGCAGGACTATTCGGTGGAGGGCGGATACCTTACGATTGGCGCAGACTACCTTAAAACGCTCGAAGCGGGCGCGGAGTACGCGTTCAGGGCGGTAACCGAAACAACCGATTACGACTTTACCGTTACCGCCGACTTTGCTTCGGCAAGCCTGGTTTCTATGAAGGACGGCTATTTGAAGGGCGACGCGCTCGCGTTTAAGGTTACCGACGGCGTTGCGGTGGAAAGACTTGAAATAAACGGCAGGCAGGTAGCCTTTACGCTGGACGGCGGCATTATAACCGTTTCCGCCGCGGACATAACGCACCTGACGGGCGGCGAGCACACCGTAAAGGCGTACACCGCCAAGGGCAGACCTTCGCTGACCATAAGCATTGCAGGCAAGGAAGATTACAGGGAAGATTATATAGAGGCGATAAGCCATACTTTCTTCTATATCGATATTGCCATTTTCGCCGCTGCGATAGTCGGGTACGCGGTGTTTGCAATAGTAAAGCGGTGCAGAAAGAAAAAACAATAATTTGCGCAAACGCTCAAAAATTGCACCGTATAAATTAAGCAAACGCACAACAAATTTGTCGGTTGTTGACAGTGCGGGGCAAGTATTATATTATTTGGTAAAGACAAAACAAACTCGACTACTAATTACAACGCTCTTTGACGGAGGGGGATATATGAGGAAGAAAGCGAGCGCGGCGGCAACCGAAGCGGGAAGCGCCGTTTTAACGGAAAACGATTTGCTTATAGAGCAGGCGTACGAGGCGTTGGACGGCGGCGCGGAGGGCGAAAGCCCAGACGGTATTATAAATAATAAGCAGCCCTCCAAATGGGATAAGTGGAAAGCCAATTTCAAGCGCAGGGGCTGGATACTGCTGTTTATACTGCCCGCGCTGATTTACATTTTAATTTTCTGTTACGCGCCTATGTACGGCATACTCATAGCCTTTCAGGACTATATGCCGGGCGACCAGATTATAGGTTCTAACACAATTTGGATAGGTTGGGATAACTTTCATACGTTTTTCTCCAACCCCAATTTCTGGGACTATTTTACAAATACGTTCCTCTTGTGCTTCTTCGGCTTTATAGTCGGCTTCCCCCTGCCCATAATCGTCGCGCTGCTACTTAACTCTCTGCGCGCCAAAAAGGTAAAAAAGGGATTGCAGATTTTGTACTACGCGCCCCACTTTATCTCGCTCGTCGTTATGGTTGGTATGTTAAAACTCATATTCGGCTCCGACGGGCTTTTGGACCAGCTGTCGGTAAAGTTGGGCGGCGACGTAAACGGCTTACAGCTGTTTTTAAAGCCGGAGGCGTTCCGCCCGCTGTTCATATTTTCGGGCAATTGGCAGGATTTCGGTTGGTCGGCTATAATCTACCTCGCCGCGCTGTCGGGTGTAGACCCCGCTTTGCACGAGGCGGCAAAGGTGGACGGCGCATCGCGGTTCAGAAGAATTTTCAGCGTAGATTTGCCGGCAATAGCCCCTACGATTGTAATGCTTATGATTCTCTCAATCGGCAACCTGATGAGTTGCGGTTACGAAAAGGTATTGCTTATGGACCCCGAGGGCATTTTGGGCACAAGCGAAATACTGTCCACCTACGTTTACCGCTTCGGTTTAAACGGCAGTTACGGTCTGGGTACCGCGGCGGGACTTTTCAACTCGGTTATTAACGTTGCGTTGCTTATAATCGCAAACTTTACTTCCAAAAAATTAGCAAATCAAAGTATGTGGTGATGGTATGGACGCGAAAGAATTAAAAGCATTGAAAAAGAAAAACAAGATAAAGGAGAGCAAGACGGATTACGTCTACTACGCAATCTGCGCGTTCATACTCTTCTTGCTGGCGGTTATAGTCATATACCCGCTGTACTATATAGTCATCGCTTCCGTTTCCGACCCCGACGCGGTTATGACGGGCGAGGTGTGGCTGTACCCTGTAAAGCTTACCTTTTCGGGCTACGCACAGCTGTTTAACAGAAGCGACGTTTGGCGCGGGTACTTCAACACCCTCGTGTATACGCTGGTGGGCACGGCGTTCAACATTGTTTTAACCATTCCCGCGGGGTGGGCGCTCTCGCGCGAGTATCTGCCTTTCAGAAAAATAATTATGCCGCTTTTGATTATTACGATGTTTTTCGGCGGCGGGCTTATACCATACGTAGCCGTTTGCCGCGCGCTGGGGCTGTATCAGAATCCGCTTATTTTAATAATAGGCGGCGGCGTAAGCGTTTATAACGTGTTTATGTGTAAATCGTTCTTCCAGACAAACGTTCCAAAGGAGGTGCTGGAAGCGGGGCAGATAGACGGAGCGGGCGAAATACGCACGTTTTTCGATATTGTTCTGCCGCTTGCAAAATCGATTATAAGCGTAATGGTGCTCTTCTACGCGGTGGGGCACTGGAACAACTATATCGACGCGTATATCTTCCAGATAGACCAGGATTTTTATCCCCTGCAAACGGTGCTCGACGGCATATTGAAGGCGACCGCGGGCGGCGAGGGCGAAGTGGTGTTGGAGCAGATGCGAATAGCCACGCAGGTCAAGTTTACTTCGATAATAATAGCCACCGTGCCAATATTGATTTTGTATCCTATGATAGAAAAACATTTCGGGCAAGGCGTATTGGTCGGGTCGTTTAAGTGATAGGTTAAAGTATGAAAAAGAGAAAAATTTTTGCCGCCCTGCTTGCGGCTGCCGTGTGCGGCGCGGCGGTAATTCCGCTTTCGGCGTGCGTATATAAAGACGATGACGACGGGCACGAATTCACCGTTTTAACCGTAAAAGAGGAAACGGTAAAGGACTACAACACAATGCCCGTGTTCCGCGCCCTTGCAAGGGAAACGGGCAAGGACGTATATTGGGTTTACAACACATCCACGCAGTACGCAAACAACACCGACCCCGTGGGCACAAAGGGAATAGACGCGATATATCACGCGGGCTTTTCCAATTTACAGCTGTATAACTACGGCAGAAGGGGCAAGATTGTGGCGATAGACAAGTACCTGCAATATATGCCCAACTTCAAGGCGATTTTGGAGGACCCAGAGCGCCCCGACATAGCCGAAGCGCTTAAATCTCCCGACGGGCATATCTATTCGTTGCCGCGTATCGAGGAGATGGGGTTAAAGGCTTACCCTAACTTATTGTTTATAAATAAGGCTTGGGTGGAAAAGCTGATTGACGGCGGCAACCTCCCCGCGGAGGTTACGAGCATATCGGGCAAGGAAGATTTAAAGGACGGGCTGGCGCTTAAAAGAAGCGAGTTTAAAGCCGTTTTACAGCAGTTCAACACTCTCGATATGGACGGCGACAGGGACAGGAACAACGAGGTGCCCCTCGCATTCGTAAGCAACAATTGGCAGGGCAACGAAAGCGATTTGATAGCTTCTTTCGGGGTGCCCGAAAACATCGAACACAAGACGATAGTCGACGATAAGGTAACTTTTACGATAGAGAGCAAGGAGTGGTTTAACGCCGTAAAGGAGTTAAACGACTGGTACAACAAGGGACTTATCCGCTCCACGGCGTTTACGCAGACGCAGGACGAATTTCTTGCAAGGGGGCAGGACGGACGGTACGGCGCTTTCTATTGGTGGGAAAAGGAAACGGTAGTGTCAAAGGATTTGCAGGACGATTACATTATGCTTCAACCGCTGATTGACGACGCCACGGGCAAACAGTACGTTGGCAAGAGCAACGAGTTGGAAGTGGAAAAATCGGAGTGCGTAATTTTGGGAACGTGCAAGGACAAGGCGGGGCTTTTATCTTACTTCGATAAATTTTTCGAGCCCGACTATTCGGCGCAACTCAACTACGGCTCGATAGAGTCGGGCGCGTTCGAGCGCGAAAAGGTGGACGGCAAACTCATTCCCAACGACGACCACGGCAAGCAGAGCGCGGACGACTTCCGTATGAAAAACGCTCCCTACGGTGTTGTGTATCTGACTGAAAAGGTGTGGCAAACGAGCGTGGAAATGGAAAAGCGCGCAAAGCTCAGGCTTGAAAGGCTGGACGTTTACGTTGAAAACAGCGTGTTCAAGGGTGGCGAAGTAAAGTCCATTCCCAACTTAAACTACACAAAGGAACAGCTGGATATTTTAAACAAGTACGAAACTTCGCTGGGCAAAAACATAACTTCCTGGTTGGTAAACAGAATAACCTCCAAGTCGTCGCCAACGGAGTCGGATTGGCAGAACAATCTTTTAAAGACGAACCGCACCTCGATTGAAGAGGTTAAAAGGGTCAATCAGGCGGCTTACGACAAGTATCTCGAAGCAATCAACAAATAACTGAAAAGGAGGGGGGACGATGAAAGGTTTAAGACTGCTTGGCGATTACGCGCTTGAATTTTTGGTTGTTACCTTGCTTGTCGCCCTCTCCGCCTTTACAATATTGCCGTTTATACCTATGCTTGTGGGCGTTACGGGATACTTTAAAGAGGACATAGACACAAGACGGTTTAAAGACATATTTACCACTATCGGCAAGAATTGGAAAATACTAATTTTTTACACGCTCTTTCAATTGGTTATAATAGTTTTTCCCGCGTTGAACATCTATTTTTTCAACACCCACCACGAAAGTATAAACTACTTCGTGCTGGCGGTAAGCTGTATAGCCTTGATTGTGGGGATATTTTATCTTGTAACCGCGCCCACGGTGATAGTAAATATGAACGTTACGCTCCGCCAGCTGTTCTATAACGGAATAATGCTTCTGTTCGGCGGGTTTTTGGGCAGTTTGATTTCCTTAGCCTGCGTTGCGGGCGTGGTTGCTCTCGTCATCTTCTATCCGTACGCGTTGCCTCTTACGCTGTACGCCGCGCCGTTTTTAATTTCACGGATGATGAAAGAAAACTTTTATAAACTCAAAGCCAAGGCGTTGAAGGTGAGCGTGTTCGATTTGAAAAAGAGGGAAAAAGAGGACGACTATCTCGACGAGTACGGTATGGTCAGCCGTGGGGAAGAGATAACGGAGAATAACAATGAAGAAAGCTAAATTTTTGATATTGCCTTTGGCTGCCGCGGCAGCCCTGCTCTCCGCCTGCGGCGGCGAGCAGGTAAATCAGGCTCCCGAACTCCGCGGAGTAAGCGATATTAACTGCCTTGTAAACACCTACGTAGACCTGCTCGACGGCGTTGCCGCGCTGGACGAGGAGGACGGCGACATAACGCCCAACCTCGAAATAACCATTACCCCGCAGGCGGAAGTCAAGGACGGCTTTGCGCTGTTTACGCAGACGGGAGAATACGAGGTGTGCTACGAAATACGCGACAGCTTGGGTAAACTCGCCCGCACAACCGTAACCGCTTCGGTGATTGCGCGCGACGTTTACAGGGAGGAAGTTTGCTCCAACGGCTTCACCGTGCAAGCGGGCGGAAGAACGGTAATAGAAAAGAGCGGCTTGACGGGTAGCGCGTACGCCTTTGAAACTTCGGGCAACGAAATTGCCGAGGACGTCATACTTTCGCGCAGTTACACTATGGTCAGCGGCACGGAGTACAAATTCACCTACAATATTACAAGCTCGGTTGCGGGCAGAATAAAGGTAGCCGCCGACGGAACAGCCATTGCCGAGCTCAATATAGTAAGCGGCGAAAACGCGGTAACGTTTAAGCACGCAACGCCGCCCAAGCCCTCCGCCGAGGGCGAAGCGCCTACCGACAACGTGGATATAGCCCTCTGGTTGGGCGGGCTGGAAGGTCCGCTGAAAGCAAGCGTTAAAAGCGTTTATACCGAGCGCGTGCAGAGCGTTGGCGGCGAAACGGCAAAGTTGAAAGATTTTAATTTCAACGGCAGTGTGGAGGGGCGCTTCGACGGTACCGAAGGGTACGTAGGAGTTGCCGAGGGCGGCAACGGCGCGTACGTTGAAGTTACAAAGACTTCAAACGATATCTGGCGGGGCGGAATGTTTATTAACACGGGGTTGCCCGTAAGCGCATACGAAAACTATAAAATTTCTTTCAATTTGTTCAGCGAAAGCCAAGCCCCGTACGAGGTGGTAATATTAAACGGACAGTGGGGTAAAGCGTTAAAGACGCTATACAGCCCCGTAAACGGGCGCAACCAAACGGAAATCACCGTAAACGAAAACGACGGCGGAAAGCTGTGGCTGTACGTGCAGTGCGGCAACCGCGGCGGCAGAATTGAAATTTCCGGCATCGAAGTAAGTATGAAAGAAACGGGCTTGCGCAGGGAAAAGTTTGCCGTTACTCCCTTTACGGTAAACAACGGCGACGGCATTTCAAGCGAGTACGGAAAAGTTACCTGCAATATAAGGGAGTTCGGAAACGATTGGGGAAACAACGAAATAGCTTCGCCGGATATGTTTTTGGAGGGCTCGGCGGATAACTATATAATAGAGTTCAGGGCAAAAGCTTCGCAACGGTTAAACTGCGTGTTTGCGGCAACCGAAAGCGGAAGGTGGCAAACGTTTGCCTGGCGGCAAATAACGCTTACAACCGAGGAACAGACCTTTTCCGTGCAGTGCGACAACAAAAATTTAAACGACGTTTACAGATTTTTATGGCAATTCGGCAACTCGGAAAACGCCAAGCACCAAAACGTTACGGTGGAAATAAGTCAAATTAAAATAAGTTTAAAAAACGACTTGGAAAGATAGAATATGAACGCTTTACAAAAAGCCGACGACCATATAGCAAAATTTAAGGGTAAGGTCAACGGCAAATACAGGTTAAAATATCATATGTCGCCGCCCGTAGGCTGGATGAACGACCCCAACGGTTTAATTTATTACGGCGGCAAGTATCACCTTTACTATCAGTTTTATCCTTATGACAGTCTCAACGGCGTAATGCATTGGGGGCACTTCGTATCGCAAGATTTAATTGCCTATACCGACGCGGGCGTTGCTCTCGCACCCGAAGAGCGTGGCGAAAACATATTTTCGGGCGGGGCTGTGGAGGCGGACGGCGCATTAAACGCTTTTTACACTCTGCATTACGAGCTTGACGGCGTTAAGACGGAAAAAATTTACCGCGAACAATCGGTTGACGGGCATACGTTTACGGGTAAGCGTTGCGTTTTCGACAACGAAAGCCTTCCCGAAAATATCAGCCGCACCGATTTCCGCGACCCCTGTCCCGTAAAAGCAGGCGACGGTTACTATATATTTATAGGCGGCAAGGATACTCTTCTGAACAGGGGCGTTATAATCGTCCTCGGCGGTCCGCTCGATAATTTGCAGTACAAGTTTACGCTCGGTCCGTTTGACGAGCTGGGGGATATGGGCGAGTGCCCCTCCTATTGCAGGGTGGACGGAAAGGACGTGTTGGTTGTTTCGGGCTGTAACGTAAAGCAGAGGGGCAACAGTTTTAAAAACGTAAATTCCAGCGTGTTCATCGTCGGCGAAATAGATTTTGTAAAGGGCGCGATGGAAGTCGATTTTATAAGGGAAATCGACAAGGGCGACACCTTTTACGCCCCGCAGTTTATAAACGGCGCAAACAGACCGATAATTGTCGGCTGGCTTGAAATGTGGGGCAAGCGCTATCCCACGCACGAGTGGGGGCACGGCTGGACGGGCGCGTTTTCTGTTCCGAGGGAAATTTCAATCGAGGGCGGCGAAATTTTGCAAAAGCCCGTTAAGGAGCTTGACGGTTATCTTACGCCCGCATATGGCGACGCCGCGCCCGCGTGCGCGGATATACGCTTGGAGTTTGACGGCGAGGGAAGCGTAACCTTGGCGGCGGAAAACGGCGAGGTTATAATAGGAAATAACGGCGGAGTGTACCTCGATACTACAAACTCCAACAATTTAAACGGTTGCGTCCGCAAAACCGATTTCTGCGGCGCGCATTGCCAAGTGCGCGTACTTTTAGACGTTTCCTCCATAGAGGTATTCGTGCGCGGGGGCAGGGAAGTTATTTCGAGCAGAATTTATTTAGACGGCGGCTACACGCTTAAAACGCAGGGCGCGGTCAAGGTTAAAAGCATAGCGGAAATAGGTGCAAAATTATGAAAAAAAAGTGGCTGTTGCCGCTGTTTACCGCGGCGGCTGTGGCGTGCGTAAGCCTTGTCGGTTGCGCAAAGCCCAATAAAAACACGGTGGAGCAGAACGGTAAAAAGGTATTCCCCGTTTCAACTTACGAGGATACTTTGCCCAAGTATATGGGCGACGTAATGCCCTTTTACGACGACGGGGTAATGAATATCTATCACTTGCAGGATACCACGGGCTCCAATTCCATATTCTATCATCCCATAGCCCGCATTACTACTTCCGATTACGTAAATTACACCGATTGCGGAGTATCGCTCGGCTTCGACGACGCGGACGAGGGCTCGGAATTTTATCACCCCGAAGCCACGAAGTCGCCCGACGCTGCTCTCGGCACGGGCTCGGTAATAAAGGATACGCAGGGCAATTACCACTTCTTCTACACGGGGCACAACGACAACGGTCAGGAAGAGGGGCTTAAATACAACGAGGTTATCCGCCACGCAAAGAGCTACGACAATCAAAAAACCTGGGTCAAGGACAGGGACGACGAAAACAAGGACTACGAGCTGAACCTCTACGGCTATGAAAACGACTTCCGCGACCCGTACGTTTACTACGACGGCGAGGACGAGAAGTACTATATGCTTGTAACCACGCGCGATTACGGGCGCGGCGTAATAAAGCGCTATTCGGCTACCGACCTTGACGCGCGCACGGAAGAGTGGAAGGACGAGGGGGTGTTTTTTGCCAACGACGACGGCGACTACAATATGGAGTGCCCCACCTACGTGGAGTGGAACGGCTTTTACTACCTTGCATACAGCGAACAGGGCGCCAACCGCGTTACCCATTACCGTTACAGGACGGAAAGGGACGGCGAGTGGAAGCGCTTTGAATTGGACAGCATAGACAACAGCGGTTTCTACGCGGGCAGGCTGGAAAAGGCGGGCGACGAGTTGTACGCGTTCGCCTGGTGCGCAAGGCTTTCAGGCGGCAGCGTGGGCGGCTTCGATTGGGGCGGCAACCTTGTGGTCCATAAAATGGTACAGCTTGAAAACGGTGAGTTGCGCGCGGTTATGACCGACGGAGTGAAAAACGCCTTCAACACGCAAGTTAAATACAGGTTCGGGGGCGTAAACGACGAGTGCAAAGAAGTGTCGTTTAGTGGCGGGGAATTTTCTTCGCGCTGTCTGGAAAAGCTGGGCAGGCACGTTACGAGAATGAGTTTTACCGTTAGTTGCGGCGACGGAAGCGGCGACTTCGGCATAACGTTCGCTCTGGACGGAGTGTACAATAACAGGTTGGGCAGTTCGTTAATAGCTTTCGACTTTAAAAACAATAAACTCGTATGCTACAACAACGTTTCGAGCATATTGCGGTACGGCTCTCCGCTGGCTTCCGTTCCTTTTAAATTCGAAGCGGACAAAAATTATAGGGTAAATATAATCGTAGACAGCGAGGTGCTAACCGTCTATCTTGACGACGCTGTTGCGCTGACCGTAAGGTTTGCGGGCATACACAGAAAGAATTTTGCCTTCTATTCCAACGGAAGCAAGGCGCAGTTTAAGGAGATTGCCTTTTATGAGTAAATTATATTCCGTGGGCGAGTTGCTAATCGATTTTCAGTCGGTCGGCACGGGCAGTTTAAAGGATACGGCGCAGTTTGTTAAAAACGCCGGCGGAGCGCCCGCCAACGTGTGCGTTCAGGCTGTAAAGCTGGGGCAACAAGCGGCGTATCTGACCAAGGTAGGCAACGACGGCTTCGGCGAGTTTTTAATTGAAACGCTTAAAAACGAGGGCGTGGACACCTCATATATACGTACTTCCGATAAGCACGACACATCGCTTGCGTTCGTAAGTTTTAAAGAGGACGGCGAAAGGCAATTCAGTTTTTACAGGCGCGCCGCCGCAGATTTATACTTTACCGCCGAGGACTTTAAAGACGTGCAATTTGAAGCGCGGGATATTTTAGAGTTCGGCAGCGTGGCGTTAAAGACGGAGGAGGCGCGTTCGGCGCATAAGTACCTCATAAAAAAGGCGCAAAGCGCGGGCGCGTCGGTGTTTTTCGACCCCAACCTGCGTTTTAACCTCTGGGAGGATAAGGAGCAATTGCGCGGTACGGTTTTGGAGTTTGCCCGCTTTGCCGACGTAATTAAAGTAGGGGTTGACGAACTTGAATTTATAACAGGTTTACCCGCCGAAAGCGCGGTTAAAGCTATGTTTAACGGCAAACTTAAAATTTTACTTGTAACCGACGGCGGCAAGGGCGCTAAATTGTATCTTGCCGACGGCAGGCGGTTTGACTGCGGCGGGTATAAGGTTAAGGCGGTGGATACCACGGGCGCGGGCGATTCCTTTTTCGGCGCGTTCATTGCGCAATATATGGCGGGTAACGGGGAATACGGCTACCTTGAAATGTTGCAATTCGCCTGCAAGTGCGGGGCGTATACGACTACGGGGTACGGCGCGATTCCCGCAATGGGAAACAGACAAAACGTTGATAAGGCGGTAAAATAAAAATGGCTTCTGTACAACTTGTAAACGTAAACAAGGTATACGACGGCGGCGTTCACGCCGTGCACGATTTTTCAATCGACATTCAGGACAAGGAATTTATCGTGTTTGTAGGACCTTCGGGGTGCGGTAAATCGACCACGCTGAGAATGATTGCGGGGCTGGAAGAAATTTCTTACGGCGACCTTATAATCGACGGCAAGGTTATGAACAGCGCCGCGCCCAAGGACAGGGACATTGCAATGGTCTTTCAGTCGTACGCGCTGTACCCGCAAATGACGGTTTACAACAATATGGCGTACGCCTTGAAACTGAGGAAAGTGCCCAAGGACGAAATTGACAGGCGCGTCAAGGAGGCGGCTAAAATTTTAAAGCTTACGCCCTATCTCGACAGAAAGCCGCGAGCCCTTTCGGGCGGGCAGAGGCAACGCGTTGCTCTCGGCAGGTCGATAGTAAGGCGCCCCAAAGTCTTTTTGATGGACGAGCCGCTCTCTAACCTCGACGCAAAACTGCGCGTTGCAATGCGCAGTGAAATCGTACGTATTCACGAGGAGGTGGGCGCAACCACCATTTACGTAACACACGACCAGATAGAGGCTATGACTATGGCTTCGCGCATTGTAGTAATGAAGGACGGGTTTATTCAGCAGATTGGCGAGCCTAACGAAATTTACCGCAACCCCGCCAATATGTTCGTAGCAGGCTTTATAGGCACGCCCGCAATGAACTTTTTGCGCGGTACGGTGGAAAAGGGCAATTTCGTGCTTTACGGCACTGCGGAAAAGATTAAACTTACCGCCGAGCAGAAAAAGCTTTTAAAAAATTACGAGGGTAAGCAAATAGTGTACGGCATACGCCCCGAAAATCTTGTGTTTGAAAAGAGCGAAAAATTTGAAAAGTTTAAGGACGGCGCTTTCAAAATGAAGGCGGGCATAATCGAACTTTTGGGCGACATAATAAACGTTCACGGCGCGGCGGGCGAAAGCAAAGTAATTTTAAAGATGAATAGCAAATACTCCGTAAAGGAGGGCAACGAGTTTAAAGTTGCCGTAGATTGCGAGTATGCAAGATTTTTCAACGCCACAACTACGAAAGCCATTACGCCCGAATACTGCGAGTACGAGGAAATTGAAAACACGGCGTCGCTTGACGAGGACAACGTAGTTATAATCGAGCAGAAGAAGCAGGGCGTTGTAAGCAAAGTGTTCGGCGCGGTTAAAAGCGCGTTCAAATCAAAAAACAAAGAGGACGGAAAGAAAGAAGAGGAAGCTTCCGCAGTTGAAAGTAAAGAGGAAGAAAAACAATCCGGAGAATAATTTAAAACATCATAGAGCTTGCGGCAGACAACTGTCTGCCGCAAGCTTTTTTGTTTAATTTAAACGGAGCATAAATGTTTAAAATTAAGAAAATTTTAAAGATTTTTAATTTTGGCAGTGATATAATTTTAACGGAGGCGCAATATGAAATACAATTGCCTGATTATAGACGACGAAAAAGTACTTGCAGATAAATGAAGCGCGTGGTGTTACTGCAATTACATTGGGCAAGCAACGTATATACGCACTTTTCGCGTGAGTTTATGAAGAAAGAGGCGCAAAAGGTAGACTATATTATATAATTGCTGCCGTTTACACCCAAGTTACACCCAAATTTAGGCGTTTTGGGCATAAAAAAGACCTTGTTAATCGTTCATTTCGTGGTAGAAATAACGAAAAACAAGGCTTTTTGGCTGACCGCATTGTTTTAAATTAGAACTTTCCAACTCTTCAAGCAAAATATCTTCGTCTTTGCCATTGATATTGTAGATTATCTTCAAGTGGTCGTCATAAAGATAAATCCTGTCGATAAAGGTGTCTATCAGCTTCGCCTTACCGTCTTTCGTCGTCGTGTCAATCTTCCTAAAATTATATAACGCCATTTTGAATTGCTCTTTGGTGAACAGCGGAGAAGTCGCTTTCTCTTTTACAAGTTGTTCTTCAAAGGCTATTTTCTGTTCTTCCAACTCATTAAGTCGTGCTAACAGCGTATCGGAAGCAACACCTTTCTGAATTGCCGTTAATATATTGTCTATCTCTTTCTGCTTTTCGGCTAATTGCTTTTCAAGCATCGGAAGTATGGTGTTTTCTTCATATTGCAAATCGTAGAGCAAATCGGCAAGCCGGTCAATTATTTCATCCTGTTTTAGAAATTCCATTGTCTTGTTTACAATAAAGTTTTCGATTTTTTCCTTATCGACTTTATATTTGTCGCAAAGATGTTTGCGCGCACGGTTACAGATATAATACCGATAGGCTTTGCCGTTTTGACTTGTTCCCGAATAAGCTGTCATCAATGCGCCGCACTTGCCGCAATATAGGTGCGTTGTGAGCAGATAGTCATTCTCGTCCTTATGGGCGGCGGGCGCAATGGAGTGTTTTTGTATCTTGTTTTGAACCTTTTCAAATAGGCTTTTATCTATAATGGCGGGAATAGCATCTTCCAACACAATTCCAGAATGACGATATTCGCCGATATAGGTGCGGTTAGATAACATATACAAAACGCTATTATAAGCTATGAGCTTCCCATCCGCGCGGCGCAACCCTTTTAATCTTAAAAAGTCATAAATTTCTTTCGCGGTCTTTCCATCTGCACACATTTGAAATGCAAGAGCAACGATAGGGGCAGAGTCTTCGTCTATGACAAGCCTATGGTCTATAACTTTATAACCGAAAGGGATCGCACCGCCGTTCCATTTGCCCTTTAATGCGTTTTCACGAAATCCACGCTTTACGTTTTGAGAGAGGTTTGCAGAATAATATTCCGCCATTGCTTCTATCATAGATTCAAGAATAATACCTTCGGGACCGTCTGAGATATTCTCTTTAACGGAGATGATTTTAACGCCGCTCTTGCGTAAAGTGTAGCGGTAGAAAGCGGAGTCGTAGCGACTGCGGGCAAACCTGTCCAACTTCCACACGAGAACTACGTCAAACAGTTTTTTGCTACTGTCGGCTATCATTTTCTGAAAGTCGGGACGATCATCGGTTTTAGCGGAGTAAGCTCTGTCTATGTACTGCCCAACAATTTCTATATCGTTGTATTTCGCGTATTCGTTGCAATCCCGAAGTTGTCCTTCGATACTTTCTTCCCGCTGATTGTCGCTCGAATAACGAGCATAAATTACTGCTTTCATTTTTATTCTCCACTGACCAATGTAATGTTTATACTGTACTTTTTACAACCGATATTACTTTACCATAGACATATAATGTATCTTCATCTGAAATTGGAATATCTTTAAAATCAGAATTCAATGAAACCAAGAATGTCTTTTTATCTTTATAAACACATTTTTTGCAATACACATCGCCATTGTAATAAAATGCGCCAATCTCGCCGTCTGTAAGAGTGTCACAAATTTTTATTAAAACTATGCTGTCATCGGGTATATCGGGTTCCATGCTATTGCCTGATATTTTTAACGCAAAATCACAAACCTGATTTTCTGTATCATAAGGTTCAAAAGGGATATCTCCTTCCATAATGTTATTGCCCAAGCCCGCAGATAATGGCAAATCAAATAACTTAATCGTTCTTAATTTGCGGGTTGTAATGGGGATCAATTTTTCAAAAGTTTCATTTTCAGGAATTTGCTTACTCCACAATTTAATAGTATCCATTGCGCCGCTTATGTCTTTTAAATAAGCATATAAATGATGAGTATTTAGCAGATAAATAAAACAAAGTACATCTTTTGCCGTGCGTTGTTTTTCATCATCAGATATAAACTCATAAAAATTTATATCATCATGCATATTATAAACCTGTTCTTCATAATGGCTTTCATTATGTAATATTAAGCGATACATTAGATTTTCGAAGTATAATGATTTTTCTCCTAATGTTGATAAAACATTTGAATCACATGAAACTTCTTCAATACTTTTTCTGTAAGTAAAGGTGGAGAATGCTTCTAAAATTCGACGCATTTCATTCCCTATGGTAATGCCATTTCCGATATCTCCATTTTTTGCGAAATTATACACGTTTGCTAACAAAGTAGCATATTCGCTTCTGCGGCTTTCAAATCTTTTTAATTGTGTGCCTTTTAATTCCCAGGGAGTATAAACTAATTTAGATAAATCAGCTCTGCCTTTTCTTGATTTACATATTTCGTCTAAAGCTTTCATAAGGTCGAAAATGGTAGTGAGATCATGTGATAGCAATAAAACTTTACTATTTTCATTTCCTTTTACAATTCGATTAATTTGATATCTTAAAAAAGACATTATACCTACTTTATTCTCAAAATCAAAACTTGAGATAGGGTCATCATTTACTATTAATCCTTCCTGTTGATATAGTTTTGAAATATCTTGATTAGCTACAATTTGTGTAAAGAAATAGCAAAGAGCTATTATATTTCGTTCACCCAAAGATACATCTTTAGGACGCACATTGTTACCGTTTGATTTTAGATAATATTTGTTATCTCGAAGTTCAATGGATAATCTGCCTTTCTTAAAAAATACATAATCTAAAGCATTATTAATACTATTGATCGCTAATCCTACATCTTGTTTTCTCTGATTTAAAGCTTTTAATTCTTCACGTTTATCACTCAGAATTTTTAGCTTTTTTTCTAAATCAGCCTGAGCAGTGGCAAAATCCTTTGACTGTTTTTTATATGCTTTAAAATCTTGAATAACATCTATATGAGCTATTTTTTTGTTAAGTGCTATTAGTTCGTTTAGTTTGTATTTTTTTTGTTTAACAGCAGAATTAAAATCCAAACGTTTTTTTTCAAGTTGCGAAAGCAAAATATTTAAAGAACCAACCTCATTAAATAACCCATTTACCGCCATCGTATAAGGTGTATAAATTTTATCTTTTTTTACTGTAATGGCATCAGAATATTCTTGTAATAATTTTTTGCAAACAACAATCTTGTCAGCAATAGTTCTAACCAAATCACTATCAAGCGAGGAGTAAGTGCTGTAATTTTCATCAAAGTTTGGAAAAACTATTTTAGATAATTCATCAATATGATACTCAGTATCTTTATTTAAAACTCGGTTTATACTTTCAATTAAAGACTTTTTATATTCTTCATCAACTGACTGAAAGCAATAAGGACAGAATTTGGTAGTATCTTTACCAAATTCTAATCGTGCACTTTCTATAGAAACTTGTCCGTTGCTTTGAATAATTGATAAAATTTGCTTTTCTCGCTCACTTAAACAAGGTTGCTCTATTTTTTTTGCCAACAAAACACATATTTCATTTTCCCAATCAGAAGAAAAAGTAATTTGCTTTATTTCATTTGGATATGTTATTGAATTATCATCTAATTTATCATATAATGCCTTTTTTTCTTTAAATTCATTTTGAAGATCATCATAAGTTTGTGTAACTGAAAGTGTGCAAATTTCTGTAACAATATCATCTGTGACGGAGGTGTTTCTGCGGTTACCTTTTAGTTTTGAGTCGCGTTCTGCCCAACCTCCAGCTTTTTTTAAAGTATCTTGTATTCGTTGCCAATAATATTTAGGACTAAGCGGATTATTGCTTTGAATGTACTGCTGATGAAGTGCATCAGCTTTTGTGTATTCCTCCTGTGCGCTATCTATTTCTTTTTGACATGCATCAATTTGTGATTGAATATCTGTTTGACCACCCAATAGGATTATTGTTCCTAATCCGTCATCATCAATTTTAACGTTTTTATCAATATAAATTTCATTGAACACGAAAACACTATCTTTTATATCGGGTAGAGAGAGGTCGTGTTGATTTTCATCTATAAATGTGGCAGATAATTCAGTTGAATAATCTTTATCTACCGAAACCTTTATACCTTCAGAAATGGTACTTTTCCCGCTTCCGTTTTTACCGTAAACCAAACTGATCTTTTCTTCCGGCTTAGTAAAAAAGATAAATTTTGTTTCATTTGCAAAACATTTACCTTGAATCTTAATCCCTCTTATTTTATCTATCATAGTTTTTCCTCACCTGTAATTAGTTTCTAAAAGTCCATATTACTATTTATTTGATATTAGCGTTAAAAGAATTTCTTTCAATTTCGCATTTGCGGGGGAGTTGGGGTCGAAACACATTTCAATTAACTCTTGCATTTGCTTGTTGTCCTTAAATACCTGCGGTTGAAATTCGTATAGTTTTCCCTGCGGGTTCTCTGTTCTGCCGAAGATATAGTCAAGCGATACGTCGAAATAATCCGCATACTGTATAAGCACGTTAAATGACGGAAAGGTTGTCCCGTTCTCGTAACGATAGATAGAGGGCTGGTCAACGCCTTCGAACATTGCCGCAAGTTTGGCTTGCGATAGATGAACGCCTTCCCGTAAAGCCTTCAAGCGTTCTCCTACGATTTTTTTATCCATAAAAACCTCAATTCTAAAACTTACAAGTATTATAGCATAAATTAACATTAAAGTCAATGTTAAATAAACATTTATCAAAAGCAAAAATTTAAGGAATTCTTAAAGATTTCCGCTTTGAAAAATGGTATAATCGATACGGAGGTGCCGTCTGAAATATAATTGCCTTATAATCGACGACGAAAAAGTACTTGCGGACAGTACGGCGGAATATTTTAATCTTTTCGGCGTAACTGCGGTTGCCGTATACGGCGTGGACGATTGCCGCAAGTTTTTCAAAGAAAATACAGCCGAACTCATACTGCTCGATATAAACTTGGGCGACGGAAACGGCTTTGACTTATGTAAGGAACTTCGGGAAAAGACGAATATTCCCATACTGTTTATTTCCGCACGGACAAGCGACGACGACAAGATAATCGCTCTCAATATCGGCGGCGACGATTACGTTCAAAAACCGTATTCGCTTGGCGTTCTTCTTGCCAAAGTGAAAGCCGTGTTAAAGCGGTACGGACAAGCCGCAACTACTAAATATTCAGACGGTTATTTGACTGTCAACTTTCTATCAAAACAAGTTAAAGTAAACGGCAATACGGTAAAACTAACCACGCTTGAATTTAAGTTGCTTACTTATCTTATCGAAAATAAAGGTAAGGTTATATCAAAAAAGGAACTCTTTGAGAACGTTTGGGAAGATAAATTCACGGGCGACGGAACATTGAACGTGCATATTAGAAGATTGCGTGAAGCCATAGAAAACAACCCAAACGAGCCGAAATACATTATTACCGTTTGGGGCGACGGTTACAAATTTACGGGAGGCAACGAATGAAAAAGCAAGCCTTTTTAATCGGTGTTCTTCTCGTACTTATTGCCGAGATTATTACGCTTATTGTCTTTGCAGTAGAAACGCCCAACTTCTCGCAAGATACCGTTGCCGTAAACGAAGTTATGCAATCGGTAACGGAAGATTTTAATATTTTGGAAGAACATAAAAATACTACCGCTCTCGACTATGTTGTTTTAGACGAAAACGGTAATCTTCTGTATAAAACAAAATCGGGACTTTCCGAAAGCGTGAATGAAGCAATCACACACAGAGATACGATACTCGATATTACTACCGACAGCGGTATAGTCGGCAAGGTCATTATTTATAACGACGGTGCGCAAACACTACAAGCACAAAAGCGGACGGCAATTATCATTTTGTCGGTTGCAATCATTATAAGCGGCGGAATCTGTATCGGGTACGCCGTCTATATGTACGTTACAATGATAAGACCGTTCCGCAAGCTCAAAGGTTTTGCCGAGCGCATAGCAGGCGGCAATCTCGATATTCCGCTTGAAATGGATAAGCGCAATCTTTTCGGCGCATTTACAGAGAGCTTTGATATTATGCGTTCGGAACTTAAAAAAGCCCGCATTGCCGAAGCCCAAGCACAGCAAAGCAAAAAAGAACTCGTTGCAAAACTTTCGCACGATATAAAAACGCCGGTTGCAAGCATAAAAGCCGTTTCCGAAGTCGGACTTGCGGTTGCCACCAATGAAAAAGAGAAAGCGAACTATACGCATATCATAGGCAAAGCCGATCAGATAAATACGCTCGTTACAAATCTGTTTACTGCAACGCTCGAAGAATTACAACAGCTTACCGTTACCCCTACGAACATAGACAGCAAACAAGTAAAAACACTAATTGAAAATGCGGATTATATGCACCGTGCGGCTGTTCCCGATATGCCCGAATGTTTGGTGTATGCCGATAGTTTAAGGTTGCAGCAGGTATTCGATAATATCTTTGCTAACTCATATAAGTATGCAAAGACTGACATTATCGTAACGGCGCAAAAAAACCAAAACACCGTTGATGTTGTTATAGAAGATTACGGCGGAGGTGTTTTACCCGAAGAATTGCCTGTACTGAAAGAAAAATTTAAGCGCGGAAGCAACTCCGCAAATACCGAAGGCGCGGGCCTTGGGTTGTATATTTCAGACTACTTTGTGAAAGAAATGGGAGGAGAGATGAAAGCGGAAAACGGCGAACACGGGTTGAAAGTTACGGTTACTCTTGCATTAAGCGGAAAATTATAAATAAACGGCGCAAGCAAAAGCACGTTCGACATTGCCGAACGCCAAAAAATTTGTGAACTTATTTAAGAAAAATTTAAGAAATCGTTAAAGACATTTAAGAATTGAAAATGTAAAATGAGCGTGTAAAAAGGAGGTTTCTATATGCAACAGCAAATATTATTGAAAACCGAAAAATTGTGTAAGACTTTTTCTAACGGAGGTCAGCAACAGCACATTCTTAAAAACATTGATTTGGAACTTTATAAAGGCGATTTTACCGTAATTATGGGCGCAAGCGGTGCAGGCAAATCTACGCTTTTATACGCACTTTCGGGAATGGATACGCCGTCGCTCGGTACTATCAATTTCGGTAATAAAGTCATTTCTGATTTGTCGCAGGACGGTCTTGCGGTGTTCCGCCGCGACCATTGCGGGTTTGTATTTCAACAAATCTATCTTATCGACGGAATGAGTGTTATTGATAATGTGCTTTCCGCAGGACTGCTTGTAAGCAAAGACAAAAAGGCACTTGTGGCAAAGGCAAAAGAATTGTTTGCGGCTGTTGACATATCCGAAGAAACGCAAAAGAAATTTCCTACGCAAATATCGGGCGGCGAAGCGCAAAGAGTCGGTATTGTTCGTGCGCTTATCAATAGCCCCGAAATACTTTTTGCCGACGAGCCTACGGGTGCGCTTAATTCAAAGACGGGACTTGACGTTTTAGACACACTCACGAAGTTTAACAAGCAAGGTCAAAGCGTTGTAATGGTTACGCACGATATGCGTTCCGCACGTCGCGGCAACCGTATTCTCTATCTCAAAGACGGCGTTATTTTGGGCGAATGCAATTTGGGCAGATATTCGCACGGCGACGTGCAACGGCACGAAAAACTTTCCGCTTTCCTAAAAGACATGGGGTGGTAAAATGAGAAAGCTATTTCTTATCGCACGTTCAAATATGCGAAAAGCAAAAGGACAGACTGTGGCTATCGCCGTACTGATTTCGCTGGCGGCTATGCTCTTAAATATTTGGCTTATGCTGTCTATGGACTATAAAGCCAACTTCGATAGATACCACGACAAGCTCAATGCCGAACACGTTACGCTTTTGGTGAACGATACGGATAGTGTGCCAAAATTCTTATCGCAAACGCTTGAAAGCGATCCCGAAGTAAAAGAATACCGTCTGGACCGCTGTATGTATATGGTCGGCACATTCTCTTATAACGGCGGACAAATGAACGGACAGTTTATCTTTATGGATAAGCAGACGGCTCTGTCGCGCTCAATAGGCAAAGCCGAAATAGTTGAGGAAGGCAAATTCACGAGCGGAGTATATTTGCCTATGCTCTATAAATCAAATGATTATTCCATAGGCAAAACGATTGAAATATCTATCGGCAGTCATCCTGTAACATATACTGTATGCGGTTTCTTCAACAGCGTAATGATGGGGTCGCATAACTGCGCGTTAACGCAAATTCTACTTACACAGGATCAATACGCCGAACTCGAAGAATCGAATTACGCGTATCAGACAACGCTGTGCTCGGTGCGTTTGAATGAAAAAGCAAAGAATCTTACCTATGAGGCTAAGATAAAGGCAATCGTTTCGGAGAGTTTCCCTAATACGCAAATGGCGAGCAACTGTTATGACATAGTTACACAATCGCGATATATTTCGCAAGGAATTTGCTCGGCAATTATGAGCGTTATGGCGTTTTTCGTACTTTTAATTACGCTTGTAGTAATAGTATCTAATATCATTAACTATATACAGGTCAATATTAAAAATCTCGGCGCACTCAAAGCCGTTGGCTATACTTCCGGACAGCTCGTTTTATCTCTCTTGTTGCAGTTTTTAGGGTTGACTGTCTTAACGGCAATCGTGGGTGCAGCGCTCTCTTATGCGCTTTTTCCTGCCATAAACGCAATGATGATAGCGCAGACGGGAATACCGTATGCAATTCATTTTTTACCGTTGCCCGTTATAATCTCACTTATAATATTGGGAGGTACGGTTGCTCTCTCCGTTTGGCTTTCCACCCGTAGGATAAAAAAGATAGAGCCTATCGTTGCATTGCGCTCAGGCGTGCGAACACACAATTTTAAGAAAAACCGCGTTCCGCTTGAAAAAACGAGAGCCCCTTTAAATTTTGCGCTTGCGCTCAAAACTACGCTCTCGGGCGTTAAACATAATATAACGGTTTGTATAACAATGCTCGTTCTCTCGCTCGTGGTTGTGTTTTCGGGACTTATTACTGAAAACATAATTGTCGATATGACGCCGTTTCTTAATTTAATCGTCGGAGAAACGGCAGATAGCGCAATTAACGTACAAACAGAAGTTGAGGACGATTTTCTTGAAATATTGAATTCTGACAGCCGCACGGAAAAGGTATATTTGTATAATTCTTTGAACGTATCGCACGTCGGCGGAGTGGAAATTATGGCAACGCTTTGCGACGATTTTTCAAAAGTAAATAATCAAAGCGTGGTATTCAAAGGTAGGTTTCCCAAATTCGATAACGAAATTGCAATCGCCGCAAAATACGCAAAAGAGAAAGGTTTTGCAATCGGCAATGAAATAGAAATAACGGCGAACGGCAAAACCGAAAAATATCTTATAAGCGGTTTTACGCAAATTACAAACAATCTCGGCAGGGATTGCCTTTTGACAAGACAGGGTTACGAGCGATTGGGAGCGTTGCAGAGCGTTACTTATTATATCAATCTCGTGGAAGGTACGGATATAGACACTTTCAATGAAGAAATGAAAGGAAATTTTTCGGATAGCGTAAACGGCGTAATAAATGTTTTGGCTACGATTGAAGGCGCAGGAAGCGTTTACGTTTCGCTTATGACTATAATAGTAATTGCAATACTAGTGCTTTCAGCGATTATCATAGCGTTTGTGCTGTATTTGTTGGTGCGCACATTGCTCAATAACAAAAAGCGCGATTACGGTATACTTAAATCGTTGGGTTTTACTACAAAGCAACTCATTTTGCAGACGGCGCTTTCGTTTATGCCCGCTATTATCCTATCAACTGTTGTCGGCATTATTGTAAGCTGTCTTGTTATCAATCCGCTTATGTCGTTGTTTTTAAGCTCTATGGGTATTGTTAAGTGTACATTCAGCATCCCCGTCGCTTTCTCTACGCTTGCTGGAATTGGGCTTATCTTTATATCCTTTGGTATTGCGTGCTTACTGTCGCTTAAAATCAAAAAGATAGCACCCCGCCATTTGCTCGTCGGCGAATAAGGAGAACTATGCAACTATATGTAGGCTGTCCGCGATGCGGTTATAAGTTATGCAAGGGTGAAGAAGGTTCTCACGTTATAATCAAGTGTCCGCGATGTAGTGTTCACGTCAGAATTAAGATAGACGAGAACACTTCCGCGCACATCTTAACGAGTGAAGAAATCGAAGCGGAACGAAATATTCCCCGTATCTTTTACGTCAATCCGGACTTTCAAAAAGACACGGGAACGGACAAATAGCTTTTTTCGACAAAACTTCCCGTAAATAGACGTTTTATTGCCCGTTTACGGGCAGTGAACATCTTGCGCCGATATATGATATAATACATACTATACCGCGATAGAGTAACGAGCGGTAGTGTACCTTTTAGGGTAGAAGTTCTGCGGTGGACGTTAAAGAGTTAGTCCATAGAAAGCAGAAGGTTTTGGGCGGTAAAGCCGCCCGCGCCTTAGCTTACGGATAGAGCGTAGGTTTTTAAGAGTACGCCTTTAAGGGCTCCCAAAAAGTATCGAAGAACTTTTTGGGAAAAGGAAAAACAACGTAGCGAAATTACAGTTTGCGCTTGCACAAACTGTTGAAAGCGAAGTTTGTTTTGACGCGCCGTGATAGGCTTTTATAAGTGTACAATTTTTTCGGTTAAGGAGTGTCTTTTGAGCTAAAACATTACTAACAATTCCATAGAATGGCTAACCACCATAGAGCAAAATCATATTGCTAAACACGGTTAGAGGTCGGTGATACGTAAAGTGTTCAGCGGCTTTTTTCGCGCCTTTTTACGGTATCAATTCCACTCTTTCTTGTGTGGACGAAGATATAAAAACTAACAATTCGGAGGTAAATCTATGACAATAAGACCGCCTTAATACGGCAATCAAACGGTAAGCATAGTTCTATCGTTCTGTGGACGGAAAGCCCCGCAGGGCGAACGAAACTTATGAAGCGAAGCGAAATAAGTGTAGTGAGCTACACTTAAAGAATTTAAGTCATTAGGAGGACGAAACTATTTATATCATTTGCAACTTAAAGAAACTGAAAAAGGACGCCGTTACAGACGTCGAAGAAGAAAACGAACGCGACGAATATTATCAAGCGACCAACCCGCAAATAGACAGTTCGCGGACGAAAGACAACTACCACATTGTAACTCCGTCGGGAAGGTATATGGACGTTATCGAAGAACGAATTGCAAGACTGCATTTGAAACGCAAGGTGCGCTCGGATGCCGTATATATTGTGTCGTTTGTTCTCGGTGCAAGTCCCGAATTTTTCAAGGTGTCCACGAAGGAAAAACAGTTTGCTTTCTTTCGGGATTGTGTAAAGTTCTTTCAAGACAAGTATGGCGAAGAAAACGTGCTGTCGGCTATCGTGCATATGGACGAAACAAATCCGCATATGCACTTGAACCTTATACCGATTATCCACGGCAAGCTGTGTGCAAAAGACTTGTTTGACGGAAAGCTCTCCGCACTCCAAACGGAGTTTTGGAAAGAAGTCGGAGAAAAATACGGACTTGACAGAGGCGAGCCAAACAGCCAAGCCGAACATTTGGATACAGCTGAGTACAAGGCGAAAAAGATTGTAGAAGCCGCCGAGCAAAAACGCGCCGAAGCGGAAGAATATTCGGAAGCGTTACAGCAAGCCGAGCAAGGCGAAATCGCCCATAGCAAAAGCGGACTGCGAAAGCAAATCGTAGCTGTAACCGCCGAAAATGCCGACCTTAAAAAGCGGTTGGACAAAGTAATGCAGGAAACGCTTGACATTGACAAAGAGAACAAAGAACTCAAAGCGTACAAAGTCCGAGCGGCAAAAGCACTTGAACTGCTTGCAAAGTTAGAACGTGAAAACCCGTCGGCTTATAATGCGCTTTTTGAAAGCAAACAAATACCGCCCACTTCTTCATCAAAGAATTGGTGGGCAAAGTAACAATTGAATAAATCTATAAGGAGATAACTTTATCGAGTAATCCATGCCCAAAAGTAAGCAACAAGCCAACACTAAATGTGATATTCCAGACAGTCAACTTAAATCTCTCGCAAGAGTATTGCTCCCGATTATGCGGGAATATCTGTCGTCCGAACAAGGACAAAAAGACTTTGCCGAATGGCAACAATCACAACTGAATAAACAATCAAAAAATAAAGAATCCCGTTAAAGCATATAGGGATAGCCGTTGAAAAAGACGGAACACAGAAAACGCCATTGTGTAGCGGTATATAAATGAAAGATAGATAATTAAGCTATGCCGTACATAAACTGATAGAAACGGCAAGCGGCAGAGCCAATTTCGGCTCTGCCGCTATTTCTATTTACAGAAGTTTTCGTATTCTTCCATATAAACAAATAATCCGAACGTCTTGCGAATTACGAAGAAGTTCGAATTATTACAATGTGGCTGGGGTAGCTGGATTTGAACCAACGAATGACGGAGTCAGAGGCTTAAAAACAAATTTTCAACCACAATATATAGTGGTTATCAAACAAATAACACCATAATATCTGCTAATTTCGATGATTTTCAATTTTTAACTCCCATATTGCTCCCAAATGATTTTACATCGTTTGGGGGTATTTTTTTACCTTGTCTTTGCAAATTTTATTGCACAATTTTTGAATGACGGACAGAAAATGCTTTCAACCCGCTTTTGTCCGTCATTCAATGCCAATTTGGGAGCTACTCCCAATTTCCACAACGCCTTGTTGCTGATTTATGGGAGTACACCTCCCAAATTTAGCGTAGCTCCCAAAATTACATAATAAAGATAATAGCAGAGATAAATTACTCGCTTACTGCTATTAAAGAAAAACCAATTTCTCCTTGTTTTAAAATCTTGTAATAAAAAAACTTTGTAGCCATTGAAAAATTAAACGTGTTTAACTCTATCTCACGGACTTCATAATTATTCTTCAAAACCCAGTTGTAATAATTTTTCAAATGCTTAACAATATCACGTGCAGCTTGTATTCTTGCTTGCTTACGATTATCGCTTAAAGCTATATCCTGAGCTGGTTGCTTTGTAACATAAATAATTACGTTTAAAATTTGAAGTAAAGAGAACTTCCTTACATAGTTGTCAAATATTTGATCAATTTCTTCAATATTGTAATTTGTAATATAGTATTTCTCGAAAATAGACAAAAGAAAATTTAAAGCTTCATCTTTATTAATTTTTAACCACAATTCACTTATTTCTTCATTGGAAAGATTAAAATTACCGTTTTTTAAAATTTCCAAGTCATTTTCACTTAGCCAAATATCATAAAAAACTTTTTCACCCCAATGCGAACTTAATTCAAATTCAGTGCCATTATTTCTGAAACTAAAATTATTTATAGAATTTGCCTTAGATAGTACTAAATAACTGTTATCTTTAAAATAATTGATTAATTCATCAGTTTCATCATTATTGGCAAGCAGCTGCAAGTTACAATGATACCCAGACAAAGAAATTACATTACCGCCATCTGCTCCATAATGAATAAGTGCACCTAATAATAATTTGCCCCATACGCTTAATTCATCAATCGATTTTCTTTGTACAGTTCTCTGTTCAGTTATATAGTTCTCAATCATCTTATTGCGTTTATCTATACAGCCAGAGCAGTTAAAGTTATCGTACGAATTGCGGTAAAATCTATGTCCACATAATGGGCAATATAAATCTTTCTCAGTACTTGACCTTGTGGGGGGCTCATGTTGCATTAGAGTTCCGCAATATTCACATTTTACATCTGTTATGACATCATCAAAAAGATATGTAATTTGAGATGAACGCAATCCGCTCAAACCAAACTCTTTTATTAATTCAGTAGTAGGCTTATCGCTATTATAATATTGGTTAAACAAATCAGCTTTTTGTTCGTCTGTCAAAATAAATGTTTTACGAGCTAATTCTTTATTCATAACTATTTATTAATTGCTTATTTCTTAAAATCAGTAATGTGAAAATATTTTTTTGCAAGGGAATTAATTTCAGATAATAACCTGTCTTCTAATCCACGCCTATCTTTATAATCATCTTTTTCAATTTCAATAAGAGGAATATCATGTTCTTTATATGATTTTCTTTTTCTATCTTTATTTTCTAAATATTCTTTTGTGTTCATTCCCCAATATTCAATATAAATACCGTGTCTGCTATCAGTAACAGGAATAAACCAATCCGCAGTTATAGTTTGTTCATCCGCACTAATAGGAACTTTCTTTTCATAGCAATGAACAATTCTTAAATCGTATAAAATATCATCTATTACGCTTTCAGGGTAGCTTTTTACATAATGACCGTCAGCGGTTCTGTTTACTTCTTCTCTGCGAGCATCTTGAATTTTAGTATATTCTGAACTAGTCTGTTCTTCTTTTGGTGATTTTTTCTCTATAATATCTTTAATATCTGTTACAACTCTATCGGTTAAAGATTGCTCGCCAAATAAATCCTTTGTCAGCACCGCTAATGCCATAAGTTTATTGCAATTGGACTGAACATAGTCAAAATTTTTCATTCGGTAAATGTTAGAGCGCAAATTGAAATAGTAATCTTTTAATTCAAATATCTTTGCATTTTTATCGAACGTATCTTTATAATCAAGCATTTCATAATAACATTCACGGCATAAAGAACCGTTTGGAGCTTCTTCACCGCAAACTATACAATTGCCATCTTCTTGCCTTTGGCGTTCAATTGGCGTTTCGTCAAAATCAATATAATCTTTTTCATCGGCGATACTTATAAATTTAAAATCTGCCTTATTTAAAATTTCAAGCATTTCGTCTTCGTCATATTTTTTAAAACATTTTCTGCAAAATGCATATCCAGTAGTTTCAGCACCACACGCTACGCATTTATTAAAGCCCTCTGTAGGTAATTCAGTAAAAGTATATCTACCACATTGGCAAAGAGTGCCGACATTATGCCACTTACCACAATTATCACATTGAATAATATTGCCATTTTTAAATTCAGTTGCGTGTTTTTTACAAAGTCTATCTTTTCTGTAATTTCCCATATATGAACTTGTAGGTTCACCGCAAACTGGGCATATCATTTTTTCAGCCATAGTATAATTCCTCTTGTTATTATTTATTGTCTTAATTAATAGAAAGAAAGTACTAAATTGCGATTCCGTTTTTTCTTAATATTTCACAGTTGATCGCATCTTCTATATCATTTTTTAGCATACGCATATTGGGATATTTTCCTTGATAAATGGCATTTTTAAATGCCTTTATTATTCGATCATCTTTAATAAATTCCTCATCAGTAACTTTAAGTTTGATAACTAGATTGCTATAACAAAGCTCTGCAATTTTTAATTTATCTTCTAAACTTATTTCATTAAATTTTATAATCTTTGAGAATCTGGAAAAGATGGGAGACCCAAGATTTTTTTCTGCCTCATCTTCAGATAAATAATTTGATGTACAAATAATAATACATTTTGAGATGTCAACCTCGTAATTCGCATCGACAAATTTACCTTCGTCAAACATTTGATAAAAAGCATTATAAAATGAAGGGTGAACCTTGTCAAATTCATCTAATAATATCACGTTTGATTTTCGTCTTATTAGTTCGCGAGCAAAACTATCTTCGCCGTGTTTTGAGCCAAAAATATATTGATGTGCACTTGTTGTTTGTTGCATCGAAAACTGAATTCGAACCATCTCGCCGCCAATGCACTCGCTTATGAATTTTGCGGTTTCAGTTTTACCTATACCAGAATTTCCTAAGAAAAGCAAAGTTGCGGGACGTCGGTTATTAGTATTAGTAAGTCGATAAATTGTTGGTAACGCTAATTTAATGACATGAGGTTGTCCAATAACATTATCATCAAATTTTTCTGACATCAGTTTAAGTGATGAAAATTGAAGAGCGGGATATTCAGTGGATTTTTCTGAAATAATGGCTTCATCATAATTTCTGCGTATATCATTATAAATTTGCAGTGGGGGATTACATAGCCAAAGAGTTTCTATATCTACTTTGAGATTTCTTAAGACATTATTTGTAAAGCCCAGTATTGCCCATTCAGCAAGACCTCCATAGTCGTCTGTATGAACTATCAAATTTTTCACAACTAAAGGATTGTCGCTGTCTTTTTTTTCTAATCCTTTAATTGTAACTTCTTTTGTAGAAATATGGTCAACTATATCAATTAGGAAACTTACTGGAGATAAATCTTGTGTTAAATAATTGAAATCATCATCTGTTCCCCAGAATATATGTATTTTATCCATTTTATCTTAAAACTCCGGCAAGTACTACGTCATAGACATCTAATTGATTAGATGATGTTTCGATATTTCCACTGTAATCGATGCGTTGAGAGGCTTTTTGTGTGCCAAACTCAAATTCTTTTTCAACGCTTAAATCTTGCTTATTTATCTTGCCAACTTTGATAGCGAAATAAGTTAACTGCATTTTGGGTAAGTCAGACATAGTATAATTATTTCTAAAAGCATCTAGATTAAATCTCAAAATCTTTTCATTGCCGTCAATAGTTGTTAAGAATTCATAATAACCACGCCCTTTATTAATAGAATCTTCGAGTTTAGAGATATCGAGATTATATTGACTATTATCTATTTTGACGGGCATTTGACCTTTTAGGATACTTAGAAAAGGTGCAACTAACATTAAATATGTGAAAGAATTAACTTGTGGATAAACTGATGCGTTATGAAAAATTTCAATTCCTTCACATCGTTTGTTTTTTGTACGCTTATTATCGTTTTCTAAAAGAGCAATAAAATCTGCTAATAAAGTATTTTCTAAAATATTTTTTGCTATTCTATCGCTTTTTCTATTCGCAGATGATTTGATTTCCGTTTCTGCTTTAAATGATACTCCGCTTAGGAAACTAAATATTTTGGCTAATCCTTTTTTTTCTGTACTTAAACCAAAGCCAGCATCGGCAGACGCATTTAAATCAGTACTAACATCCGTAACAAATTCTGTTGTCTTTTTTAATTCTCCGCCTGCAATTATTTGCATGTAGTCAGCAACAAAAGTTTCATCAAAATAAATTATCTTTAGAATATCACTTTTTTCCATTTGATTGCTCCGATTATTTTTGTTTGTGTGTCTCTTAATCTATTAATTTGGTTGTTAGATAATATTTATTAAAGCATTAATTAGAACTGAAAAAATTGTCAAGATTTTTATTGCCTAATTGTTTTCTCGATAATTTCATCAATTTTATTGCGTAATGATTGAATTTTCTCTTTAATTGCTGTTTGCTTATCAATTTCCTCTTGAATCAAATCTACTATTTCTTGCTGTACTTCCATAGAATTATCGGGAAGAGGGAATTCGCGCACTACAATAGGGAAGATATTTGTATTGTTTCCCAATCCTTTTTTGTAGATTTCAATAAGATATTGGAAATAGGTGCTACGCATATAATAATAGGCAAATTTAGGATTGTAGTTTTTTAATCGAATTCTCATAGTAAAATCCGCAAATATTGCATCTACATCATCTTCAATTAAGGCTACTTTGCCTATGGTGCCCTCGCCAGAACGCGCAAGCAAAATATCATCCCGCTTAATGCGCTTTTCTGATATTGAATCCGAATAATGTTTTGAAACCGTTTGCGCTTCATCGACATCGAACTTCCAATCTTTAATGGTTGCCATAGATAAATAGTAAAAAGTTCCGGAGCTATCGTAATCTTCAGGTGAAACACTAGCACCTAAAATAATTGGTTCTGCAAGAAAATGCTTAAACTTTTTATCGGTTATCCTTTGCAATTCACTTTCTACAAACTGTCCAGTTGGTCTATGAAATTTTGCACTAAATCGAAGATCGGGGTTGTTCGCAAAACAATTTAATGAAGAGGTATAATCCGAAAGCTGTTTAAGTTCGTTAAATTTATCGTAATTAAACTTAAATTTTTGATGAAAAATGGAATCTATAATTTGTTGTATAGGGGTAATACAATTATTCAATTTCTCAATCTGACTTTCGAAATAAAGAATTTGATCAGTAAGACCTTCTTGATGTTTACATAGAGTATCAATTATAAATTTATTAAATTTTAATTCTACAATATCTTTTTCGTTGATAGTTGGATATCCTTTACCTTGCCGAGAAATCGACATTATTGCATTAAAAAATCTGCTTCGTAAACAGTAATACATAATTACTGGTATTTTTTTTGGTTTTAGTATTATGAATGCGGAAGTAAAGTATGTTTTGGAATTGGACTCTGTAATACGAACGTACTTCTTAAGATTTGGACGAACTTTTGATAATAATATCTCATCTTTCTCAACCGAGATAATATCGCCTTTTTCAATTTTAGAAAAATAATTTTCGTTTAAAAGATTCCTGTCTTTTTTGCTTAACTGTTGAGCATAAGCAAAACCGTTTTTGTCCACGTCGCCGATCTCGCAATATAGAAAGCTTTCTCCTATACAATCCAAATTAATCTTGGGCGATGACTTGATTTCAAATAAATCATTAAAAGAATAGCAATCAAGGTCAGTAGTTTGCTTATAAAAATGATAGTCAAAATCCTGCCTTAAGCTTTTTTCTTTCGATAACTTATTAAGATTTGTTTTTAATACTAACATAAAGTTCCTCAATCCCAGTGCAAATCACGCATATAGTCAAGAATGGTTGTTTTTATTCCGTCGTCCACTAAAATTTGTCCAGTATTGTCAATACGATATAAATCATTTGGCATTGCTTTCTCGCCACGTTTTGAGCGTTTATATCCAATATTTTCAGCTTCTGCCATAAAAATATCATAGTTGAGTCTATCGGAAACTTCTCCGAATACCCACCAAGTGTTAACATAGCCATACAAATCTTTTGTATCATTATCGATGGAGCATAGGGTTGTTAACTCTTCCCTGTATTTTTTTATAATGTCATTTTTGGAGAGCGATTGATCAGTTTCTGCAAGATATGATTTTAACATCTTTCGAAGTAATTCAGCTTCCTCAAGTTCTGTTAAATCTTTAATGGAAGGGAGCTTTGCTTTTATCTTTTTCCCATCATGCACATCTAAAATGTTTTCCACTCTGGTCTTCAAAGTAGCAAAAGTCTTAGAGGCATTAGTCCAAAGCTGATTCCAATGCTCGATCTCTGCTTTGGTCTTTTTTTGCATAAAAAGAATACTTGTTTTGGTAGAGGTGTAAGGTTCAAATGTTAATTGAGGTAACGAAACGATTGCTTTAATCTTGAAGTATTTGAAGATGAACAAACGAATGTATTTATTTTCCGTTGTATCAAATACGCTTTCTGGCAAAACGGCAGCACAACGACCGTTTTCTCTTAATAACTGATACCAACGCTCAATAAAAAGGTTCTCTGAATTTTTCTTGTCTCCGAAGATAAAATCCTTTTTTACAGTTTTCTTCGTTTCGTTATCTAACTCCACACTAAAAGGAGGATTGGTCAAAATCAAATCAAATTGTTCATTTACTTCTCTTTCTGCATATAGGTTCTGAGTAGTATATTGATTTAATGCATTTGGCTCAGTGGCTTTTTCGTATTTTCTAAAAGGCGACAAACCGTCTTTTACGAAAATATTTGTTGACCCGTCACCGTGCAAAATCATATTAACTTTAGTTGCCGTACCAAGATTAAAGTTAATTTCTGAGCCATAAATATAGGTTTTTGCCCATCTATTTTCTCGGTGATCCGGATAAAACCATTCTGTGCTTACTTTATCTATAACCTCACGTGAAGTACCTAGTTCTTGATTATAAGTTCCTCCTGTTTTACGATTTCTATATTTCATCGAATAAGTGATGAACTTCATATATTCTATTAAGAATGTGCCGCTTCCTGCAGAAGGGTCTATCATATAAGGGATTACTTTATCTTCTTTGATCCTTTTAATGGCAAGCTTATCTGCCTGTAAAGCCCACAGCATAAATTTAACTACATTGATATGAGTAAAAAATTGCCCTTTGCTTTGTTTAAATCCGCTTCGAATAATACCTTCAAAGAAATCGCCTAATATATCTTTACCATTTAAACTGTTTTTACCATCAACAAAAGATAACCCTTCAAGTTTTTGTACCGTATATTTCAATTTTGACAGTGAAAATTTTTTTGTATCAACTACATACGATTTGTCTAACTCGGTTTGGTCAGTCAAATTAAGTCTATCGCGTAAAGCTTTGCGATAAAGTTTATTAATGCGTTCGAACAGTTCCTCGTTGGACTCGAATAGCTCGTCACCATCTTTTTCAAAAGTTAAAGATTGGAAGTCATAAATATCGCCGTCTTCTTTTTCACTTTCATCTTGTATTTTTGCTAATATAAGATTAGTAAGTGAAGAGAAAACCTCATTATCATCTGTTCCGCCACCTCCCCAAAGAACATTGTGCAAGTCTTTTTGTAATTGTATAAGCATTTCATAAGAGAAATTCGTTTCTAAATCTTTTTCGGAAGCTTTTACATAGGGGGTCTTCTGGGCTTTCCCATATCGGGCAGGAATAGTATTTGTACTATCTCTTAAAGTTTCCCAATCAGAATATGTTTTAAATTTTTTGTTATCTATTATTATACATTCATCTGATATTGCACTAATACTACTATTTGCAGTGTACAGAATGAGATATTTAACTTGATGACCTTCTGACTTTTCCATACCCGCAACTTTAAAGAGTTGTTCTTCAATAACGCTATCTTTATCTATTGTAGCATATTCTTCTGGATTTTTAACTTCGATGAACAGGAAAGCATCCTCATTGGCATCGCGAACAACAATATCAATTCGGCTCGTATTTGTATGAGGTCTTCCGGCAGTGTAAGTGTGTTCAATCTCAATTCTTTCGGGTTTATAGCCCAATTCATTAACTAATTTCGTTAGCAAATAAGCACGCACTAATTCCTCTGGATCGGCTTTTGTTCTAACTTGACATTGTTTAATACCGATATAGGAAAGAGTGTTAGTCTCCCAATTAATGTTAACAATCTTTTGCGGTTGGGTGTCAATATATTGTTTTATTAAGTCCTTATTCATTTGTTGCTCCTGTAATCATCAAAAAATTATTTATCAGTTTTATTATAACATATAAATCTTGACAGATATAGTCATAATAGAAACTTATTTTCTATAAATTTCGTCCAGAGTTTTACCATCTTTGTTTTTCCATTCAGTCCAGCCGTTAACGCTTCCGCCAAGGACGAAGCTTGCTGCTCCGCTCGGTGTAGCAAACTCTATCGATGAAGTCAGTATGTATTTCCCTTTAATTAATTTAATATCGCCGTTTTTGAGCGCAGTATCGCGTTGTTTTTTCAAAGTTTCAAAAGGACAAGCACGTGACATATCGATTTCGGAATCTTCAAGTACTTCAAACTTGTCTCCGTTATAAACACCCTGCGCTTGAATGCCGTTGCGTGTTGTATGGAAAACTTCTCGTTTCTCTTTGTTTTCCTTTGCGTTATTCATCTTATATCCAAGTGTTGCCATAACGAATTGAATTTCATCATATACTTCTTCGATAGAGGGAAGGTCGTATTCGTCAATCTCATATTTAGGCTTAACTGAATTTTCAACCTTATAACGCTTTGCTTCGTGAGCTTTAATGATGGCGTATTCTTCAAGTCCGCTTATCATATCAAGCGAAAAAGTCTTGTTGTCGGCAAGAAACATAATCGCTTTATTCCAGAAATCTTTGGAACGGTTATGGTCGTCAAGGCGTGTTACGCCGTTGCGCGTCTGTCCGATATAGATTTGTGCAATCTTATTTTCATCGTTCTCGTTAATCAAATAGTAGATGCCAGGTCTTGTAATACCCGAAATCTTCTTTGCTTCCGATAGCAAAGGACGCGGTATAACATAGGTAGTAATTGTAGACAGATGACGACGGACTGAGCGAATACCATCGGGTTGTCCGTTGTAGTATATAATTTCAAGTTTTTTACTCGTAGCCATAGTAATTTTCTCCTATGTATTAAAGATTTTTAAACCGTCAAGTTTGTGACAAATTCTATACCGTTTTCTTCGCAGAACTTTTCAAAACGATATAGGGTAAGTTTTTGTGGAAGGGCTTTGCCGTTCTCCCAGCGATTGATTGTTGCAAAAGAAACGTCGAGCTTTCGTGCCAACATTTCCTGACTTAAATTGAGTTTTAACCTTGTTTCAAGGCAGAATTTAGAGAATTCCATAATACATCTATCAAATTATAACATATTATAGCATAATTAGAGTCCATTGTCAATAAAACCAGAAAGCATCTTCTTTGGAAATGCGTTTGAACAGATTGCCAGAATTTAATTTTTATGGTAGAATAGGGAAAAAGCGCGCGGATTGAATTACGATGATAAAGACGTCAATCAGATTTTTTGAAGATATTCCAGTGAGAGCCGTTTGGGATGACGATACTTCCAAATGGTGGTTTTGCGCTACGGATATTGCCGAAGCTTTAACGAAAAGCAATAATCCTCGTGTTTATTGGGCAACGATGAAACGCCGTAATACTCAGTTGATTGCAATTTGCAAACAACTGAAATTGAAGGCGAACGACGGAAAGTTTTATCTTACCGACGTCGTGGACGATAACGGCGTTACCCTTATTACCGCTCTTATCCCCGCAAAGAACAAAGAGAACTTTTCCAGATGGGTAAAAGGAATCGGAAGCACGTTAGACGAAAAGAGCAAACAAAAGGCTTACGAACTCTTTGAAAACGGTTTGATAGACGAAATCGAAGTAGGTACTACCAAAGGTTTACAACAAATTCACGGATATATTTTCGGCGGACTTTACGATTTTGCGGGTAAAATTCGCGGCTTGAACATTGCAAAAGGCGGATTTGCGTTTGCCCCTTCAATGTACCTTAAAGAAAATCTTGCAATCATTGACAAGATGCCGGAAGATAATATTGAAAACATCGTTAAGAAGTATGTAGAAATGAATATCGCTCATCCCTTTATGGAAGGCAACGGTAGAAGTACGAGAATTTGGCTTGACCTGATTCTGAAAAAGAATTTGCGAAAGTGCGTTGATTGGAGCAAGATAGACAAGCGGGCGTATCTTACCGCAATGCAGAAAAGTCCCGTTGATTCAAGCGAAATTTTTGCACTCATAAGTGGTGCATTGACAGATGAAATTGACAATCGTGAAATATTTATGAAAGGAATAGACTATTCCTACTACTACGAAACAGAAGATTAAAATCAATAAACAGCCTACGCCGCCGACGGAATTCCGTCGGCGGTTTGCTTAATTAAAATTCGACATTTTAATTATAAAATAGACAATATAACACAAAAAAATAATATAAACAAATGTTTGTTTTCTCTTGGCATCTGCGGAATTTATGATATAATAAACTTATACGATAGAGTTCGCATGATACCCTTAGAATAGGGTTAGAGTTCTGCGATGGACGTTACGGAGCATTGTCCATTAAGAGCAGAAAGTTTTTTGAACGGAAAAAGACCGTTCCTGCCTTAGCTTGCGATTTTGAACGCGAGGTGTTTTTGTTGTACGCAAAAATCGCGAGCCGTGATAGGCTTTTGTTGTTGTACAATTTTTTACGACAACAAACTATGCGCAGCCGGAGTTATCCGAGATTCCTATGAGGATGCGAAAATCGGATAATGTTGAGGGTTAGTTTCAGTATACAAAAAATTTCATAGAATGGTTAACCACCATAGAGCAATCAGAAGTTGCTAAACACGGTTAAGTCGGTGATTACGTTGAGCATATCAGCGGCTTTTTTGTACTCTTTTTTCAGCTATCGTACTGCGCTGTTTTGCGTGGATGAAGATATAAATTCTTATGGAGGTATATATGGATACAAGCTAACAAACAATTAGAAAGACTTATGCCGCAAGTCGGTAAACAAGCGGCAAAATAAAAATTATCGGAGGAAATTATTTGATTAAACAATTCATCTTTTACAAGTCCTATATGGACAACATCAGCAACTTAACCCACACCGAAGCAGGACAATATCTTAAAAAACTGCTTGAATTTATGTTTCGCGACAAGGAGTTTGACGAGCTTGCAACCGACAAAATAACGAGTATGTTATTACTACTCTCGGACGATTTGAAAGCCGATAAAGAGCGTGAACTTGCGGACAATCATACCCCCACAAGTAATGAACGCCGCTTTGCTTTCCGCTCCATTTACGCCAACATTTTCTTTTGTCTGAAAGACGCCGACGCAGGTATTTTAATAAAGCAAATCTGCGATTATATGTTTGGTGGAAGTCTTGTTACCGTAGAAGAAACGAAGTCAGTTAAGAGCTATTTTTCGGCAATTAAGATACCCCTTTCAAAAAGCAAAGCGCAATCGGAAAGAGCAAAAAAGAGCAATAAAAAGCCTATAAATGAGCCTGTTACGCTTGATAAAATCCGCAACGATTTTCCGTTTATAACAGGTTATTTACGGGCGGGAAATTCTGTTTTGGAAGGTGTAAACCTTAACGAACTTTACGCTTACATTAAAGACAAACAGTCAGAGCTTCAAGGGCAAAATATGTATTCGGTAGTTTTAAAATTCAAGGAACATTGCAACGCCGAAGTTGCACCGAACTAATACCGAAGCACCGCAGGGCGAACGGAACTTTCTGCGAAAGTGTAGTGAGCTACACTTTCGCAGAAAGTTAGTTAAAAAATCTACAATATTTGGAGGAAAGATTATTTATATTATTTGTAATTTAAAAAAGTTTCATAAGAACGACGTTGCCGACATCGAAAAAGAAAACGAACGCGACGAAACCTATGTAGGCGATAATCCGAACATTGATCGCGAAAGAACCAATCTGAATTATCACGTAGTTAAGCCGGAAACAAATTATTGGGACAAAATCAACAAGGAACTTGCCACTCTTCAAACCAACAGAAAGATACGCAAGGATGCCGTTTATATTTGCAGTTGCGTTCTCGGAGCAAGCCCTGAATTTTTTGCAGGCAAAACACTTTCCGAACAGCGGCAATTCTTTACGGACTACGCCAAGTTCTTTGCAGATAAGTACGGCGAAGAAAATATTGTTTCGGCTGTCGTTCATATGGACGAAACAACACCGCACATGCATCTGAATTTTATTCCCATAACAGAAGGTCGGCTATGTGCAAAAGAATTGTGCAACAGAAAGCTTTCGCAGTTGCAGACTGAAGTCTGGAAGCAAGTCGGGGAAAAATACGGACTTGACAGAGGCAAGCCCAACAGTCAGGCGGTACATCTTGATACGGCAGAATACAAAGCAAATAAGATTGTTGAAGCCGCCAAACAGCGCGGTGCGGAAATCGACGAACAGACAGAACGCAAGCAAGCCGAACTTACCGAGCTTACGCAAGCGGTTGAGCAAGCAACGGACAAGCCTATTCCTAAAAAGAAAAAGGACGTTGAAAAAGAGATTACCGCTTTACGCGCTAAGACCGTTATGCAGGAACAAGAAATTAAAATCAGGGGGGCGCGACCAGTCAGACCTTTTCAAACAGCTGCAGGAAGCTAAAAAGACGGATAGCAGAAAAGAAACGGCGTATAAAGTCGTTGTAGATATGATGTCTGCCTATCCCGACGAGTTTGACGAGCTGTTTAAAAAATCTCGCGATAAGAAAGCCGGCATAAGCCATACTCCCGCCCGTAAAAATAATAGCGGTTGGAGTAAATAAATTTTTAATGAATCTATTGCAAAACATAAAAGATTGTGCTAATATTTTACGCACAGTTAAACAAAAGGAGGAACATGCGATGGAAAGAGAACATAGTATTCAAAGCTATAAGGACGCGGAATAATTCCGAGTTGACGCCCGAATAAGGATACTTGAAACAACAAACTAACACATTACAAACGGACAATTCCGTACAACAGTTACTTGAAGCTTTGAAAAAGCAAAACGAGCTATACAAGCAGGTGTTGGCAGAATTAGTTCCGATAGTAGAAAAGAGTAAAGTTGAAAATCGTCGGGGTAAGCTGAAATTTACAAAAAAGGAGATTTCACAGATGCCGACACAAATTAAAAATGTCTTTGCGGCAAACGATTTAATAGTGCATTACCGTTTAAGAAAGGACGGTGTGTACGAAGCTAGATTCCACAGACAGGGTATTCACATAGAAGTTTCGTCCAAAGATTTAACTAAACTCAAACAGAAATTTATTGATAAACTTAATCACAAAGACGAAAAGCCCGATAAAAATGACAAGACCTTTGCAGAATACGCCGACGAGTGGTTGAACATTAAAAAGGTTACAACAAAGCAATCGACTTGCAACGAATACATACGATTGTTAAATCACGACATTCTGCCCACATTCGGAGAAATAAAGGTAATAGAGATAGACAGATGTATGTTGCAGAACTTCCTTTTAACTTACGTTGAAAAAGGCGTTCTGCGTACGGCGCACAAACTATTCCTATTACTGCGTTGTATCTTCGATATGATTGCGGAGGACTACAATATCCCCACGCCGATGAAAAAGGTTGTCGTACCCAACTACCAGAGCAAGAGCGGCTGCGCATTTACCTACGAGGAAGAAAAGAAACTTGTCAATCATTGTCTTGCACGCCTTAATAGAGACACAGCTCACGCCTTTCTCGTGCTTTTGTACGCGGGACTCAGACGGAGCGAGCTTGCAAGCCTAAAAATCATTGACGGGAAGTGGCTCGAATGCGAAACAAGTAAAGAGCGTATGGGTAGAAACATTGTGAAGCGCAAGATACCTATTACGCCGATGATGAAACAAGTATTGCCGTATATCGACTTTGAAAAGGCGAAGCGCGTCAACCTGAGTACGTTGCAGACTACAATGAAAAGGTTGTTCCCGAATCACCACTCCCACGAGTTAAGACATACGTTCATCAGCAGGAGCAAAGAAAGCGGCGTTTCGGGCGAAGTTGTAAGCATTTGGGCGGGACATTCGTTGAGTGGAACGATTACGACTACCGTTTACACGCATTATTCGGAAGAATTTCAGTTGCGTGAGGCGGAGAAAGTAAATTACTTAAAATGGGATTTCGGGGAAGAATGAGGGGGTTAGTCCCCAATTAGTCCCCGCAAACTCCCAAATTTACTCCCAAATCTGGGTTTCCAGCCATTTTTGCTAAAAAATAAAACACTATATATTGTGTTCTTGTTTTTAGAATCTACAATATATAGTGTCTATGGCTGGGGTAGCTGGATTTGAACCAACGAATGACGGAGTCAGAGCGCGGATTTTGCTCTCAAAAACGGTAAAAAAACCGTATTTTAAGTACTTTTTATATCAATTCACAAATCACACGCAAGTTTGTGCCTTCTTCCTTGAATTTAAATATTATTAAATAACTGTTGACAAACAGGAAATTATAGCATATAATAAAAGTACAACAAAGGGCGATAACCGAGTTAGGTTACAATGGCGGTTAGCCCAAATTGTTTAGTTAAAATAACTGTCCCAATTCTGAACGCGAGGGCAGTTATTTTTTTATGCGAATAGTTACAGAAGATTTAGTAACCGTAACCGAAGAAACATTTACCTGCCCGCTAAGAGCCAGCAAAAGTATTATGTAATCGATACTCATAAAATCACCTCCTTTTGTAGGAAGTGCTAACCACCACAGGTCGCCTTGTCGTACCCCCTGCGTAAGCAGGAATTATATTTTACGACAAAAAACGCGGTAAGTCAAGCCGCGACAATGTTTCGGTGTTAATTTATCATAAAAGGCAGAACGGCAAGCCGTTCTGTGCGAACAAGTCGCAAATACGGGGACAACCCCGCAGGGGTTTTCCCCCAACCCTCTTTCCTCTACACCCAGCAATAACTTTGGTCGCATTGCCAAAAGCTAACCTCGCAATCAGCTTAGGTAAGAGGAGTAGTTCTCGCAACCGCTTAGCCAACCGCCGCAATTCCTCTTCGTCCGCACGAGCGCAGAGTTCACCCCTGAACCAACAAAAGGGCATTTTGCCCCCTTGCTCATTGTTCAGAGTGAAAAAACACGAATACAACCTCGGTAATTCCCCGTACGTTGCCGCTTTCGTGCGCTTTCGTTATCTGTTGCCCGCGTTGGCTCAATTCAGAAACCAACGCCAGCCGCCCATTGACCCGAACGGCAACAAGTATCAGACCCCCAGCTTACGCTATCGCACTGCCTTTGCCTACTTGATTATTTAACGTCGCCAGACACGACCGCATAACCATAGTTACACGCCCTATCTTTCATTAACTTGCCTTCGGGATAGAGTTGCCCGCACACCAGGCTTTTATTTCGGGGTTGCTGGTGGTGGTATAAGCCCAACCCCGCCGAACGCGTTCGGCTATTCAATTGTGCGTTCCGCAAAAAAGCGTACTTTTATAATAAGGCAAGCCCTATTTTTGCAAATTTCGCTTGTCTAATTATCAAAATTTTTCTATATGTGGTGGCGAGCAAGTCGCCAAAAACTATATATTGTAGTTATATAAAGTTAAATTACACTATATATTGTGGCGTGATTAAAAAAGGTGAGTTAAGCATAGAGCCTAACTCACCATAATTTTTTTTAAATTGTTGTGTGCTTTGTTCTGGTGAACGCGCCGCACGTAGCGCATAAATAATATAAGTGGCATTTTAAATATCTATTTTAATTTGTTCAAAGCCCTTTGGAAGCCATTGTTGTGGTTTGGTGTGCTTGCCGTTCGCACCGCCGAGCCTATGAGCTGTGGCACACGTAGGGCAATAGCAATATGTACGCTCCCAAGACACCGCCCAGCCAGCCGCGCGGGCATTGTCGTAGTTTGTAAATTTTGCAACTTCTTTATTGCAATCGTCGCATATGTATGTACGCCCGTCAGGGTATCGAATTTTACCAATCATTTTTTATAGCCCTTGATTTTGTATGCACACGGTAACAGTTGCTGTAACCGTTTTTAATGCGGCGCGGGGCTCTGCCCCGTGTCCCCGATTATTTTGAAACAATATAGCGCGCCCGCCTTGTCAACTGCGCTGTCCGCCAATGCGGGCGCGCTTGTATGTTTCCCCTTGCTTTTTTACTTATAAAGGGGTATCGTTGCCATTGTGGTCGGCTCTTTGTCCTTACTTTGTCGGTTTTCGGCAATTCCTCGGTGGTCGCGGGCGGCGTGTTTGTACAGGCGTTAGCTCGTCCAAACGCATTTGTTGTTGCGGCTGTTCTTCTGTTTGCTCGGCAACGTTTGCGTTATCCTGCGCGGGAGGAACGTTTTCAGGTTCGGTAAACACTTCGCTTGTGTCTGCATTGTCCGCCGTTTCAATAACTGCTTTCAGCTTGTCGCGCATCCTGCTTTTTATCTTGCGTGCAGATAGTCTTTTTTCCTCGTCCTGCGGAAGTTTCTTGCGCTCCTCATCAATTGCGCGTTCCGCTTCGGTATGAATAATATCAGCCTCAACTGCGGCGCGCTCCTCGATTATATCCTGCGCCCTGTTGGTGAGCGGGCGACCTATCAACCGCCATAGCCAACAACGCCGCCAAGGCTTTAACTCTTTTCGCCGTGCTTCGATTTTCGCGCATTTTATATCGTAATCAACTTCGCGTTCAAGCGTTTGAATTTCTATAACCGCGTTGTAAGAGCTCAACAACACGTTAAAAACGGCGTTTATTATAGCTTCGTCCTTAACGTTGTTTAACCGCCTTTTTACGTTTTCCATTTCCGTCAAATACTTATCGTCTATTTTCTCAATGTCAGATAGCGGTATATAACGTTCCCGCCGTTTGATTTTCTTTTTATTACGCATAATTTTCACCCTCTAACGGCAAATAATCTGTTCTGTACGTTTTACTGTCGTAATAGTCCAACACCTCGCCCGAAGCATTGTAGACGGTTTCACGGTAGCTAACCGTATCCGTTTTATCGTACCTTGAAAGCTCTGTGTACTTGTCCACGTCGGCGCGGCTGTCAAACTCGCGGCAGTGCCATTTTAAATCGCAAATAATATCGAAGTGCGCAACCGTCTTATCGAGCTTGCAAATTTGTATGAAATGTCTGCTTAGGTCGCGTATATCCTTATTTATTAAAATTGGGCGTTGCGAAGCTACCCATATCTCAAAATCTGCGTGTCGGCTCTTCTCGAAGAACGCCGACACCGCGCGCGGCAAATCGTTTTTAGAGTTAAACTCGTTTTGTGCTTCGTCTATGACTATTACCGCGCAAGGATAGAATTTTTTATATTTCTTTCCTATACCAATATCAGAGCCTTTGATATAATACGGCTCGTAAAAACTGCCGTCAGGGTTGGGTATTCTGCATTTGAAATTGCAATAAATAGGTACTTTGTCGGGTAGCTTTAATTTGGTTTTTCGCGTTTTGTTTTCTTCTTCGATTATACGCCGCGAACGTTCCAAAATCTCCTGCCCGCGGTCAAAGTAAGTGGTTGCGACTATGTGCATTAAAAACGCGCTTTTTCCTGCGCCCCTGTCGCCGAACACGCTGTTTAAATCGCTCATTTTCTTTTAATCTTATTGTAAATTTCAATTCCTATAAATACGGCGGAAAATATTCCGAAGCCGACGGTAACCCAAGTCAGCGGCGCAAGGAGCTTAGCGAACACGGCAACCTTGTCTACGAACGCGCCGAACAGGAGCCGCGCAAACAACGTAACGATAAAAGCGATAATAAAAAATACCGTCATTTACGTTTGCCTGCCTTTTTACGTTTAGGCGCTTTTTTCTTGCGGCTCTTCGAGGGCTTAGCCTTAGAGGGCGCGGCGGCTTTACGTTCTGATATCTTCCGAAAGATTAACGCAATCAAGCGGAACGGCGCGGAGATTACGTACCATAAGCCGATAAAAAAGTATTTTAAAATTTGTATCAAAGCTTTACCGACGGGTGGGAAGAAAATGGCAAGT
>OFFL01000371.1_pt1 | contig 51059 bp, 42 predicted proteins | sample 1521391 | NCBI WGS metagenome assembly OFFL01 (sample SAMEA3504082, study PRJEB24116) | mouse gut metagenome | biome: mouse gut; feature: mouse-associated habitat; material: faeces | place: Denmark | collected 2011
TGTTGAAATAAGAAAATAAAGGGTACCATTTGGGTACGCTTTCCCGAAAAGAGATAAATTAAATAAGAATATTAATCTGTTTATAGACGGTATAGATATTCGCCCGAACGCTATACCATATAGTGACTATATTGAATGCATTAGAGGATTAGCGGATGCTTGTTGGAGTGTAAATACTGAATTGTTCCAAAACGTTAAGGATTCAAAGGGCCATTTGAAGGTGGTTTTATTATTAAGACCGGACATTTTTGGTGCGTTAAATCTTCAGAACGCGGCTAATAAGCTGAGGGATAATTCTGTGTTTTTAGATTGGAGGACTATCTATACGGAGTACATGGGCTCTAAGTTATATCAAGTTTCAAAAAAGATTTTTGAGCATCAGCAAGAATGTGAAGAAGATATTTGGGATGTTCATCTTCCGTGGTATTTGCCTGCTTACTTATGCATAGGGATTTTTCAAATGCATATGTTGCAAAATTAATTATTGAAAAAGATCGCATGATAACGGAAAACAGTAATCGTGCTCATGGACATGGCAATTTGAATCTTGCAACATTCGAACCATTTCCAAAAAATCCGGCAATTTCAAAAATTTTCCGAGAAATCGGCCTTGCTGATGAGCTTGGGTCCGGCATGAGAAATACGTACAAATACACAAAATTGTATTCTGATATGGAACCGGAATTTAGGGAAGGTGATATCTTTCGTACGATTATTCCGCTAAAGGAATCTGCAACAGCCACTGTTGGTGTGGACTATTATCTTGATGCGCAAGTAAGTACGCAAGTAAGTACGCAAGTAAAATTGTCGGTTGATAAATTATCAGCTCTTTTAGAATTTTGTTCTTCTCCAAGAAGCCGTAAAGAAATGCAGGATTTTTGCAATATTAAAACGTCAGAATATTTTCGAAAATGTATTATAAGGCCTATGCTTGCTCAAAATTTAATACAACAAACCATACCGGATAAACCAAACAGCAAAAATCAAAAGTATATTAAAGTATAATTGGGATTATTACTGCGGGGACTGTTGATTTCAATACTCCCGGGGAACAGAATCCAGGCCATAATACTCCATGAAGAAATTCAGATCATCCCTGCTCTTTATGAGCATCACATCCTGAAATTTTCCGGTTCGAATATCCTTCAGCCCGGCAACCTGCTCTCCGGTACAGATACTGCACCGGAGTATGGCACGTTGATTTTCCCGGTCAAGGGGAGGCATTTCCGGTTTCCTGGTTTTTCTGCCAAACATGGTTTTCCTCCAATCTTTCTCTCAATAAGGTGTTTCGCTTCGTGACGGTAACGTTTTGAACCGCATAAGCAAGAGCTTTTTTGGTGCCTACGATTACCAGAATTTTTTTTGCCCGCGTAATGCCGGTGTAGACCAGATTGCGCTGGAGCATCACATAATGGTTCATAAGGATGGGCATCACAACAATTGGATACTCGGACCCCTGGGCCTTGTGTATGGTGGTGGCGTAGGCAAGTGTCAGCTCGTCCAGTTCTGTTATATCATATTCAACAGTGTGATCGTCAAACAGAACAGAAAGAGAGCGGTTACCCAAATCAACGGAGGAAACCGTTCCGATGTCGCCGTTAAAGATTTCTTTATCGTAATTATTTTTAATCTGCATGACCCGGTCTCCGGGGCGGAAACAGAAGCCGCCCCGGTACAGGCCTTCGCCCTGGGGATTCAGCGCTTCCTGCAACGCCAGGTTCAGGCTGGCAGCGCCTGTGCCGCCCCTTTGCATGGGAGTCAATACCTGGATGACGGAGGAGGGAATCCCGTAATATGACGGCAGCTTTTTCTTTACCAGGCTGACGATTTCGGCGGCGGCAGCTTCCGGTTCTTCCTTTTGGAGAAAGAAAAAATCTGTTCCGGCGCCGTTGGATAGATCCGGGGCCTGTCCGGAATTGATCCGGTGGGCATTCATAATAATCCGGCTCTCCTGAGCCTGACGGAATATTTTGGTGAGACGGATCACAGGAAATTGGCCGGAATCGATAATGTCTCGAAGTACATTGCCTGCACCCACGCTGGGAAGCTGGTCGATATCGCCCACAAGAATCAGTCGCATGTTCGGGGGAATGGCCTTTAACAAGGAATTCATCAATATAATATCGATCATGGAGCATTCATCCACGATCAGCACATCTCCCTCCAGAGGATTTTCTTCATTTTTCTGGTAGCCCTCCGGAGGCTTGCATTCCAGGAGACGATGAAGGGTTTTTGCCTCCAGTCCCGTGGCTTCGGTCATACGCTTGGCGGCTCGTCCCGTAGGGGCGGCGAGGAGAATGCGGAGCCCATAGGCGCGCAGGGCGGCGATAATTCCCTGTGTGGTGGTGGTTTTGCCGGTTCCGGGCCCGCCGGTGAGCACCATGACCTTTGCAGTGGCGGCCCGTCGGATGGCATCAGCCTGTACAATATCATATTTCATATGTACGCTTTCTTCAATACGTGACACATCTACGGAGAGATTTTCATTGCCGGTCTCCCTTCTGGCCTGGAGGAGCCTTTGCCAGAGCCGATCACCGGCAGGCTGGGAGGCCAGCTTAAGGAGCTTTCGCGCCACGCCGGCTTCGGCGTGAAAAAAAGGAGGCAGATATACGGCATCTATTTGCTGCATATTGCCAGCTTCTTCCTTTTGGGCACAAACAGCAATCAGGTCCTGATCCTTCAGCATCTGGTCCATGGTCATGACAATAAATTCTTCTTGAGAATCCAGCAGCTGAGAAGCCTTGGCTGTCAGCTGCTCCTGACGTGCATACACATGTCCCTCATCCGCCAGCTGGCTCAGGGTATACATAATGCCGCTTCGCAGCCGCACAAAGGATTCTTTTCCGAAGCCCAGCTTTGAGGCGATGGAATCTGCCGTTTTGAACCCGATTCCCCAGATATCATCAGCCAGGCGGAAGGGATTTTCCTTTACTTTTTCAATGCTTTCGTTGCCGTATTGCTTGTAGATTCTGGCGGCAAAGGCTGTGCTGACGGCATGCTCCTGTAAAAACATCATGATGTTTTTCACTTCCTTCTGCCGCTGCCAGCTTTCTGCGATCTGAAGAATTCGTTTCCTTCCAATTCCGGGGATCTCCAAGAGACGGTTAATATCGTCCTCAATCACCGTGAAGGTATCAGAGCCGAACTGGTTCACGATTTTTTTGGCGTATACGGGGCCCACACCCTTGATCAGGCCGCTTCCCAGATATTTTTCCATGCCGTAGACCGTGGCAGGCAGGGTTTCTTCCCAGGCTTGTGCCGCAAACTGTCTTCCGTACCTGGAGTCTATCTTCCAGCTGCCTTCAATGAGCAGAACGGACCCCACACTGGCATCCAGCAGGTTTCCCACCACCGTTACCAGGTCGTCATATCCTTTTACATGAACCTTCAAAACGGAATAGCCGTTTTCCGGATTTTGATAGGTGATTCGTTCCACCACACATCTGATCTTTGTCAACGCTGTTTCTCCTTAAGGATTCCTTACAAAATTGATCCCCCGGTATTTCAGGGACTATTTTAAGGTTTCGCTGTGGTTCAGCACAAGGGTGCTGTACAGAAACAGTATATCACAATTTTCAAAATCCACAAACTGTCCTAAAAGATCCGGATGGACATACCGGATGTCCGCCAGGGTAATTTTAGAATAGCCGCTGATGAAAAGCGGCGCGATACTTGACCCAAAGGAATCCCGGAAGATTACCAGCTGCTTATCCGCGGGGGCATCCGGATTATCTATAGTGATCAGAGACAGGGAGCCGGATAAAAACATTTCGTAGGGATCCTTCCCTTTGGCTTTTTCCAGGTCGTATACGGATATTTCCCTGTTATTCTGCCAGTCGAAGACGATGCAGTTTTCAATAGCCTTTCCGGTAAGATACTGAAGAGAGTCCGGCTGCAGGGGAAGAGCCGCCTGTCCGTAATATACCCCGTAAAAATTATGCTCCAGGGTTCGGATTTCATAATCCTGTGAAAGAACAGCGTCCATTGCCCGGGCCAGTCTTTCAGCCACATCTGTAATACGTTCCTGCCGCCAATGGGTATCTGTTTTATAGTAATCATCACTTTCCAACAGGTCTGAAATTTTTATATATTCTGCAAAATCTGCCTTTTGGGAAGCCAGAGCCTCAAAGAGGGCGTAATCCATGGCTGGGTGCCCGCTTTCCCGGGCTATACAGGCGTTTTTATCTGGAATGACCGAAAAGAAGACGTTGTTATTTTCTGTAAAATATTTTTCACAGACATAGCGAAAACGGTCTATGGCCCGATTCAGGGAATCCTCATTCAAGGGATATTCCATGGCGGTGAGGAAGCCGTTCCATAGATAAATGCCGTTATTATCCTGCCGCCGGAAAATGTTTTTGGCAGTCAGCGCTTTGAACATACGAAGCTGTTCCCGAAAGGGGATATGGTCTACCGCGTAAGCCTCAAAGTCCGACATAAAGCGCCCGCTCCAGAAAGCTGAAGCGGAAAAGACGGGAGGGGAGGCTAAAGATCTCCTTTCACTATAGGAATATTCCGACTTGGGAAAAAATACACACAGAAAAAAGCCTGTGGCAAATATCAGGGCAAAGAGAATACAGACGGCCATATCCTTTTTTTGTGTATTCATATACGGACCTCCTCAAGCAGTTGCTCAGAATCTAAAATACAAAAATGGATTAAAGGAGCCGTCGGCCAGATAAGCTGTGACAGCCAGCAGAATCATGGCCAGTGCCGCAGGCTCCGTCACAGAAAGGATTCTGCTTCCGACAGTATTTTTTGAAAGCTTTTCCGCCAAATGTCGGGGCAGCGGTGTGGCTCCAATGATTCCTGCGACAAAAAGAACCAAGAAGCTTTTCAGATAATACAGCGTTTCATCCGACAGGAAAGGAATTCCTGTTGCGCCGAACATTCCGGCTAAATTAGAACAGGCTTCTCCCAGGCCCGGTCCGTTAAAGATCACAAAGCTGATCAATGCGATAAACAGCACATACCCGTGGGACAGTATTTTGCATTTTGGCAGAAGCTTTAGCAGCCACAGCTTTTCAAGGATCAGCAGCAGGGCAAACAGTAATCCCCATACTACAAAGTTCCAGGCGGCCCCATGCCAGAAGCCGGTAAGCATCCATACCACCAGAATGTTGAAAAGGTGCCTCATCCTTCCCACCCGATTTCCGCCCAAGGGAATGTACACATAGTCTCTGAACCAGGTGCCCAGCGACATATGCCAGCGTCTCCAGAATTCTGTGATGCTGGCGGAGATATAAGGGTAATTGAAATTTTCCGGAAAACGAAAGCCGAATACTCTGCCCAGTCCCAGAGCCATATCGCTGTAGCCGGAAAAATCAAAATAGATCTGCAGGCATAGGGCGACGGCATAAATCCAATGAAAAAGAACGGTTTTTTCACCCGAAGCCTGGAAAGCAGCACACAGCTCGCCCATTTGATTTGCCAGCAAAACCTTTTTTCCAAGACCGATCATAAACCGGCGTATACCCTCTGCCGCCATCCCCCAGGAGTGAGGTCTTTCCTTCAGCTGATCTGCCAGATCCGAGTATCGTACAATAGGGCCTGCAATCAGCTGGGGAAACATGGAAATATAGGCGGCAAGATCAACCAGGTTTTTCTGTGCGACTGTGCCCCGGTATACATCTATGGTGTAACTGATGATCTGAAAGGTATAAAAACTGATCCCGATGGGAAGCGTTATCCGCAGAAGGGGAATATCCAGCCCGGTGGCGGCGTTAAAATTCTCAAGGAAAAAGTCGGTATACTTAAAATATATCAGGAAAGAAAGACTGATCAGCACAGAAAGAAGGCAGAACAGCCGCCCTGCCTTTTTCTCTCTGTATTTTTCTGTCAGCCGTCCAAAGATATAGCATAACAGAATGGAAATTCCCATCAAAAAAACGTATTTAGGTTCTCCCCAGGCGTAAAATATCAGACTTCCCAAAAGCAGAACACTGTTCCGCAGCTGCTTTGGAGCCATAAAATAAATCGCCGCTGTCAGAGGAAGAAAATAATATAAAAAGGTTACGCTTGAAAAAATCATAAGGGTAAGGCCTCAAAGAATAGGATCCTCGGTGATCACCTGGGCGTCACTGAGGGCGGACAGGGCGTTGGTCTTGAAGATTTCCATGATCCCGGCCTCTCCAAAGGCGGTAATCACATATCTGCCGTCCACGTCGATAATCAGCAGCTTATCTGGAAAACCGCACATCCACTGTCTTGCAAGAATATTGGCTTTTACCGCATCGGCAAAGGCGGTCACATCCGTACCCTCCGTCAGATGATACACCGCGCCGGTAAAGGTATTAGCGTTCATCATGTGCACCATGGAAGCCGCGTCGTCAATGACTGCCGCCTGATCTGCCGGAAGCCCCAGCATATAATCCAGTTCCTCTGTCTTGCTCACGTCAAATTTCCCCGGGGCGTCCTCGGTCATATTGGAGGAATCTCCCCCGGCAATAGCAAAGCGCTGATCGTCGGTATATACCTCCAGCACGGCGTTCATTACTTCCAAAGCATCGGAGTATTTGGAAGCTTCGCCTTCCTTTGATGCGTCTGAGTCTTTTCCGCTGCCGCAGCCCGTCAGTGCAAAAATGGTAAGGGATGCTAAAAGAATAACTGCTAACTTTTTCATAATGATGATCCTCTTTTCTTTCTATAGGTTGAATAAAGTATACCACATATTTCTAAAAATATATCTTTTTTACAAAAAATTCATAATGTTACGGCAGCACCCTTCGCTCAGAAATGGCGCTGTCTCGAAGGGGCAATAACAAAAATTCTTGCAAAAGAGAAAAACAGATGTTAATATGATAACAGAAACGGAAAGGAGCATGCGCGGCTCAGCGCATGTAGAGTGACGGTATGATTATTCGATAACCTGATACAAAGAAACCAATACCTGTGGAGAGGAGAGGCTGATGCAGACCTGTAGGGACTGGCGGCTTTGACTTTTTTTGCAGGAAAGGATTGGAGAGACGTCAGACGGACGCAGGATGGGCAGGGCGGCCAACAGGTGGTTTTCCGCTATGGGCATGCACCATGGCTGTCTGACGGTAGATTTGTACGAGTTATCGAGATAGTTCATATCAGTACAGAAATAGACTGTCCCTCTGATAGTCTCTCCAGATGTGTGTTTTTGCCCGCAGATTTGGGCAGGCGCAGGAATGGAGGGATTTTTTTATGCTGTTATTGCAGGCTGAAAACATAAAAAAGATTTATGGAGAAAGAATTGTTCTGGATGTGGAAGAATTGAAAATCTATACGGGAGATCGGATCGGTGTTATCGGCGCAAACGGAGCCGGAAAAAGTACCCTGTTTGCTTTGCTGGCAGGGGAGCTGGAACCGGAGGAGGGCTGGATAAAGCGTTTTGGAAGGATATCCTATTGCCGGCAGTTTGGAGAGCATGGAAGAGAAGTATTCCAGGAAAAGGAAGTATGCCTGCAGGATCAGGTATTTCCGGAGGAAAGGATAAGTTCTGGAGAATATAAAATCTGGCAGGCGCCGGAACGGAACGAGGATGCCATCAGCGGCGGGGAGCTTATGCGACGGAAGCTGGCGGAGGTATTTTCCACAAGGGGGCATATATTACTGCTGGATGAACCTACAGCCAATCTGGACCGGGAAGGGATCCGGATGCTGACGGAGAAAATGCAGAGGGTGGAGACATTTTTATGTATCAGTCATGATCGTCAGCTGCTGGATCAGGTATGCACTTCCATTCTGGAGGTGGCCGGGGGAAAAGCCCGCCTCTATTCTGGAAATTACAGCGAATATGAGGCTCAGAAGGAGGAAGAGCGGCAGAAGGCCTGGCAGGATTATGAGGAGTACGAACAGGAAAAGAGCAGGCTGGAAGTTGTATACCGCCAAAAGAGGGAGAGCGCGGCCCGGATGAGGAAGGTTCCGGCAGGCATGAGCCCCAGGGAGGCCCGGCTGAGAGACTTTCTCACCGTATCCGGACGGAACAGCAGCGGAAAGCAGAAAAGCATGAATCGGGCGGCGGACAATGTGAAAAAACGAATAGAGCATATGGAAAAAAAGGAAAGGCCCCGTCAGGAGATGTCCATTCGACTGGATTTTGCCCGGACAAATCCCCCGGAAAGCCGCAGGGTTTTGGAGGTGAAGGAGCTTGATTTTTCTTACGGGACAAGGGTGATTTTTGAAAACATATCCTTTACTCTTTCCAACCGGAAGAGGACTGCGCTGCTGGGGCCTAATGGATCCGGAAAGACAACGCTTTTGAGGTGTTTGCAGAAGGCTGCAGGAACAATTGCAGATGGGACAGAGGAAACTGGGACACCAAGGGTTCAGATGCTTAAGCTTGCGCCCAGGGTGCGGCTGGGGGTTTTGGAGCAAAACCTGAAGATGCTGAATCCGGAAAAAACCGTGTTGGATAATGCTCTGGCAGTCAGCGTCCAGCTTCCGGCTGTGGCCAAAAATATGCTGGCGGGTCTTCTGTTTGGGCCGGAGGACTGGAACAAAAGGGCGGCGGTTCTCAGCGGCGGAGAGCGGATGCGGCTGGGCTTTGCCATGCTTCTTCTGTCTGATGCCAACGTATTGCTTTTGGATGAGCCTACAAATTATCTGGACCTGCCATCCATTCAGGCCCTGGAAAAGCAGTTGACCGCCTACGAAGGAGCAGTTCTCTTTGTGTCCCATGACAGTCGGTTTGTGCAGAATGTGGCCCAGGAGCTTTTAATAATTGAGGAAAGGAAAATTATTAAGTTTTCGGGGAGTCTGGAGGAATGGGAACAGGAGAAAAAGCGCCTGGCCAAGCAGGTCTCCGGGAAGGATCCGGAAGCCGTAAGAAATGAGCGAATAGCCGGGGAGGAGCGAATGCGGCTGGAACTGCGCCTGGCACGCCTGAACGGATTGATGGGACATGCGCCTTCCCTGGAGGAGAAGGAAAGGCTGGAGGCGGAGTATTGGGAGATTGTGAGGACGCTGAGAAATTGACGCATCAAGAGATTTTTGCTATAATAAAGACGAGAACGTAGACGACAGAAAATATGAATGGGAGCTTCTGAATGCTTATGAAAAATACAGAAGAAAAAAATTTATTTAGCAGTTTTGTCAACTGTATGAGAAGGCAGCAGGGTTTGTCCATGAAACAGTTATGTCAAGGCTTGTGCACTTTTCAGGAGCTCTCTTATTTTGAAAATGGCCAGAAGCTTCCAAATAAGTTATTATTAGACGCGATTTTGGAAAGATTAGGTGTGGGTGCAGAAGATTATGAGCATTTTTTGGATTATATTGAATATGACCATTGGGAAGCCAGACAGCAGATTCTTCACAGTATTACATTTGAGAAAATAGAAGAGGCGGAAGAGCTGCTGGAAAAATATCGTACTTTTTACGAAAGCCAGACGAATCCTATTGATAAAAAGCTGAACAGACAGTTTTTTTATAGTATGCAGGCACAAATTAAGCGTATGCGGGGAGCTTCCCGAGAAGAATTATATATGTTATTTTGTGAGGCAATTGATTTGACAGTACCAGAACTGAATAAAAAGCCTTTAAAGGAGCTCGTTCTGTCAATTAAGGAGTTGAACTTGATTATAGAACAAGAATATTGTCGGAAGGAAGGAGAACGCCCGGAGAGATATCAGGAGGTAATGGAATATATTGTAGCTGCCGGATTTGATGAGATTGGCCGGGCGAAAATATATCCTAAGGTTGTTTATTTTTTGTGCCGAAGTGTGATGGCTGGGGGAAAGAAGGCTTTAGGTCAACAGAGAGCTAAAGATAATTGGACATTGGAGAAACTTCTCAAACATTGTAATTGTGCCTTGGAGCTTTTGCGAGATAGTAAGCGGATGTATTTTCTTTGGGAGATTCTTGTGATCCGGGGGGATATTTTAAAGGAATTAATTGATAGGAAGGTAGATTTTTGTGAAGACACAGAAAATTTTTCTCGGAAGTTTCCATACTTGTATCAGGAAAATGAACAATGGAAACAGATGCTGGAAGATATCTATAGAGAATTTCATATACCGCAGGTGACTTTCAACTATTGTTATCTTTATGTGATGCAGGGCGTGCAGTGTATAAATGATATAATACGTATTCGACGTCGTATGCTTGGGGTTAGCAGAAAGAATTTATGCCAGGGGATTTGTCATGAAAAGACACTTCAAAGGCTGGAGCGGCGTGAAACTACTCCGCAGGCGGCTATTGTGACAGAGCTGTTTGAGCGTTTGGGGCTGTCAAAAGAGTTTACTAGGATAGGGGTTATTACAGACAGTCAGGAAGCGAAGATGCTGATGGCGAAAATTAATGATCTGGATAATGCGAGACAATGGGGTCAGGCGAAAAAACTGCTTGAGAATTTGGAGCAGATGATTGATTTTAAATTTTGCAACAACCGACAGATGCTGATGCGCAAAATGGCGTTATCTTGTTGGAAACAGGGAGAAATTAAAAACGAAGAATACTGCAGGCGGATGAAAGAAGCTTTAGAATTGACGCTGCCTTATGAGGTGTTTCTTAAAGAGGGGCAGAAGTATTTGACCTATGAGAAACAGGCTTGTATACAAAATCTGATGCAGGGAATGAATAGAGAGAGCAAGGAATTTTGGACTTGTATATGTCGTTTCGAGGAGTATTATCGACCTTATGCGGATGAAAATGGAATGCACGAAGCAGCCGCAGGAATGTACGAGTTCATTATGAGCTTTGTGGGAAATGAGTGGGGAAATTGTGGGAATTTTGATGAAGCGGACCGCTATAGCGGTATTATTCTGCGAAACTGCCTCAGGCTTCGCAGACTGGAAATGCTTCCTCTTGTGCTGTATGACCGTTGGTGGAATTTTGAAGAGAGGAAGAAACGAAAAATTCCTGATAATAAAGAATTAGACGCTGTAGAGGAATTGACCAAATGTGTTTTGGCCAGTAAATTGGCGAAGGGATACTCGCAGTTTTACCTAAAAAAGCTCATGCAGGTAAAAAAAGAGTAATATTTACTTTAAAAAATTGGATTTAATCTCTTCATTATCGCTTAATGGATTAATGCCAACTAAGTTATCAAAATCTATCGGATCTGTTTGTTTTTCTACAGTTATTTTGTAATTTGTGTAATTCGTTTTATGGAGAGGGTCAGCCATAACAGGGCAAGATATTGTAAGCCATAGCAGTATTGCGAAAGTGAAATTTATTATATGGCGAAATTTTTTTTTGATCATAAGAAATTTCCTCCTGAATAAATGTACTGTATAGAAAGGCTTTTTGTAACAATTTTTTATTATTTAAATCTACATAATTCATAATATTTTCTTTATTATTTAAATGCAAGGGACAGAGTGGTTGAATATGATGATTTTATGGCAATTTAGTTTTTCAACCACTCTGTCTCTTGACGTGTATGTATATACAAGATAAAATTGTAATATAATGAGAATAACTTAATCAAATATTACCTTGTATATCTATTTGACATAAAAACAGTTTACCTAATATAAGCTTGTGCCTTTATTATGGACTAAAGCATAGTTCAGAAACTACAGTAGAGGTGAATTCAATGAGATTATTGGATAAAATGAAGAAAGAAGTATCATCAGTCGCGAAAATGTTTACTCTTGTATTTTCAATAGAAAGGAAAGGGTTTCTATTTGTTTCTATAATGTGCGCAGTTACATCATTTATGTGTCCATTAATGATGGGAATAAATTATAAAATAGTAAAAGCCATCGAAGTAAATTTTAATGGTGATTTTAGGTCAATTGTTATTATGATTGCGGTATTGATTTTAACTTCTGCCATTTTCCAGGTTACCAAATACAGTAATCTTCTTTTGTTTGAGAAAATGCAGATCAAGGTTGGCACCAGGCTGATGAATAAAGTGTACTTATTAGTGGGGGACTTAAAGCATAGTTTTTTTGATTATCCTGATAATACTGCAAAACTTCAAAGAGAAGTTTTATTTTCCCAGGATTCAATGTTGACTCAAAATATTGTTCATGCGATTTCTTTGATCTGTAATGTTGTTTCGCTTATTTTAATTTTTCCAGTATTATATTTTGCGGGTATTGAAGTATTTTTTATGATACTTATAGTAGCAATTATATGTAATATATTTGAGTTTGATGAAGGTTATCTACGATGGGAACATCAAAATATTCAAGGAAAGAAATATAATAAAATTAGAAAAATGGGTTCATATTTCTATGACAAAGAATCCATAATGGAAATGCGGATGCTCCACTCAGATAATTTTATACAAAAAAAATGGGAGCAATTAAATGAAGCGGTATTTAATGAAGATTATTCATTTGAAAAAAAAATAAATAATCGAAAGTTTGTGTATGACATTATTCGCATTGTTTTAAATATTCTGCCATTGTTTTACATATCATGGAAATTTGGATTAGGCAATGTTGATATAGCAATTGTATTCATAGTGTGGCAGGCTCAGGGACAGTTTAACAGTACGATGGCATCTGTTTTTTCAGAATATAAGGCGGTTCATTATTCTGTTCCATATATAGATGAACTGTGTGAATTTCTGGAACAGCGTTTTGAGACAGGATGTGCAGCTTTCAGCGGAAGTAGTTCAATGGTAGAGCTGAAAAATGTTAATTTTGCATATGCGGAAGACAATATTATTCTCAAAAATATTAATGTAAAAATATTACCTGGAGAAAAGATTGCCATAATAGGATCGAATGGTGCCGGAAAGACAACTCTTGTTAAAGTATTGGCAAATTTGTATGAAGCCACATCTGGAAATGTTTTCTACGGTTTTGATAAATCCGAAGCAGGTGCAGTATGGCAGGACTACGTTAAGTTTGAACTCTCATTGGCTGAGAGTATTGGATTAGGCGACGTTTGTAAGATAAATGATCGACAGGTACTGTCAGATGTTTGCGGTACGGTTGGAATAGATATGAAGGCTATCAGTCTTGATGATATGATTGGCAGGTCATTTGATCCGGAAGGTAAAATCCCTTCCGGTGGACAATGGCAGAAAATTGCAATTGCACGGGCTGTGTTCGGTAGCAAATCATTTTTATTTATGGATGAGCCGACAGCGGCTTTGGATCCGATTTCTGAAGTGAAGCTTTATTCGGAAATAAAGCATACTTTTAACGATAAAACGGTTGTTTTTGTATCTCACAGAGTAGGCTTTGCAAATCTTGCTGACAGAATCTTGTTTGTTAATGAAGGGGAAATAGTGGAAGATGGAAGCCATAAGGAATTGATGAAAAAGAAGGGATATTATTATAAATTTTATAATGAGCAATTAAAGTGGTACAAAGAGGTAGAGACGATATGAATAAATCAAATTCGCAAAATGCGGTTTTTAAAATCTTTTTTTATATTGGAAAAGGTAAAGCCATTTGCATTGTTATAGTGTATTTGTTAGTGTCATTAGCGCCGTCTTTTTTATTAATACTGAATAGAAATATATTTGATTTATTTTCAAGCAATTTTTTTTCATTTTCGTTAATTAGTGCATTGCTCCTATTATACATATTTATTCAAATATCATCAAAAGGATTATCATTAGTCCAAAAAAAACTTATGACAGTTATTAGTCATGAGGTACAAGTAAAAATGCAAAAAGAAGTTCAAGAAAAAATGATGCGTGTTAACTATTTGGAGCTTGATGACGCAAATACTTTTGATTTAATTCAGCGTGTTTCTGATAATGTTCCCAGTAAGTGTGCATCATCTGTTTTTTTAGTTTTAGATGTTGTCAGCATAGGTGTTCAAATATTGACAGCGATTGTAATCTTGGTAGATATACATTTTACTATTCCGATGATTTTGGCAGCTTTCATGATTCCATATATTTTTTTGTATAAGAGAATGTGCTTTGATAATTATTTTAAGGAGGTGAATCAAGGGAAAAAACATAGAAAAAATTGGTATTTGATTAAAATGCTATTTGATAAGCACTTTAATAAAGAACTAAAGATATATGATTGTTTTGATTATCTGGGTAATAAGGAAAAATGTATTAATGAGGAGCTTCATCTTGAAAATTATGTAATAGCAAAGAAATATGCTCTGTTAAGCGTACTGCTGGATATAGTAAAAAGCTTCGGGAAGGCCGTATGCATGATAATAGCGATAGCCTTAATTGTTTATAAGAATGTGGGGATCTCTGCTTTTACTGTTTTAATGCAGGCAATGGATTCCATGCAGGAGTGCCTGATGAATATTTTTTCTAAAATCCATGACTTTGGTTCCTTGCATCTGGCTTTGGATGATTATAAAAAATTCCGAAATTTAACTGATGAATCTCATGCTACGACTAAAATACAGTTGAATAGAGAAGGCCCGTTTATAGAGTTGAAAAATATCAGTTTTAGTTACCCTTCAAAAGAGGACGCTTTAAAAAATGTGAATTTGACTATATTCGAAGGTGAAAAAATTGCAATTGTTGGTAAAAATGGCAGTGGAAAAACAACATTAGTAAATGTGTTATTAGGATTTTATAAACCGTTATCTGGTGAAATAAAAATTATGCAGACAAAATTGGATGACTGTATAGAAGATTTCAGAAGAAGAACGATTTATATTATGCAAAATACTCCTCAATATGGTTTATCAATTGAAGATAATATAAAAATGGGAAAGGATATCGTTGCTCCTGACATTATTCAAGTTTTGGATATTGACAAATTGATAGATAAAGCACCAGCCAGAGAGTATACATTGCTTGGTGAGGAGAATGATGATCAGTATAATATATCTGGCGGCGAATGGTCTAAGTTGGGAATTGCACGAAATGCACAAAAGAAAGACGCCATTTTATATATTATGGACGAGCCTACGGCAGCTTTGGATCCGATAGCCGAGTCGAAAATTTTCGAATCGTTTGATGGTATAACAAATTGTAAAACGACAATTTTTATATCTCATCGTTTGGGAATGATAAGTTTAGCCGACAGGATTATCGTGTTGGATAATGGCACTATAGCTGAACAGGGCTCTCACAATGAATTAATGAAGCAAAAAGGCCTGTATTATGATATGTATTCTGAGCAAATCCAATTGTATGAAAGGCACGATACAATATGAAAAATATCATGTTGATAAATCTTGCTTCTAGAGATTGCAGATGTAATTCTTTCCCATTAGGATTGGCATATATTGCCAGTTCTTTAGACTGTTACAATGTTGAAATTATAGATTTGAATTTTAATGCTACAGATGAGGTGTTTGAAAAAATAATTAACAAACATTTTGATGTGGTAGGGATATCGTGTTATACGGGTACGTTTTATGAAGCGTCATTTGTGGCAAAAGCCATAAAAGAAATCGATGAAAAGAGCTTAATAGTAATAGGGGGATATCATGCGACTTCAGAATATGAGTATATTATAAATAATTATAAAGAATTTGATGTTGCAATTCGGGGGCGTGGTGAAATTCCATTTTCAGAATTAGTTTTGCCCAGGAGCTTTTAATTATAGAAGATAAGAAAATTATTAAGTTTTCGGGGAGTCTGGAGGAATGGGAACAGGAGAAAAAGCGCCTGGCCAAGCAGGTCTCCGGGAAGGATCCGGAAGCCGTAAGAAAGGAGCGAGTGGCCGGGGAAGAGCGAATGCGGCTGGAACTGCGCCTGGCACGCCTGAACGGATTGATGGGTCATGCGCCTTCTTTGGAGGAGAAGGAAGAGCTGGAGGCGGAGTATTGGGAGATTGTGAGGGCGCTGAGAAATTGATAATATGGAATATTTCCACCTGTGCGGTTGCCGATCCAACAGCCCGTCGGTGCTGCAATAAATTGCATGCAGTCAAACCGCCGGATTACAACCACACAGGTGGTTTTATTGATGATCTGCCGAATATTGATAAGCGCATCCGGCCTGAAAAGCCAGAAGCATTAATTCGATGTTTTTGGCAGAATACTCCCTGTATTGAAAGTAGTATAGCATAGTTGCAACAAAGTTATCCACACTTTCCTTTTTACCCTCTAAGAGCGCAACATTTTCTGGGTCCGAAAAGAGATAACTTCGAATCAGATATGTTACAAATTCTTCATTGATAAACGTAAGATCAGGTTCATGCTCTGAAAGGATAATTTGCAACGGTTTATGCCTCAGGATCCAGAAACTTAGGTATGCATATAACTTTGAGGAATGTATATCTGTTATTCCCTGAAAATTTTTTAGGCGGTCAATATCTACGAAATAATCAATAATAACATGCTTGAGTATGTCACAGGAAACGATAACCTGATTTTCGAGATGCTTTTTTTGAATAAATGTACTTAGTAGATTCAGCAGCCAATCAAATCGGGAACTAATAGCTTTTTCATTATCTCCTTTTTTAACCAGATAGACATAATTGTCGCATTTTATTCCATTTTCTGCTTCACCCATGATAGTCCTCCTTTATAAAACGCAGATCCATAAGAAAACATCCACATGAACTTAAATATTTTTCAAAATTGTATTGATACATATTTTCCAGGCCATCGGTAATTTTTTCACCATGATTAGGACGGTAATTTTTTTTGAAATCACCACGCAATAAAGCCTCTACAAAAAGTTCTCCTTTTGTTTTACACTTCTCCATATTACGCACCTCCCTATATCAGTGTTTCCGGTTCACAGATTGTCAATTTATTTTTGAAATGCTGCAAATCTATTTCGACCTTTTTCAGCCGGCATATTGCATTATTAACTTGTGTGACGACTTCTTTTGATGTGTTCCATCCATTTTGACAACTGTCTATTACAGATTCTGTATCATAAATATCTTTCATCTGTTTACCAATATCATTGGATAAAGAATACCAGATAATTGTTGTAATGCGGTATGACTCTTATTCTCATCTTTTTTATAAACGTAATTGTGATCACAGTCACTCCAAGCCTCGTCATAAATAGTTCTTACCTGAATCTCAATATATACACCCTGAAAACTTAAAGTATAATGAATACTTCGGTAATTCATTTTGTGTCTATTAGGTATTAATCCCCAAATGGTATATTGTTCAATGTCATCACCTTCAGCATAATATACCTTTGGAAGCTCGGCTTGAATATTGTGTCCGGGAATGTGGCTGAGAAGCTTATTTTTTTCATATGATACACTCGGGAGTATTGGAAATAATTTTAAAAGATTGTCATGGATGTCCTGCCAATGTCCCCGGTAGTTGATAATAATTCTCAAACCGGCTAAATCTGTAATAATATTTTTATAATTTTCAACATTGATCTGAGCATATTTGCTATTGTCATCTCCAAGCCATTCATGACGTTTACGAATTACTTTATCAATTAAGCTTTCCAGAGTTTTAATTCTGCTGGTGTGCAAATGTACACCTTGAAAGGTTTGAATGATTTCCCAAAGGGCCGCTCTTTGTTTTTCGCATTCATTTCGCCAGGAACTGTAATCATCATATATGCAACGGCAAATTTCTTTTGTATTTGTCGTATGCCCTTTTGCTGTATCAACGGCATCTAGCTCTATAACTTTGTGGCGTAATTTGTGTTCGTCTAGAAGTGTATCCCAAAATGTATCCCACTCCATAGTATTCTCCTTTGTATAAAAAATAACACTTCTATCGTAAGATATTTTCTTCTTCAAATCAAGAAAAATCGGATATTCGATATATATATTTTGTCATTTTGAATATTTCTTCAGGCCCATTCAGCGAAACCGTGAAAAGCAACAAAAACAGATTAAACTTGACACATTTGGATAGGAATATTATAATAAAAACAAACGTTTTAAAACAATTGTTTTCGAAAGAGAGGGATTAGAATGCCGCCCAAGGCAAAGTTTACAAAGGATGAGATCATAGAGGCCGCCGTAGGCATCGTCAGGGAGGAAGGCTTTTCCGCCCTGACGGCCAGGGTACTGGGAGCCAGACTGGGAAGCTCGGCCAGACCGGTATTTACGGTGTTTCAGGGCATGGAGGAGGTACAGCAGGCTGTGATCCGCAGAGCCAAGGAGATATACGGAGAATATGTGGAGGAGGGCTTGTCGGATGATATTCCCTTCAGAGGAGTGGGTACTCAATATATTCTTTTTTCCATCAGGGAACCGAAGCTTTTTCAGCTTTTATTTATGAAGGAGCAGAAAAAAATGCCGGAGCTCTCCGGGGTATTGCCGTTGATCGATGACAATTATGGGAAAATTCTTTTATCCATCGAGCAAAGCTATGGCCTGAAGGGCCCTTCGGCGGAGAGATTGTATCGTCATATGTGGATTTACTCCCACGGGATCGCCGCGTTGTGCGCCACGGGAATGTGTCGTTTTACAGGGGAAGAGATTAAAGGGATGCTGGCAGAGGCCGGCAAAGGTATTTTAAAAAATATGAAGGGAGAGAACTTATGATTCGGGCAGAGGGAATTACAAAATATTATGGAGCCGGAAAAAACCGGTTTCCGGTGTTGAAGGAAATCAGTCTTTCTGTGGAGGAGGGGGATTTTACGGTCATTTTAGGGGCGTCCGGTTCCGGAAAATCTACCCTGCTGAATGTGTTGTCCGGTCTGGAGCGCCCGGAAGGCGGAAAAATCTGTTACGGGGAGACGGATATCACTGCGTTTTCGGACAGGGAGCTGACGGAGTTTCGGAAGGAGAATGTGGGATTTATTTTTCAGCAGTATTATCTGCTGCCCAATATGAATGTGGATCAGAATGTGAAGATGGGTGCCGATCTGGCGGGCAACAGGAATTATGGAGACATCATAGATGCAGTGGGGCTGGGAGAGAAGAAGCGCCAGTACCCCAGTGAGCTTTCGGGTGGGGAACAGCAGCGGGTCTCCGTGGCAAGAGCGCTGGCCAAGCGTCCCAGGTTTCTGTTTCTGGATGAGCCCACCGGCGCGCTGGATGAGGAGACAGGACGTCAGGTGCTGGACTATATTGTCAGACTTCAAAAGGAGTGCGGATTTACTATTGTGATGGTGACGCACAATCTGAACATAGCGGAAATGGCAAAGACTGTGATTCGGATGAACAGCGGAAGAATATCAGATACTCATACTAATGAGATACAAAAAACAGCATATGAAATTGGTTGGTAGGAGGCGCGTGTATGGTTGTGGGAATAAAGGATGCGGCAAAGCTTACGGGAATTTCCGTGATCATGGGCTGCGCGGCATTGATATGCACCATGTTTTTAAATTACTATTTTGATATGATTTTAATTGAAGATCAGCTTGCATCGGAGCAGGAAATAATAATGTATCATGCTCAGGAGGCTACGGTCAGGGTGATCTGCCTGGTAGCCGGGGGATGCCTTTTGGCCACCTCGGTGGTCATGCTGTTTTTCTATATCAAACATTATATCGACACCCATAAAAAGGAGCTGGGAATTTTGAAAGCCATCGGTTACGGCAGCTGGAAAATAGCCGTACATTTCTGGGTGTTTGGGGTCAGTGTCTTTCTGGGAGCGGCAGCAGGCTTCGGAGGAGCTTTTCTGCTCATGCCGTGGTTTTATGCGCTGCAGAATAAGGATCAGTTTCTGCCGGAGGTTTTGCTTCATTTTCATCCGGAGGTTTTTGGACTTTTGGTGGTACTGCCCACGGCTGCTTTTTCGGCGCTTGCCATCTGCTATGCCGGCATAAAGCTGAAACAGCCCGTGATGCTGCTGCTAAAGGAGAATTTTCGGACCAGGGAAGGAAAAAATAGAAAAGCAGCAGGAATGGCAGGGAAGAGAATAAAAGAAAAGACACAAAAGGCGGAAGGCACTTTTGTGGAGAATTTAAAGAGAAGCACACTGCGATCAAAGAAAACACTTGTATTTTTTATTGTGTTTGCTTCCTTTTGCTTCTCATCCATGACACAGATGTCATTTAGCATGAAGGATCTGTCCAGTGAGATGATGGGCGCCATGATGCTTTTGATCGGGCTTACTCTGGCCTGTGTGACACTGCTGCTTGCCATTACTACCGTAATTCGGGGAAATACCAGGACAATTGCCATGATGCAGGTTTTCGGATATTCCCAAAAGGAATGCAGCCAGGCGCTGCTGGGGGGCTATCGCCCGGTTTCCTATATAGGCTTTGCGCTGGGAACAATATATCAATATGGCCTGCTGAAGGTGATGGTGGACGTGGTATTCCGGGATGTGGAGGGAGTTCCCGTATATGAATTTGATGTTCCTGTGATGCTTGTTTCTCTTGTGACTTTCGCTATATTCTATGAAGCGGTAATGTATTACTATACGGAAAAAATCAGGGGGATTTCGATGAAAGAGATTATGCTGGAAGGATAAAAGGGGATTGACAGAGGTGGACTATTGTGATAGTCTATCCTTGCGCGAAAGACTATTATAATAGTCTGGAAAGGAGTTGAGTTATTGCATGAAGCTGTTTGATTCGGAGCTGAAGGTGATGGAGGTTCTGTGGGAGCAGGGCAGCAAGCCTGCCAGGGACATTGTGGATGTATTGGCGGAACGCATTGGGTGGAATAAAAATACGACCTACACCGTGATTAAAAAGTGTATTGAAAAGGGCGTCATAGAGAGGGAAGAGCCCGGTTTTTTCTGCCATGCGCTGGTATCTAAGGAGGAAGTGGCTCAGAGCGAGACAGAGCAGCTGATCGATAAAATGTTCGGGGGCTCCAGCGAGTTGTTTTTTTCATCCTTTTTAAAGAATCAGGGAATATCGGAAGAGGAGGCAGAGCGCCTTTCTCAAATGATCAGGGAGGCGAAATAGTATGCTGCGTTTTGGAATGAATATGCCGTTATTGTTAATGATGATTTATGGAAGCAATTTGATCGGCGTCGTGCTGGCGATAAGAGCTCTTTTGAAAAAACGGATGCCGAAGTTTGTTTTTCCCGTGCTCTGGGCATTGGTGATGGTTCGTTTTCTGGTGCCCTTTTCCCTGAGCACTCCCATTTCCGTACTTCCAGGGGCAGATATGCGCGAAAATTCCTGGTTGCAGTTCTTTTCCCCCGGTTTTGGAAATATAGATTCCTATGCGGAAAGTACGGGGGTACAGCAGGACAGCATTTATTCGGGAACCCGGGATCCTGGACATAGCCAGACTCTGTCGGAAACGGTTCCACAGATGGAAGATGGCAAAGAACGTGCGGAGAGCAGCATGGCAGTTGTGGAAGAGGCACACGATGCTGCTCAGGGCCGGGGCGAGCCTTCTACTGGGGTACATCTGATGCAGTATGGTTTTCGTATGCCGGAATGGCGTCTCCTGCTTTTTACGATCTGGCTGGGAGGAATGGCTGCGGTGGCCGGTGTGCTGATTTGGCAGAAATTCTGCTATTCTCAGAAGCTGAAAAACAGGCTTTTGATAGAGCATAACGAGACTGTCAACGGGATTTTACGCGGCATGGGAATGGGCCATGTGCTGGTGTTTACCAATGATGAGATTGCATCTCCTTTAGTGTGCGGACTGGTCAGTCCCCGGATTTATCTGCCCACCCGGATGGACTTTCAAAATAAGGAGCTTTTGAGTCATGTTCTTGCCCATGAGTGTATGCATATAAAGCGCAGGGATAATTGGATGAAAGCGGCCATGCTGTTGGTTTTGTGCGTCAACTGGTTTAATCCGCTGGTGTGGATCATGTCAAAGTTTCTTTCCGCGGATCTGGAGGCAGCCTGTGACGGAGCGGTTCTGCAGTATTACCAGGGCGATGAGAGAAAGAGCTACGCCGCCAGTCTGCTGGCAATGGCCGTCACCGGAAACCGCACCACACTGTTGTACAGCGCCTTTTCCAGGACGGAGGTGGAAAGGCGGATTAAAAATGTGCTGGCGTATAAGAGAATGTCGGTTATGGCGATGCTGCTTTCCGTTTTATTGCTTGGCAGCAGCATGGTGGCATTTGCCGCCGGATGCCGGGCTCCTTTTTCGGAGGATCTGAGCAGCTTCTGCTTCAGCAGCAATCTTCGGTGGGGTGTCCGGGCCACACTGAGCCGTGATATTGTATCCGGGGAGAAGGCCCGGGAGCGGGCGGACAATGTAATCCTGGATATTCTGAAAGCGGATACCACCAAGGATCCGCAGATTCTGGAGGAGCAGATCAAGGCTGGTCTGGCAGAGGAATTCGGTGTGGAGAAGGGCGCTTTTATCATCGATTTTTCTCTTCTGCTGGAGGAAGAGGAAAGAAATGCGGAATATGAGTCCTGGGGGCTGACCCGCGGAGAGGATGGATTTTTCCTGTATAAAGGGGAGAGAGTCCGTACCTTTGCAGATGAGGTACTGGGCTTCTGGCAATCCACAGAAGAAGGCGCTGCGGATGTGCGGATTCAAAGGGATCGGTTCGGTTATATCATTTCTGTGTCGGCGCTGCACCAGGGAGACGAGGAATATGACCGGCGGACCAGGGAAATTGAGCGGAACAGGAGCATATGGTAATGAGATGAAAACGGTATCGAAACAGAAAAGGCAGGCCGGCAGAGCCGGAAAATATGCGGCGGGAATCGCGATCCTGGCAGCAGTGCTGGCAGTCGCAGGTCTTCTGTTTTTAAGGCATAAGGATGGTAAATACAGTGTGACCCAGTATGCCTCTGTCACAGGACGACAGGCTATGATCTATACCATCACGGACAGGGAAGGGCATCTGGTGGTGATCGACGGCGGATGGAGAGAGGATGCAGGGCAGCTGCTTTCGATAATCAATGAGCAGCATGACGGCCATGTGGATGCCTGGATCCTGACACACCCTCATCCGGATCATATAGGCGCCTTTAATGAGATCTATGCCTCCGGCCAGGTGGAGATTGACAAAATCTATACGGTTCCCGTGGACTATGAAATATATAAGGGTAAAGCCCAGGAATGGGACGAATTTTCGGTTTATGAGGAGTTTGTCCGGCTTACGGAGGGTGAGGCAGATATGTCGTTTTTGCGGGAGGGTGAAATCCTGGACCTGATCGGGTTGAAAATGGAGGTTTTCCACAGCTTTGATTCTCAGCAGATGGCGGAGGTCAAGGATCCCTGCAATGACGGAGGAATGATTTTCCGACTGAGCACAGAGCGGGAATCTATGCTGTTTTTGGCCGATGTGGGAGTGGGACAAAGCGACTATATTCTAAATCAATACGGAGAGCGGCTAAAGTCGGATTACGTACAGATGGGGCATCACGGAAACGGCGGAATGGATGAAAGGGTGTATCAGAAAATCAGTCCCAGAGAAGCGTTTTTTGACATTCCGGAGGGTATGATGCAGGATGAGCGGTTGAACGCAGGGGAAAAACGGGCGCTGATGGATTCTCTGGGAGCAAAGATTCACTATTATGCCACCGCGCCTAATGTGATAAAGCTGAAATAGGGGTGCCCATCCTGGGGCGGCAGAGCACTGACCCGGCCTATTGGCTGATGGCCAGCGCTTTGCCGCCGCTTATGATAAAGCCGATATTATTCACGGAGCCGCCGGAGGGGATGCTGCCGTTATAATCCTTGTTGGTAATATGCAGAGTCTGTCCGGAGACTGTGTATTCTCCGTTCCAGCAGTCGGAGAGCGTGAAGGCTTCACTGAAGGGCACATCCACCGCCCAGTTACTGCAGTCCGTGCCGGAGGTATTCTGCAGAGTGAGCTCATACTGATAATAGGACAGACCCTCAGATTCCCAGCTGTTGATGAGCTTTGCGGTGAAGGACACAGGACAGCCGGCGCCTTCCGGTGAAAGAGGGACCTTCGTATTTTCCGGAGGGTTGTCAGTCTGCGCAGGAGAAGGAGCAGGTGTCTGCCCGGAAGGTTTGCTGGTCCGTGCAGGAGAGAGGGCGCTTTGCTCCAGGGATGAGTCTGGAGTGTCTTCGCCGGTGAGCATGGCAAACAGCCATCTGCCGGAGGAGCTGAGGTCATCCTCCGTGAAACCGGAGGTTTTATTACAGCCGGCGGACAGAATTGCCGAGGTCTCGCTTTTATTTGACAGATTCCAGGCCACATAGCTGATCCCGTATTGATTCATGACATCGATCCATTTCCGGGCCTGGTTTTCATCAATGGAACCGTTTCCGCTGGCGTCACAGATGCCGTATTCCGACACAAATATCGGAAGCCCCGCGTCAATGGCATCGGTCATGGCTTTCCTTAGAGAATCCTTGTGGGTGGCGGCATAAAAATGCAGGGAATACATGATATTGTCATATCCGGAGATGGGATCAGCCGCCGCCTGGTCTACATATTGGGACCAGTTGGGGGTTCCTACAATAATGATTCCGTCCTCATCATTGTTCCGGATCACGGGGATAATCTCTTCGGCATAAGCCTTGATATCGCTCCAGGAGGTGCTGCCGTTGGGTTCGTTGCAGATTTCATACAATACATTGTTTCGGGAGGCGTAGTCCTGCGACATTTCCTGAAAAAAATCCCTGGCCTGATCCAGGTAGGTGTTGGGATTGCCGTCGGAGAGAATGTGCCAGTCCAGGATAACATACATGTCCAGCTCTGAGGCGTATTCCACGCCGTTTCGAATCAGCTCCTTCAGGGCTTCCTGGTCTCCGCCGCTGCAATAGCCGCCGTATTCCGCGGTGTACATGGCCAGACGGATTACATTTACATTCCATTCTTCCCGAAGCTGGCGGAAGCATTCTTTATTGACATATTCGGGGAACCATGACAGGCCATGGGTGCTGATTCCCTTTAGCTGGACGGCATGACCGTCTTTATTCGTCAGCTGGGTTCCGCTGACCTGCAGTGCCCCTGAAATAGAAGGATAGGCGGCATATGGCCCGGCTTCGCCGGAGGGCGCCGGAGAGGGCGGTACAGGCGAAGCGGAGGGTTCAGGGCTTTGAGCAGGTGCTTTTGCAGGGGGATACTCATGGGAAGCGCCTTCGGAGGCAGGATCCCCGGAAGCAGAGTTGCTGGAAGCGGGAGCATCGTCAGCAGGATCCCCGGAAACCGAGTCGTTGGAAGAGGGGGTATTGTCGGCGGGATCTTTGGAGACAGGCTCTTTGGCTCCCGGGTTTTTGGAGCCGGCAGCATCTCCGGGGGAATCTGCATGGGCGGCGGAGGTATCTGCGCCGCAGCCCGATATGAGAAAAAGTGAAATGAGCAGAAGAACAAAAGCGGTTCCTATCTTTTTTTTGCTTTTTTTCATAAACAATCCTTTGTGCCCGCTTATGCAGGGCTATTTATCAGATATTTTTCGCAGCCGCTCCTTTTCCTTCCAAAGCTTTCCCAGCTCCAGATAACATTGATAATTCATATGGCAGTCCTGCAGGGCGCGGTGGGCTCCTTTGGTGGAGATGGAGAAATGCTCCGCCAGGTCCGTAAGGCGGTGATGGCGCAGCGTCGGCAGGCAGTTTCTGGCCAGATACAAGGTATCTACATAGTCGTTTGTCACCTTTGTGCCCAGCTCACGAACCGCTCCGTCATAGAGGAAATTGGTGTCAAATGTGTGGATGTTGTGGCCCACAAGAATATCCCTGCCCACAAAAGCCAGAAAATCGTCAAGAGCCTGGCGCAGATCCGGCGCGGAGGCGACCATGCTGTCCGTAATGCCGTTAACCTGTGTGGCGGCATATGGGATGGGAATATGGGGGTTCACAAGAGTGGAAAATTCATCTGCCGCCTGATTCTGCCGGACCCGTATGGCGGAAATCTCAATGATTTCGTCATTGGCAGGACTTAAGCCTGTGGTCTCCAGGTCAAAAACAATATAGTTTCCGTCGTGGTAGAGCAATCTTTTTCCTTTGTCTCTGATCATATTCCATATCCTGCCTTATCTTTTGGATTGCAATGGTTACTGTTCACGGAGCCGGAAATACTGTTCTCTGGTAATTAACACTTCGAGAATTCCATTTTCCTGCCGATATCTTGTGAATCCGGCAGACAAATGTGCCTGCGCTGCAGCAATCCGATTTTCCTCAAAATCATTATGTACGGCTTCTGCACCCATTTTTTCGAAAACATGCTGAAGCAATAGCTGCAGGGCAATGACCGAATAGCCCTTTCCGCGGTATTTCGCTTCCAAAACAATACCCATATGGTACCAGTCGTCGTTTTCGTTTATATGAACATTGACTTCACCGATAAATTCGCCGTCGGACTCCCGGACAATGTACGCATAAAACCGCACGGGTTCCTGCCCGATAAAATAAGAATACCAGTGGGCCCATTCCTTTTCGGGAAAAGCGATACATCCTGTTAATTTATCATAACCGTCGAAGTTTAAATCATAGCCCTTGTTGTAGCACATGGTATCAGGATCCTGCATGATTTTCTGACGATACCAAAGTTCTTCATAAGCCGGAACATGTAAATATAACAGATCTTTCATAAATTGCCCCATAATTTACGGCATGATGGCCATTCGGCCACTTTTCTGCCTCGAATAAGGACATTTTACCATACATACCTGAATATATCTATTAAATTCTGTACTTTTACAGCCTCGGTTTCCCGGCGGGGAGGAAAGCTTTCCGGAAAAATGGGGTTGCAGAATTTCTAAGTCGATTTTATAATAGCGTACAGGAGTACTTTTTACTGATAAAGAAAGCCGTGAGAAGGGGGCATAATTGATGGATAGCCGTAAGCCAAATGAAAATAAGGTTATTACGATTTATGATATTGCGCGGGAAGCGGGAGTTTCCGTTGCCACAGTCTCAAGAGTGCTGACCAACAGCGCCAATGTACGGCCCGAAAAGAAAGAAAAGGTCCAGTTTCTTATTAATAAATACAATTTTAAACCCAATGCCATGGCAAGGGGATTGTCGGATACCAAAAGCAAGGTGATCGGTATTATTGCGGCAGATGTGAGAAACTATTACTATGCCAATGTATTTGTTGCCTGTGAGATGGCGGCCCGGAAGGCCGGATATACGGTGCTTCTGTGCAATTCCTTCGGAGAAAAGGAACAGGAGGAGCGGCAGTTGGAAATGCTTTACGAGCAGCGGGTAGGGGCTGTGATTCAGCTGGGGGGCCGGGCGGACGATCTGACCAGCGATGTGGAATATGTGGAGCGGGTGAATCAGATGATCAACAGTATTCCGCTGGTGGTTACCGGCAAGCTGGACGGTACCATGTGCAGCCAGGTGCAGATCGATGCCATGAGGGCTATCGATCTGGCCATGGAGCATCTCATCGACCTGGGACACAAGGAGATCGCGCTGGTAGGGGGCAGGATGGATGTTCTGGCTACCTTTGAAAAGCTGCAGAGATATAAGCAGATTCTGAATAATTATCAGCTGGACTATCATGAGGAGTATGTGGCTACGGGCGGTTACGATTATGAAACGGGTTACGACAGGATGAATGAGCTGTTTGACTGTTCCAGGATACCCACGGCAGTTATTGCCATCAATGACTATGCGGCGGCGGGAGTCATGAGAAGCGTTATGGAGCATGGGCGGCGGGTTCCTGAGGATATTTCCGTTGTGAGCTACGATAACACAAAAATCACGGAGCTTTTGAGTCCTAAGCTGACCAGTGTGGACTACGATTATGAGGATTTTGGACAAAGGCTGGTAGAGACGGCAATTGCCGCCATTTCGGGAAAGGCCATGCCCAGGATTCAGCTTCTTACCCCCGAGCTTGTGGTCCGGGAGAGTACTGCGGCGGTGAAAGAGTAAACCGCCAGTGGGCTGAAGCAGGGAATAAAGGGATAAAGCGAGCCACATCCGTAAGAAAGTGCGGATGTGTTTTTTTCACTTTTTCCTATATGAAAACGGTTTCGGATACTTTGAAAAAATAAGAAAGCGGCAACCGGAACGAGGCTGAAAATAATGTTTTCCCGTAAATTTCTTTTCAGAAAACCCGCGGCATAACGATAATCAAAAATCCGCGGCAAACATATAGTTGTGAATAATGCACAAAAAGAAAGCTTATAAAAGTGTAAAATATACAATATTATTTTTCCCTATTGACAATATATAAATATATAACTAATATTATTTATATGAAACGGGTTTCACATAGTATCTGTGCATAATGAATATTAACCCGGATCAGCAACATTTTCCCAAAAAGAAGGAGGAAAGCTATGAAAAAGAAAGCACTGGCAATGGTTTTAAGTGCAATGATGGCGCTTTCACTGGCGGGATGCGGCGGTGACGGCGGCGACCAGAAGAGCAGCCAGCCCTCTGATTCCAGTCAGCCCTCTACGGAGGAGAGCAAATCAGAGGAATCTTCATCCGACGCAGGGGAGGCAGGCAACGAGGTTTCCGGAGAACCTGTGGTAATCCGTTATGGCACCCACTGGATCAATGATCTGGATCCTTATCATACGGATGATGTGTCGGGCGACTATACCATGGAGGAATCCCGGAGACAGGCTTCCATAAAAGCGCTTGAGGCCATCAAGGAAGCCTACAATGTGGAGTTTGAGTTTTTACAGTATCCCAATGACGTATCAACAGATTTGATGACCAGCGTACTGGCGAATGATCCCATTTGTGATATTGCGCTTCTGTGGGGCGGCGTGGAGCCCACCATTCTTTCCCAGAACGTGCTGCAGGATCTCAGCGGCTATGCGGATCTGTTTACAGATGAGGAAAGCTCCTGGATGCTGAAGGATTCCATGTTCGGCGGCAGCTATCTGCTGAACAACGAGACGCCCTTTATGACGTATTTCCCGCTGATCGTAAACCTGACCATGCTGGAAAAGGTGGATGCCTTAAAGGACGAGAACGGAAAGACCATTTATCCGATGGATCTGTTTAAAGAAGGCAACTGGACCTGGAGCGCCTTCCAGGATTATCTGCAGAAGGTGCAGGCTTACTACGCTAACGTAGAGGCTCCCGACGGTACTGTATATGACTTTGTGCAGGCATATGAGACCGACCACCGTTATGCGGCGCTGGCAGCCATTCATGCCAATGGCGGAGCTATCTTTGACGGTGAGGTAACGGCGGATTCCGACAAGACTATCGAGGGTGTGAATTTTATCAAGCAGCTGATGGATGCGGAGCTGATGGTAGACTGCGATACATATGATAATGGATATACTCCTCAGTGGGGTGTGGGCGGAGACGACTTCCGGAGAGGCGGTACTGTATTTACAGATGCCCAGAACTGGAACATCGGCTGGTATGCTTCCGAATGTGCCGAGAGGAACGAGAGTATCGGTATTATTCCCTGGCCCAGACCTGACCGTCTGGATTTTGACAGCGAGGAATATATGCAGAGCACCAACGGCGGCAACAGCTGTGCTATCTTGAAGGGTGTAAGCCCCGAAAAGACAGAGCTGGCTCTTAAGTCCTATATCCTTTACTGGCAGACATTCTATAAGGTACTGGGCGGCGTGGAGACAGTAGCCGAATACAGCGAGGCCACAGCAGTGTCCGATCTGGCCAACTATGGAGTGGACGTATACAATGAGACCTACGGACAGGATCTGATCGACTGCTTTACTTATATCAGAACCCATATGAATATGAACTTTGCTCATATGATGGGTCTGTGGGATAACACCTGGGAAGCGATCCTGGGCAAATCTCTCTACGGTATGGACGGCATGAGCTCCTATGACGTAGCGATCAAGGCAAATATTTCCGACCTGACCAACAAAACTGACAACATCGCAGCAATCCTGCAGACAGATGAGGTTCATGACAATCAGCCGCCTAAGGTGACCAAGGAAAATGTACTTCTGGTAGCAGGAACGGATGCAGCCGGCGTTGACTGGACCACATACTTTACCGCAGAGGATTCCGTGGACGGCGTGATTACTGTAACGGCGGACAATATTACCGTCAGCGAGGAGCTGGATCTGTCCACTCCCGGAAAGTATGATGATGCCGTAGTTGTAAAGGTTTCCGACAGCTCAGGCAACGAGAAAGAAGAGAAGATTACGGTAACCGTATACAATGGGGACAATACCACTGCTCCTACGGTTGAAGCAAAGGCTGAACTGCCTGTGGTGGCTCTGAATACGGAGACCTCCGGCATTAACTGGAAGGATTTTGTGGAATCGGCAGTGGATGTGGACGGATTGGATGTGAGCGACAATATTACCGCTGATCTTTCTCAGCTGGATACCACCACACCCGGCGCTTATGAGGTGGTGCTCACCGTGGCTGACTTTGCCGGAAACGAGAGCAGCATTACCGTGGAGGTTACGGTGGAATAAGACGCCGGCCTGCGGAATGGAGCCGTGGAATAAAGTAAGAAAGAACTTGATATAAACCGGGACGTACCGGAACGGTTACAACGTAAAAGAGATAGGATAAGGGCAGGCGGCTGAGGCAGTCTCCTGCCCTATCTCTTTCTTCTTTGCAAGATGCATTACAGCATAATGCATTGTATCTGGCCATCTGCCTGCCAACTGCTTTGTTTTTCTGCGATAAGTGCTTTTTAAATTTACGCATCACAATATATGATGATGACGCTGGATATCGCCCTCATATATTGTGGTACGAATCTTTCAAAGGTACCCTTAGAGAAAGCGGGCAGAGCAGATGGAATGAGTGTATAGAAAAGCACGGAGAGGTAGGCTTATGAAATCTGTAAACAAAAGCATGATCATTAAAATAGCGGTCTGCTCCATCGCAGCTCTCATAGTGATCCTGCTGGCAGTGAGTATGATAAGCAACAGCACTGCCCAGGAGAAAAATGCTGTTCCGCAATCCGGTGTGATCTCTTATGAGGAAAGCTATGAGGATTATCTTACAGAGCACGGATATCAGGGAGATCTGTCTGAAGACACCGTCGAGGTGGATCTGAGCAATTATAAGGTGTCGGAGGGGATGACGGCCTATGCGGGAGAGCAGGGGATTGTCACCGAGGACAAGGGAACCATAGAATGGAATTTCCGGGTGGAGAAAAGCGGATTTTATAATCTGAAGCTGGGTTATATCGCCCTGCCCGGCACCACGTCCGATATTCAGAGAAAGGTCTACATAGACGGAGAGCTTCCCTATGAAGCTCTTTCTCAGGTGGTTATCAGCAGATATTGGACGGACGGTGAGATTCGGGTGAAAAACAATAATGAGATTCGTCCGGAAAGCATTGAGGTTTACTCTGAACAGGACTGGTTTGTGGAGGACTATCAGAGAAGGAACAACGAGCCCCTTATATTTTATCTGGAGGCAGGCACGCATACCATTTCCTTTGAGGCCATCAAGGAGCCGCTGGAATATACATCCCTGACCTTCTGCAGGAAAGAGTCCGCACCTTCCTACGGGGAGGCTGTGGCGGAGCTTAAAAATCTGTACTCTGTCTACAGCGGCGGGACACTGATCGGGCAGGCAGAACGTAAGGAGGGCATCACGACGGATATTGTCAAAAGCTCTTCCTCCATTAATATTCAGAAAAACTATTCCGACAGCAGACTGGAGCCCTATCACCCGTACCACATTCTGTATAACACCATCGGAGCCGAGGACTGGTCCCAGCCGGGAGATTCCATCAGCTGGATCGTGGAGGTGGAACAGGAAGGCCTGTATGAGCTGAGTCTTAAGGGCAGACAGAATATGAACAGGGGTGTTACCAGTTACCGGAGAGTTTATATCAACGGTGAGGTGCCCTATGCGGAGATGATGTCTGTTGGATTTGCCTTCCAGACATCTATGAATAATTATACCCTTGTCGATGAGAACGGCGAGCCCTATCTTTTCCATCTGAAGGCAGGAACCAACACCATTACCTTTGAAAACGTTATGGGTCCTATGGGCGGTATTATCACCCAGGTGGAAGAGAGCATGAGCGCCCTGAACAGCATGTATTTAAAGGTGGTTCAGCTGACGGGTCAGTCTCCCAGCAAATTTATCGATTATGAGATTGTGCGTAATATCCCGGATTTTACCGAAACCATGGGAGAGCAGGCGGAGGTTCTGCGCCGGATCGTGGATGAAATTGTTGCGATTACCGGTGAAAAAGGCGAGAACACCACTCTGCTTGAAAAAATGGCCACAGAAGCGGCGGAGCTGGCAGAGGATCCGGAAAGTGTCACAGAGGAACTGAATCAGCTGAAAAATAATATTTCTGCTCTGGGCACCTGGCTGGTGAATGTGGCGGATATGCCGTTGGAGGTGGATTATCTGGCTCTGTCTGCTCCGGGGGCCCAGCTTCCAGAAGCACAGGATAGCTTCTGGGCAGGGGCATGGAACGGAACGGTAAGATTTTTCTCCACCTTTGTGGTGAAGGACAGCCAGATTTCTCAGGATGCAGGAGGAGCAGATTCCATCAAGGTATGGCTGGCATCCTACGGCAGAGAACAGGCACAGATGATTCAGAACATGATAGACGAGGACTTTACGCCCAATACGGATATATCCGTGAATCTGCAGCTGATTCCGGTGGACGTGGTGCTGCGGGCGGCTCTGGCAGGCAACGGTCCTGATGTGGTAATCGGTCTTGGGCAGGGAACTTTACAGGACTTTGCCATGAGAAATGCGGTGGTGGAGCTTTCCTCTCTGGAAGGCTTCGAGGAAGCCACAGAGCGGTTTTACCAGAGCACCCTGGATTCAGCCGGCTTTCAGGGAGGCACCTACGGAATACCGGAGCAGGCCACCTTTATGATGCTGTTTACCAGGGATGATATTCTGGGTGAGCTGGGGCTGGAGCCTCCCACAACATGGACAGAGCTTTTGGAAATTATTCCTGAGCTGCAGAAGCACAACTACAATGTGTATGTGCCCAACGTTCAGCAGACGGAAAATTCCCTGATCGGAACCAGTATCGAGTACAACATGCATCTTTATCAGTCGCTGGTGCTCCAGAGTGGAGGAGATGTGTATATCGGCGAAGGAAATGATTACGGCATCAAGAGCGGCCTGGATTCGGATGAGGCCACAGAAGCCTTCAAGGACTATACCGATTTCTTTATCAGCTATGGTCTGGATGTGCAGCTGGACTTTGCAAACCGTTTCCGCACGGGAGAGGTGCCGGTAGGAATTATTAATTATACCATGTTTAATGCACTGGAGATTTTTGCCCCTGAGATCAAGGGACAGTGGAGCTTCCATCCGCTGCCGGGAATGGAGCAGGAGGATGGAAGTATAGACAATACCTTTGTGGTGGATACCGTACAGTCGGTGATTATGGCGGCGACGGATAATGTAAACGATTCCTGGGAATTTGTCAAATGGTGGACCAGCACAGATACGCAGCTTTCCTTTGCCAATTCGCTGGAGTCCCTGATGGGAACCAGCGCCAGATACGCCGCGGCGGATCCGGAGGTGCTCAGGCAGCTTCCCTGGAGCAATGCCGAGCTGGAAAATCTTCTGGGACAGTTTGAGCATACCGCAGGGCTCCCTGCTGTGCCGGGAAATTATATGACCACCCGTATGGTGCAGTATGCCTTTAACGATTCTGTGGCGGAAAATGCGAACCCCAGAGAAACGCTGTATCTGAATATCAAGGATATCAATGAGGAGCTTACAAGGAAACGGCAGGAGCTTCACCTGTCCACGGCGGAAGAGAGGGAGGATTGAGATGGGCGGTAAAAAGGAACCCTTTGCACTGGTCTGGAAGAAACATAAGTATAAATACATAATGATCGCGCCCTTTGCCGTGATTTTTATCGTGTTTACCCTCCTGCCGGTGCTTGTTGCCATATTTTTGAGCTTTACCACCTTTAACATGGTGGAAGCGCCGGAATTTGCCGGACTGGATAATTACGTCAAGCTGATGGTGCATGATCCCATCTTTCTGACGGCCATAAAAAATACTTTGTTTTTTGCTATTGTCACAGGCCCTTTAAGCTATATTATGTGCTTTCTGTTTGCCTGGATGGTCAATGATCTGCCCAGAATACCAAGAGCAATTATGACCCTGGTATTCTATGCGCCCTCCATATCGGGAAATGCCTATCTGGTATGGAAGCTGCTGCTGTCCTCGGACTCCTACGGATGGGTCAACGCCTGGCTGATGAAGCTGGGGATCGTTCAGGAGGCGGTGACCTGGCTGGTGAAGAAGGAATATATCATGCCCATACTGATCATTGTTCAGCTGTGGCTGAGCCTGGGCGTCAGTTTCCTGACCTTTATCGCCGGCTTCCAGAGCCTGGATAAATCCCAGCTGGAGGCAGGAAGCGTGGAAGGAATCAAGAACCGCTGGCAGGAGCTGTGGTATATTATTCTGCCTTCCATGAAGCCTCAGCTGATGTTCGGCGCGGTGATGCAGATTACCAGCTCATTGTCGGTATCACAGCTTTCCATCGACCTGGTGGGATTCCCTTCCGTCAGCTATGCGGGTCATACCATACTGACCCATCTGCATGACTTCGGTAACGTAAGGTACGAGCTGGGATACGCCTGTACCATTGCGGTGATCCTGTTCTTCATCATGCTGTTCTGTAACATTATCGTGCAGAAGATGCTGAGAAAGCTGGGGTAAGGAGGGATAGCTATGAAGGTGATCGCATTTATAAAAAACAAGTACTATCGTAGAAAATTTAAGAGGCGCAACCGGAGTATCGGCGGGGATGTGATTCTTTTCGTGGTATTGGCATTCTTTGGAATATTCAGCCTGTTTCCGCTGCTTTATACCCTGACCAGCGCATTTAAACCGTTTTCGGAGATTTTTATGTATCCGCCGAAGCTGACGGTGGAAAACCCTACGCTGAACAATTTTTTTGACCTGGGAACCATCATTGAGGACTTTACGATTCCGTTGTCCAGATACATATTCAACACACTGGTAATCACGGGGCTGGGAACCTTCGGAACGGTGCTTCTGGGCTCCATGGCGGCTTATCCTCTGGCGAAATATGAATTTCCCGGTTCAAAGCTGATGAGCAATATTATTGTCTATGCCCTGATGTTCAGCACCTCGGTGACGGCCATTCCAAACTACCTGATCATGAGCGCACTGGGAATTGTGGACACCTATTGGGCGGTGATTCTGCCCGCGGTGGGAGGTACTCTGGGATTGTATCTGATGAAAAACTTTATGGTGCAGGTTCCGGACGATATGCTGGAGGCCGCCAAGATCGACGGAGCTACGGAGTTCAAGACCTTCTGGAAGGTGGTGATGCCGCTGTGCAAGCCCGCGTGGATCACACTGGTGATTCTGTCCTTCCAGCAGATGTGGGGAACCACGGGCGGCGTCTTCATTTATTCGGAGGAGCTCAAGCCCCTGAGCTATGTGCTTTCCCAGCTGGTCAGCGGCGGAATTTCCCGGACAGGTGTGGCCTCGGCAGTATCGCTGCTCATGTTGATCGTGCCCATCGGCGTGTTCGTGTTCTCCCAAAGCAACGTGATCGAGACCATGGCCACCTCGGGCATCAAAGGATAGGAGGTTCAGGATGGGGAAGATTTTGGGATGTCCCATGAAGCGGACGAAAGGTTCGGGACTGGTAAAATGGGCCGGCGGCCTGCTGGCGCTCAGTCTGATGCTGACACCTGCACAGGCTCAGGCCTCGGACGGAACCAGTTATGTATATGACGGTTATACCTATGATTTTTACGGAAACGCAAAAGAGAGCCCTGCCATGTTCCTGCTGGAGCGCACCATAACGGTGGATAATCTGCAAGGAATCCCATTGTCCGGTGTAAACGATGTGTGCACCAGCCGGGACGGGCGGATCTTTATCATTGACACTCTGGAGAGCCGGTTCAATGTATTTGACGAAAACGGAGGCTTTCTGTATTCCAGCAAGCTGATCCGCACGATGGACAATAAGATCGCCCTGGCGGAGGACGGAAGCCAGATCATGCTGAATGCTCCCGAGGGAATCTTTATTCACGAAAAGGAAAAGGAAATTTACATTGCGGATACGGGAAATAAGAGGATTGTAGTGCTGGATCTGGACACCTACGGTCTTCTGCGTATCATCAACGAGCCGATGGATCTGGCGGGCGTTTCGGAATTCCGCCCTTCAAAGATTGCCGTGGATCTGGCCAACAGAATTTATGTGGTGGTGCAGTCCAGCTATGAGGGGATTCTGGAGCTTACCGGGGACGGTGAATTCAGCGGCTACTATGGCGTGAATACGCCAATGATCAGCCTGGCGGACTATTTTTGGAAATCCATCGCCAGCGATGCACAAAAGGAAAAAATGTCCAAAACCTATGCTCCGGCGTTCAATAATATTACCCTGGACGGAGAAGGCTTCGTTATGGCGGTGACTTATGATCTGTCCGCGGAGGATATGGTGTTCCGGCTCAACTCCAAGGGAGAGAACGTTCTTCGGGAGGAAGGCAATACTATGGTGGTGGGAGACGTCTGGAGTATGAATTCCAGCGATACCGGAAGTCAGTTTGTGGATATTGCGGTGACGGACTACGGTACCTACGCGCTGCTGGACCGGACCAAGGGACGTATCTTTTTGTATAATTTTGACGGAGAGCTGCTGAACGCTTTCGGCAGTCTGGGAAATCTGAAGGGAGAATTTAAGAATCCCACCAGTATTGCCTGGCTGGGAAGCAAGCTGGTGGTATCCGACGGCACATTAAACTGCGTCTATGTGCTGACGCCCACCGCATTCGGGCAGGCGGTTCTGGAAGGCAACAGAAGCTATTATTTCGGACATTGGGACGAAGCGCTGGTGTCTTTCCAGCAGGCACTGGCGCTAAATGCCAATTATGAGGCGGCATACAGCGGCATCGGAAAGAATTATCTGATGAAGGATGATTATGAAACGGCCATGTATTATTTCAAGATGGGAAATAACCGAACCTTTTACTCCAAGGCCTATAACGGCTACCGGGGAGGATGGCTGGAGGATCATTTCCTGATTGTTATGGTCCTGTTTATCCTGCTGGTGGCAGCAGTGGTGGGATCGGAGGTCCGCTATCATAAGCAGAGCAAGGTAAAGCAGAAGACGGCCATGAAGCTCTTAAACAGCCGGAAAGGGAGGGCCACAGAATGAAAGCGACGGTAAAGGAAAAATTAAGCTATTTGAAGCAGTCGGTTTTCCATCCCTTTGATGCTTTTTATGAGATCCGCTTCCGGGGAAAGGGAAGTGTTCCCCTGGCGGTGCTGATCCTGGCAATATTCGGTATTTTACAGTGTGTCAGCTATCAGTACACCGGATTCGTAATCAACATAAATGATCTGGCAGCGATGAACAGTATCTCCATTTTTATGACCTGGGTGCTGGGGTTCGTGCTTTTCATTGTCAGTAATTGGTCTGTGACCACACTGCTGAACGGGAAGGGCAATCTGGGGGATATACTGAAGGTAACTTCCTATTCGCTGGTTCCCTTTATGTGCACTCTGATTTTTCAGGTCTTCGCCAGCAATTTTATCATTGAAGAGGAAGCCATGATCGTGTATGTAATCACGGGCATCGGCATCGTCTGGTCTCTGTTCATGCTGCTGGCGGGGCTGTGTGTGATCCATGAATACGGCTTCGGCAAGAATCTGATAGCCATCCTGCTGACCTTTGTGGCGGCAGCCATTATCCTGTTCCTTGGAATCCTGTTTTTTACCCTGATCGAGCAGATGGTGCTTTTCGTGATCTCGGTGGGACAGGAGTTCATTAGACGACTGTGATGAGACAGTGACTAGAAAGGAGAATGAGAAAGATGGCGGCGATCAGACAGATATTTCAGAGCATTTCAGGTTTTCTGAAAAAATTTTATGACAGACATACCATTCGCAGAATTGTTTTGACAATTCTGGCGGTTATCCTGCTGGTCTATGTAATCATCAGCATCCCTGTGTGGACCCTGAAGAGCGAAAGGCCTGAGGCCACGTCTTCCAGACAGCCTCAGGAGGGAACGGAGATCAGCCGGGAGGCCGGAAAAGTGACGGTGGCTCAAAGCGGCGGTAAAACCTTGACGGTGGACACCGAGTCCATGACCATTGAGGTGAAGGACGAGACCTCCGGAAATACCTTCAGCAGCGCCGCAAAGGGCAGCTCGGGAAGTGAACTGGCACTGCTTGCCCTTACCTATCTGGGAGAGGACAACAACCTGTACGAGTGGAATTCTTATGACAACAGTATTCTGTTTTCAAGCTATTCCCTGTATCAGATCAATAACGGTGTCAGGATCGACATCAATCTGAACGAGGGCGAATCCAATCGATTTTACGAGTACATGCCCAAGAAAATGCGGATTGATGTATACGAGGAAATCTTTGAAGGAGGCCTGAAGCGTCTGATGGAAGAGGGGACGCTGGATCAGGCAGTGGGAGAGAGATATCTGACCACGCTGGGGCTGGTGTACAAAAGGAGCCTGACGGAGGAATGCTATGCCGTGACCTACACCGGCAACCCGCCGGTCAGCGCCACCAATCAGATGATCGAGGTTACGAAGCTGGTGGGCTATGACACGGATATGCTTATGGAGGATGCGGAGGAGTTTGGATTTTCCGTGACCTTTACGGAGCCGGCGGAATTTGACCTGACTGTGGAGCTTGTGCTGGATGACAACGGGGACCTGGTGGTTCATGTTCCCAGCGGAAGCATCGTCTCCCATAATGATTACTATACGCCTCAGAGTCTTACCCTTCTTCCCAACTTCGGCGCTACCACGGTAGACGAGTATGAGGAGGGATACATTCTGCTGCCGGATGGGAGCGGCGCATTGGCTGCATTCAATTCCTACCTGCCAAATGTAACGGATTACAAACGTCCGTACTATGACAATGATTTTTTCAGTGACTATTACTATATGCCCGAATATTCAGAGGAGCTGTATATGCCGGTCTATGGTATGCTGTACGGCCCGTCCGAAAACGCAAGGAAAGGCTTTTTGGCAATTGCTGAGGAGGGAGCCAGAACGGCTTATCTGAACGTGAAGCTGGCAAGCCCCAACGCGGACAGCGCCAAGTACAACAAGGCTTATAATTCCTTTGAGATTACCCAATACAAGCGGGTAAAAATCAATGGGGAATACAGCTCAAGCAGCGGTACATATCTGGTGAATACGGGGATGCAGGATCTGGATCTGACTATGAGATACCAGTTCTACGGCAAGGGAGTCACCTATTACGACATGGCCAGAGGATACCAGGCATACCTGGCACAAAGCCAGGGGATGCCGGTAGAATACGGAGACGGCGCTGCAAAAATGTATCTGGAGGTGGTAGGGGGACTGAATATAACCTCCCGTTTTGTGGGAATCCCCTATAGCAAGGCATATTCCATGACGGATTACGAAGAGCTGCTGACCATGATGGAACAGCTGGAGGACGTTGACTATCTGATGCAGTATGACGGCGCATTCAACGGCGGCTGGAACAATGAACTGAACAGAGGCGGAGATCTGGCAGGCCAGAACGGAAGCAGATCCAGGCTAAAGCAGGTGCTTTCTTATGCTGAAGAGCATCAGATTCCGCTGTATATGCAGGTGGCGTTAAGCCAGATCTGGGAGAATGGCAATGGCTTCAGGGCATCCAGTCATGCCGTGCGGGACTATGCCAACGAGGAGGTGTCTCTTTCCCGCTATCAGCTGGTGTTGGGAATTTTGAACAGCGCTCTCAGCGACGGCATGACCCATGACGATTATTATCTGCTGTCGCCGAGGTTCTTAAGCGGTGTAACAGATTCTTTCCTGAAAGATGCGGATCAGTATTCGAGGCTGGCGGTGTCAGACCTGGCGGGAATGTATTATGCGGATTACCGGTATGAGAATTATGTCAGCGGTGAGACGGGAAACAAGGTGCTGGAAAAGAATCTGGAAAAGCTTTCCGGTGAAAAGGAACTGGCGCTGACCAATCCCCATATCGACAAGCTCAAATACGGCAGCGTGGCTTCGGATGTGTCCAGAGAGAGCAGTGATTATGCCACCTTTGCAGCCACAATACCTTTTAAGCAGCTGGTTATGAACGGATTGATCGATTACACCACAGAGGATGTGAACCTGTCCAGCAAAAACGCTTCCTATTTTGTGCTTCAGGCGGCGGAGCTGGGATCCTTCCCCAAATTTATTCTTACCTGGGAAAACGTGGATGTGCTGAAAAATTCCGACTTCAGCTATCTGTATTCCGCTCAGTTTCGTCTGCTGGAGGAGAAAATCAAGGATGTCTACCAGGAGTGCGCATCGATCCGCAGCAGGATCGGAACCAATGAGATTACCGGACATGAGGTGATCGACGGAGGCGTCTATCATACTACCTATGCCGGAGGGGCGGAGGTTTATGTTAACTATAATTTATATGAAGTGACACTTCCCGACGGCACGCAGCTGCCCGCCGAGGGTTACCTGATAAAGGAGGGGAAGTAGATGAAGAAAAATAAGAAAAAATTATCGTTCCGGGTAATGTGGAAGATCCACGGGCTTATCTTTGTCAGTCCCTTCCTCATCGGATTTATTGCCTTTTTCCTGGTGCCCCTGTTCAATACGATCTACTATTCCCTGAATAATGTAGGTGTGGCGGATCAGGGCGGCATGACCTTCGAGTGGACCGGAATACAGAATTACATCAACCTGTTTCAGACGGAGGTCACTACCGGCAATGAACCCATGCTGAGGCTGTTTACGGAAGAAAACAGCACCATGCTGCTGAGCCTTCCGCTGATCGTGGTGTTCAGTCTGTTCATGGCCCTGCTGGCCAACCAGAAATTCAAGGGCAGGGCGGTGGTCCGTCTGCTGTTTTTCCTGCCCATTATCCTGGGTTTGGATGTGGTCATGGATATGCTGACCATCACCACCGGTTCCGCTGCAGGTCTGGACACAGGGAGCAATCTGCTGGCAGGAAGCTATGTGACTATATTTTTAGTGCGGACCCTGAATGTGCCCATGCGGGTGCTTTACCCTATCATGACTTATGTGGAAAATATTTTCCAGCTGATATCTCAGGCAGGCGTGCAGACTCTCGTTTATCTGACGGCGCTGCAGTCCATCAGCCCCAGTCTTTATGAGGTGGCAAAGATGGAAGGGGCTACGGCCTATGAGACCTTCTGGAAGGTGACCATTCCTTCTATTATGAACATTACGTTTTTCGTGGTGATTTATACCATCGTGGATTTGTTTCTCAAATCCTCCATCGCCGAGGAAGCCTATGCCTTTGCTTTTACCCAGGGCAAAATCGGCGTCGGCTCCGCTCTGTCGGTGATCTATATATTTAACGTGATCCTGGTGCTGGCCATCGCGGCCCTGCTTTTGAGGAAGGTGGTAAAGAAGAATGAAAAATAAGCAATATACGCAAGCGGATGCCAGCCTGGCTCTTTACCTGTTCAGGAAAAAGTCTAAAAAAGGTGCATCCAGGTTTTTCTCCATGGTCTTGATTTTAGGGTTGTGTTTTACCATTATTTACCCTATACTCAGCCTGGTGCCTACTATTTTCTCTACCATTGAGGATCTGGGAAACCCGAATGTGATTTGGATTCCCGAAGAATTTTCCGCTGTCAGCTTTAAGGCGGCGGTGCGGCTGGTGATGCCCCAGGGGATCATGACTATGGTCCGCTCTGTGCTGTATGCCGTGGGGATCATGATCGTACAGGTATTCTTTTCTGCCATGGTGGGTTATTCCCTGGCCAGAGTTAAATTCTGGGGGAGGGGCCTGGTGTTCGGCATGGTAATTCTGGTGTTTCTGATTCCCAGACAGTCCCTGCTGCTGGCCCAGTATATTTCCTTCGTGCACTTTGATGTGATGGGGCTGATGAAGCTGTTTACAACGGCGGGAGAGGTAAATCTGATCAACAATCCCATTGTGCTGGTGCTGCTGGCAATATTTGGATTCGGAGTCAATCAGAGCCTGTTTATCTTCCTGTTCAGCCAGTTCTTTAAGAATATACCCAAGGAGCTGGAAGAAGCCTCTCTGATAGACGGCTGCGGATTTTACCGTACATATTTCAGGATTATGCTGCCCAATGCGGTACCCATCATTTCCACGGTGGCGATTCTGTCCTTTGTGTGGAATTACGGAGACACCTATTATACAAATTACTTTAATCCCAGCGGAAGCTATATGAGTACCCTGCTTTCCTCTACCTTTATCTCGGCCAATAAGGATTATATACTGAATGCTCTTACCACCTGGTTTGACGTGCCTGTAGTTTCGGATATGGCCTTTGACGCAGTGAAGCAGGCGGGAGTGCTGATCTTCCTGATTCCTCTTTTGATCGTGTATCTGATCGGACAGAGGAGGCTGGTGGAAAATATGGAAAATTCCGGACTAGTGGGATAAATGTTGCTTTGAACGGCGAAGCCGTGAAAAGTAACGGATAAATTGCCAAATGCGGATATTTTTAAAACGCCGGAGACGGCTGCCTGGAAAATATGTCGGAAAGGAAATTTTAATGAAGCGAGGAGTCATTTTATGTGCCTGTCTGGGGCTTTTGGGCGGCCTTCTGGCAGGCTGCGGGCAGGGAGATTCACCCCCTGCCCAGGATACCCGGGAAAGCCTGTCGGAGGAGGATCCGGAGGAGACCAACGATACGTCGCAGTATCATAAGATGAAGGTGGATACGGAAACCACCTACCAGACCATGGAGAGCTTTGGCACCAGCGGCGCCTGGTGGAGTCAGTATGTGGGAGGATTCACGGAGAGCGTGGATGACAGCGGCCTGAGCTCCAGAGAAAGGATCGCCACGCTTCTCTTTGACAAGGAGCAGGGGATCGGCCTGACCTGTTACCGTTTTAATCTGGGAGCCGGGTCTGCGGAAAGCAGAAAGGGAAGCTACTCGGATATTCACAGGAGAGCCCAGAGCTTTGAGGTATCTGAGGGAGTCTATGATTTTGACAAGGATGCCAATGCGGTATGGTTTTTGGAAAAGGCCGTGGAGCTGGGCGTGGAGGAAGTGGTGCTGTTTTGCAACAGTCCCTTAGAGAGGCTCACCGACAATGGAAAGGCCCATCTGGACCAGGGGATGAAAAGCAATATTTCTGAGGAAAATTATAAAGCCTTTGCGGTTTATGTGATGGATGTGGCGGAGCATTTTCTGGAGGAGGGCATTCCCGTAAAGCTTTTGTCTCCCATCAATGAGCCTCAATGGGAGTGGATCGGGGGACAGGAGGGCGCCCACTATGAGCCGAAGCAGACCACAGAGCTGTATCTGGCCTTTTTGGATGAGCTGGAGAGCCGGGAGGCCCTTTCGGGTGTGAAGCTTTCCGGTCCGGAGAGCGGAGAATGGGGCGGCCAGGCCCTGGAATACACCAATGCGATTTTGGGAAATGAAAGATTGGCGGCTCATTTTGATACCTTGGATAATCACTCCTACTGGTCGGACGAGACGGCAAAGAAGGCCTATCGTAATTACATGAAGGTACATTACCCGGATGTGAAGCTTCGCACCAGCGAGTGGTGTGAGATGGTGAACGGCTCGGATGTGACCATGGATTCCGCGATTCATATTGCCCAGGAAATTGCAGAGGATCTGCGGATACTGGATGTGGTCTCCTGGCAGAATTGGGTGGCCGTGGCGCCGGGAGGATATCGGGACGGGCTGATTTACATTGACGAAAAAAGCCAGAAATTCCGGGCGCTGAAGCGGCTGTGGAGCTTTGGGAACTACAGCAGATATGTGAGGCCCGGTTACGTGCGCGTAGAGATCCAGGCGGACACCCGGGGGCAGGAAGAGATGTTGCCCACGGCATTTACCGGCGTCAATGAGAAGGGTGAAAAGGAATTGGTCATGGTCTTTATCAATGAGAGCAAGACTGAGGATCAGGAATTTGTGCTGGAGGGCTGTGAGGGCTACAGCCGGATTGCGTATTATGAGACATCGGATACCAGAGATCTGGAATGCGTTTCGGAGGATGTATTTTCCGCCGATACGGTAATTATGATTCCCAGATTGTCGGTAACCACAGTTATATTGACGGACGGGCCGGCCAGGGAACAGGGCCGGGGAGGATTGAAAGGTTATTATGACCGAGCCGCCGTGAGAGCTATAAACCGCGGCGGCTTCGGCAGAGGGAGCAGTAATGGCAAGAACATTTGAAATTCGAGAAACTTTTTATCTGGATGGCGAACCTTTTCAAATACTGTCGGGGAGCATTCATTATTTTCGAATCGTACCCCAGTACTGGCGGGACAGGTTGGAAAAATTAAAAGCCATGGGGTTGAATACGGTAGAGACTTATATCCCCTGGAATATCCATGAGCCGAAAAAGGGACAGTTTAACTTTGAGGGAATAGCCGATGTGGCAGAATTTGTACGGCTGGCAGAGGAGCTGGGCTTGTATGTGATTCTGCGCCCCTCTCCTTATATTTGTGCGGAGTGGGAGTTTGGGGGTCTGCCGGGATGGCTGCTGGCGGAGGACGGCATGCAGGTTCGAAGCTCTTCTCCTGCATTTCTGGAGCAGGTGAAGGAATACTACAAGGTGCTTCTGCCGATACTGAAGCCGCTTCAGATCACGGAGGGCGGTAATGTAATCCTGATGCAGGTGGAAAACGAATACGGGTATTTTGCAGATGACAAGGCCTATCTGGAGACAATGAGGGATCTGTTCAGACAGGGCGGGATCACCGTTCCTCTGATCACCTCCGATGAGCCCAAGGACGAAAGCATTATGGGAGGACAGGTGGAAGGAGCTCTTCCCACCGGAAATTTTGGCTCCAAGACCAGGGAGCGTTTTGAGGTTCTGAAGAAATTTACCCAGGGAGGTCCCCTGATGTGCGCCGAGTTCTGGGTAGGCTGGTTCGACCACTGGGGCAACGGAGGCCACATGACAGGCAACCTGGAACAAAGCGCTCAGGACCTGGAGGATATGATCCGCCTGGGACATGTGAATATTTATATGTTTATCGGGGGCACCAACTTTGGATTTATGAACGGCTCCAATTATTACAGCCAGCTGTCTCCCGATGTAACCTCCTATGACTATGATGCCGTACTGACTGAGGCGGGAGACCTGACGGAGAAGTTTTACCGGTATCAGGACATTATCCGCAGGGTGACGGGGGAAACGGCCCGGAAGGGTCTGCCGGTTCCTATACCTAAAAAGGCCTATGGAAGGGCGGAGGTAAAAAGAAAGGTGGGCCTGATGCAGTCGCTTCCCGGGCTGTCTGCACCAGTAAATAGTCTGCAGCCTCAGAGCATGGAAAGATTGGGACAGAGCTACGGCTATATTCTGTATACGTCTCCTGTCCGCAATGAGAGGAGGCTGGAGAAAATCCGCCTGTGGGATGCCAATGACCGGGCCAATATTTTCCTGGGAGAGGAACGCCTGCTGAACCTTTACGACCATGAGCTGGAGGCGGAGCATATGCTGGATAAGGCGGCCAAAGAGGGAGAAGAGATCCGGATTCTGGTGGAAAATATGGGGCGTGTGAATTTCGGTCCCAGAATGAACGGGCAGAGGAAGGGCATTGATGGCTGCGTCCAGATCAACGGCCATATGCATACCGGCTGGAAGCAGTATACGCTGCCGTTGGATAACCTGGATCGTCTGGACTTTGCGGCAGGGTATACCCCGGGAATGCCCGCCTTTTATGAGTTTGAACTGATGGTGGAGGAGCCGGCGGATACCTTTGTGGAGCTGGAGGGCTGGGGGAAGGGCTGTGTATTCCTGAACGGCTTTAACCTGGGGCGCTTCTGGGAGATCGGACCTCAGAAACGGCTGTATGTGCCGGGACCTCTGCTGAAAAAGGGCAATAACCAGTTTATTGTATTTGAGACAGAGGGAAAAACTTCCGGAGAAATCTGCTTTTACGACGAGCCGGATGTGGGGTGAGGATTTTAAGGAATTCGAATAGTGAGACGATTCATGCCGAAGATGCGGTTAAAAGCCACGCTTTCGGCATGATTTATTTGGAAGGAGACTTTTCTTGTACCTGAACGAAAAGCGTGGTATACTATTCGAAAGGGGCAGAGCCAAGAGCCCAAATAAACAACCAATATACATCAAAGGAGGAAGCATATATGAATCTGGTGATCACCATGAGCCGCAGATATGGCACAGGGGCGAGCCTCATAGCGGAAGAGCTTTCCAGAAAGCTGGATATTCCCGTATATGACAAGGCTTATATTGAGCATGAGCTTCATGAGGATAATTTCTCCAATGAGGCGGATGTGATACGGGAACTGGCGGCGAACCCCTGTATCATACTGGGAAGATGCGCGTCGGAGATCCTGAAGGATCAGGTTAATGTTTTTAACGTATATGTCTGCGCGGACAAGGAAGACCGTATCAAGAGGGTCATGGAGAAGAAGTCCCTGTCCCGGGAAGAAGCCAAAAGCATGCTGGAGAGGAATGACAGGGAACGGGCGGATTACTATAACGAGCATACGGGAAAGGTCTGGGGAGACGTGAACAATTACCATATGATACTGGACACATCTCAGCTGGGCATACAGAATTGTGCGGGGATTCTGATGAAATATTTTGAGAGGGTGGAGATTATATAATTTGTTTTATGTTTTGTGGACTTAAAATATGGACTGTGAGAAAAGGAATTATTTTCATTCCATTTCCCACAGTCCTTGTTTTTCAGCATCCTGTTTTACAGCATCAGGACTGCTTCTTGAAGGGCTTTACCAGGAACAGGCTGATAAGCAGAGCAATTATATACAGTACGATGGTAAAATACAATACGTTCTGGTAACCGATAGGATTAATCTCGTTCCCGTGAGAATCTGTGAAAAACGAGCCGGTGTTATTCACGATCAGGGTTGCGATCTGATTGCCCGTCAGTCCTGCGAAGGCCCAGGCAGAGAGGGTAATTCCGTGAATGGCGCTGATGCTGCCCATGCCGTAATGGTCGGAAAGCAGGGTAGGCACATTGGAAAATCCTCCGCCGTATCCGGCGTTAACCATAAAGATCAGGGCAAGCACCAGAATAATCAGGAAAATATTTCCTTCTCCCTTCTGTATTCCGCTGGTGAGGATCACAAGGCCGGTAAAGGCGATGGAGAGGATAAAGATCAGCTTGTAAATGGTATTCCGATCCTTCAGATGATCTGCCCAGGCGGAAAAGCCCAGTCTGCCGCCGGCGTTAAAGATAGCGGAAATGGTGGAAATAATGCCTGCAATTCCCACCAGACCGATACACTTTACGATCATTTTCTCTTGAGAAATCAGAGCCAGTCCACAGGTGATATTGATATAGAACATCAGCCAGATGCCTACGTAGTTGGAGAGAGGGCGCATCTTCAGAGTGGCCATGATGCCCTGGCTCTTTTCCTTTGACTGAGGCTCATGCCAGTCTGCGGGCTTTGCCAGAAGCAGGTGGCCTGCAAACATCATTACAAAATATACTGCGGCCAGAATGAAGAACATTTTGTAAATACCGCTGTCTCCCAGCTTATTCATCAAAAGCTGCATTATAGGGCTGGCAATCGCTTTCGCTCCGCCGAAGCCTGCCACGGCCAGGCCGGTAGCCAGTCCCTTTTTGTCCTTGAACCAGAGCATAAGCGTTTTTACCGGTGAGAGATATCCGGTGCCCAGACCGACGCCCATAATAAAGCCATAACACACATAGATACCAATCAGAGATACAAGGCTTCCCTTATGAAGGCCTCCGTAATAAATAAAGAAGCCGGTTCCTGCCATGCCCAGAGCAAAGGTGATGGCGGCGATCAGTGAGGACTTGTGGATGTCCTTTTCCACCACATTGCCCAAAAAAGCGGCGGACATGCCAAGGAAGAAGATGGCGAAGCTGAAGGCCCATTCGGTGGCGCCTTTGGAAAACCCTATATGCTCAGCAATTTCCTGACTGAACATGGACCAGCAGTATACGGTTCCGATACTGAAGTGGAGGAGCAGAGCCGGAATGGCGGCACGCACCCATTTGTTTTGACAGTTTTTCATATTTTTTCTGTTTCCCTTTCGTATTTTATGCAACGGTTGAAAATAGACCGAAAACTATTTCTATTCTACTCCGGAATATGCGATTTTTCAAGAGCCTTTCACCATGGATTTATCAGAGTTTTCCTGAGAAGGTTAATTTGTCTTCATAGCATATTTACAGAGGAGGCGCAAGCTTTATAAAGAGACAACATTAAAATCAAGCAATATTATATATAAAGAAAAAGCAATATCAATTAAAGCAGAAATGCAGTATATTTCAATACTATTCGGATAATTGTCAAAACAGGATGCAAAAATAAATCAAGTAATAAATTAAAACTTATACTTGAGATAAGAAAAAATGTGTGCTAAGATAATCAGGTCAGAGTTTTTGATGAAAAAGGTGCAGAAGAGAGGAATATTATGAAAAAAATCAGCGTAAGCGAAAAATACAAAAAATCATACCATATGCCGCCGGAGGTGACCTGGGACTGGGTGAAGAAGGACGCCATAGAAAAGCCGCCGATCTGGTGCAGCGTGGATCTGCGGGACGGAAACCAGGCGCTGGTTCATCCTATGAGTCTGGAGGAAAAGCTGGAATTTTTTAAGCTTTTGGTGGATATCGGCTTTAAGGAGATCGAGGTGGGCTTTCCCGCTTCCTCGGATACGGAGTATCAGTTTATCCGGGCGTTGATTGAAAAGAATATGATTCCCGAGGATGTGACCATTCAGGTGCTGACCCAGGCCAGAGAGCACATTATCCGCAAAACCTTTGAGGCGGTGAAGGGTGCGCCCCATGCGGTGGTACATCTGTATAATTCCACCTCCGTAGAGCAGCGGGAACAGGTATTCCAAAAGGACAAAGAGGCCATTAAAAAGCTGGCGGTGGACGGAGCCGGGCTGCTCCTGGAGATGTCCCGGGAGACGGAGGGTAATTTTACCTTTGAGTACAGCCCCGAGAGCTTTTCCCAGACTGAGGTGGATTATGCTCTGGAGGTGTGCAATGCGGTGCTGGATGTGTGGAGGCCGGAGGACGGAAAAAAGGCCATCATTAACCTGCCGACCACTGTACAGGTGGCCATGCCTCACGTATTCGCCAGTCAGGTGGAATATATGCATAAGCATTTGAAATACCGCGACAATGTGGTTCTCAGTGTTCATCCTCACAACGACAGGGGATGCGGCGTCAGCGATGCGGAATTCGGCATTCTGGCCGGAGCAGACCGGGTGGAAGGCACCTTGTTCGGCAACGGTGAGCGCACAGGCAATGTGGACTTGGTGACGGTAGCATTGAACATGATGTGCCACGGTATGGACAGCGGTCTTGACTTTACACATATCATGCAGGTACGGGAGTCCTATGAACGGTTTACAGGCATGAAGGTTCACGAGCGGACTCCCTATGCAGGAGATTTGGTTTTCACCGCCTTCTCCGGCTCCCACCAGGATGCCATCAGCAAGGGCATGTCCTGGATGAAGGAAGGTAAGAGCGGCAGCAGATGGGATGTTCCCTATCTTCCCATTGATCCCGGAGATGTGGGAAGGGAATATGAGTCGGATGTAATCCGGATTAACAGCGTGTCCGGCAAGGGCGGAGTGGCCTTTGTGCTGAAACAGCAGTTTGGATTTTCCCTGCCTGCGGCCATGCGGGAGGAGGTGGGCTACTTGGTTAAAGGGGTTTCCGACAGACGCCACCAGGAGCTGCTTCCCGCGGAAATATACGCCATATTTGAAGAAAATTATATTACGCCTCACCATACTTTCCGGATTCCTGAGTGCCATTTCAAGCAGGGGAAGGGGATTCAGGCGGAGGTGACTGTGGAGCAGAAGGGAGCCCTGCGGGTGATCAGGAGCTCCGGCAACGGACGGCTGGACGCGGTGAGCAATTGTCTGAAGACGTTTTTCGGGATCAGCTATGAGCTGGCGGTGTATGAGGAACATGCCGTGTCCAAGGGCTCCAGCTCCAGGGCGGCGGCTTATGTGGGAATTATGCACGACGGCAGCATGTATTGGGGTGTGGGAGTGGACGAGGATATTATCAAGGCATCCATCGCCGCGCTGGCCGCCGCCGTAAATAAACTGACGGCGCAGCAGCATATAACCTCGGGCAGAGAAGAGCGGATCGTGGAGATTATCAGCTTTATCCAGGACCATTACCGCAATGTGACGCTGGAATCTCTGTCGGAAAGCTTCCATCTTTCCAGGCCCTATCTATCCAAATATATCCGGGAAAAGGCAGGAATGACCTTCCAGGAGGTGGTGAAGGAGGAACGCATGAAAAAAGCCCGCGCTCTGCTTCGAGAAACCGATCAAACGGTGGAGACCGTGGCTGCAGAGGTGGGATATGAAAACGTGGAGCATTTCAACCGGCTGTTTAAGAAGGATTACGGAATGACGCCGGTCCAGTACCGGAAACAGGTGTAGAATAGAGATGTCCGGGAAATAGAAATACATAGGAAAAGCAAAAAGCCAGGTGATTTTTTCACCTGGCTTTAAGTGTTCCGTTTATTGAGGGGCGTTGGAATAGCCCTCCATTCCGGGCTCTACGGCAACATGCTCCACGGTATTGTAACGAAGGTTCAGGAAGGCAGCGCGGTCCTTATTGAACATTCTCTTTAAATCGTCGGTGTAGCCTACCACGACCCAGGGAAGAATGGTCATATAGCGCTGAAGAATATCCTGAGCGGTGGTTTCATTGGGCACATCCAATGTAACAGGGTTTTTCTGTCCGTCCACATAGACCATAACGTTGTATGTGGTTCCCGTCTTGACGCCGTTGGTGCGGTGGGTTACGGTGTTCTGGTAAGCCCACAGAATTTTGCTGTTGGCAATGGCTCTGGGACAAGGCCCTACGACATGGTAGGTGAACAGTCTGCCTACTCTTAAATCGCCCTTCTTGGTGTAGGAGGGAGCGGAATTATAATCGGATTCGGCAGAGGCTTCCGTGCAGCCTGCAGAGTTAATGTCTTCTTTTATCTTTTTCAGATAACCGCCGGTAAAAGCTTTAATGCCTCTCACCAGACCGAAGACGATCAGTGCGGCGCCCACCAGGGAAAGCACGATGGCAATTCCGTCCATGCTGGACTTGCTTGCAAAAACATTAATGTAATAAGGAAGCGTTCCGTCCGCGATTTCCTGCTGGGTCCATCCCAAGCCGGTGAGGGTACTCTCAAAATAATCGTTTTCCTCTTCGTCCAGCTTTTTGATCTCGCCATAGAAGGTGATGGGTTCGACGGAAGTACCGTTTTGATAGGCTTCGGCCATATCGTTCATTCTGCTGCGATAGCTTACGGGAACCTTGATGGTCATGTAGCGATAATCTGTGGCGTTTTCATCGCCGGTCCAGATTATGTAATAAAGAAACTTGGTGGTGGTGCGGCCAGTATTTTTGTCTTTTTCGTACTCTTCCAAATAATAGCCGAAGTTTTCCGAGATGTGGGCTTCCACCAGCTGCCCCTTGATCTGTTCCGGCGCCAGAGACTCGAAGTTCTTGTAGCCGGTCACCGCGTAAAACGCGCCTTTTCCCTGCCATACGATCAGTGCGCCGCCTGCCAGCAGACAGATCACAGCGATGATCAGGCAATTTTTGATTGATGTTTTCTTAAGTGCATCAAACATTTTTACTCCCTCCTGCTAAAGAAACTTGAGAGTTGAAAGTTCTATCAAAAAAATAACTCTTCCATATGGATTTATGGT
>OFFL01000379.1_pt1 | contig 50581 bp, 39 predicted proteins | sample 1521391 | NCBI WGS metagenome assembly OFFL01 (sample SAMEA3504082, study PRJEB24116) | mouse gut metagenome | biome: mouse gut; feature: mouse-associated habitat; material: faeces | place: Denmark | collected 2011
TTGCTCATTTTGTGTGCATCATGTTGCTTTGAACGGCGAAGCCGTGAAAAGTAACGGCGCTGGGCATCAAGTTGCTTTAAACGGCGGAGCCGTGAAAAGTTACCCTGTTCACACCGTGTCCTTTGTTCAGTCAACAGGAGAACATTGCAATTTCTTATAAGCTATTTTATAATCAGAAAAAAGCTTTGCAGTACTGGAGGGCGGGAAAGCAGGATGAAGGATCGTCTAAGCATATTTGATCATAATACGGCGGAGTGGTTCTGCAGGACGTTGGGAGAGCCTACTCCGGTGCAGGAGGCCTCCTGGCCGGCTATCAAGGCAGGGGGGCATGTGCTGGTGTCGGCGCCCACCGGAGCGGGGAAAACCCTGTCTGCTTTTCTGGTTTTTTTGGATCGGTTTAAGAGGATGGCTCTGGCGGGGGAGCTGAAACAGGAGCTGCAGCTGATCTATGTATCCCCGCTGAAATCGCTTGCCTCGGATATTCGGGAGAACCTGAAAAGGCCTCTGACAGGCATTGGCGGAGAGGAGTTGATCACGGTTCAGGTGCGGACCGGAGACACCACTCAGAGTGAGCGGCGGCAGATGGTGAGAAAACCGCCACACATTCTGATCATCACCCCGGAATCTCTTTATCTGATGCTGACCAGCAAAACAGGACAGAATGTGCTTTGCACTGCGGGAACGGTGATTATAGACGAGCTGCATGCGCTGATCGACACCAAGAGAGGAGCCCATCTGATGTTGTCTCTGGCCAGGCTGGATGCTTTATGCAAAAGGCCTCTTCAGCGCATTGGATTGTCCGCCACCATTGCGCCTCTGGAGAATGCGGCACAGTACCTGGCGCCGGAGCCGGTGTGGGTGGCGGCGCCTTCCATGGAAAAAAAGGTAGAGCTTCAGATTCTTAGCCCCTATACGGATGGAAGCCGCCGGAGAAAGGATCCCGTATGGCAGGAGTTGTCTCTTCTGGTCTATCGATACTGCCAGAGCAGCAGAAGTGTGATCGCGTTTGTGGAGGGCAGGCGATATGCGGAGAAGCTGGCCTATTATGTGAATCTTTTAGGCGGGGAGGATTTTGCCCGGGTTCATCATGGGAGTCTTTCCAAGGAACAGCGTCAGGAGGTAGAGCAGTCCCTGCGGGAGGGAAGGCTTCGGCTTTTGTGCGCCACCTCATCCATGGAGCTGGGGATCGATGTGGGTGAGATCGACCAGGTGCTGCAGGTGGGCTGTCCACGCACCATTTCCGGCACGCTGCAGAGACTGGGACGGGCAGGGCATGATCCCTCCCGCACCAGCGTGATGTATCTTTTTCCCAGGACGGCGGCGGAATGTGTCCTCTGCGGGATGACTGCTCAGCTGGCCAGGGAAAAACGGGTGGAGCGGATGAATCCTCCCGAGGGTTGTCTGGATATACTGGCTCAGCATCTGGTTTCCATGGCGGCCTTCCGCGGCTATGAGCTGGGGGAGGTTATGGAGCTTCTGCCCCGGGCCTGGCCTTTTCGCAAGGTGACAAAAGAGGATGTGAAGTCGGTGCTGGAGATGCTGGCAGGAGATTATGAGCATAAAAGAGATGTGCCTGTGCGGCCCAGAATTCTCTATGACCGGATCCATGGGAGGGTGGAGGGAGACGGCTACAGCCGGATGCTGGCCATTTCCGCAGGGGGCACAATTCCTGACAAGGGGCTTTATACAGTTTATACGGAGGATGGCGTAAAGATCGGGGAGGTGGATGAGGAATTTGTCTACGAGACCCAGAAAGGGGATCGCTTTATCCTGGGAGCCTTTGCCTGGAAGGTGGTTCATATCGGCAGGGATGCGGTAACCGTGACCCAGGCGCCGGTAGAAGGGGCCAGGCTGCCTTTCTGGAAGGGGGAGCTGAAGGGCAGGGACAGAGAGACCGGAGAACAGTTCGGACGTATATTGGGGCGTCTGCAGGAAGCCTGGGGGGACGGAAAACTGGAGGAAGCCCTGCAGGAGTTGGGGCTGGACGCTTCTGCATCGACCCTGGCGGCGGAATATTTAAGCCGTCAGATTGCCGCCTCGGGAGGTCTTCCCGATGACAGGACAATTTTGGCGGAGCATTTCCGGGATCAATCGGGAAACAGCCAGCTGATGATTCATTCCGTGTTTGGCAGGCGGGTCAACGGACCGCTGTCGCTGCTGGCTGCCCGCCTGGCCCAAGAAGAGATGGGTGTCAATGTGGGATGTGTGGACGAGGAGGACGGGTTTCTGCTGTATTCCTATGCAGATAAAGCTCTGCCGGAGGGACTCTTGGGGAGGATCAGTCCAGAGACCTGTCAGGCGGTGCTGTCAGCCATGCTTCCTGCCACGTCGGTGTTCAACATGGCCTTCCGCTATAACTGTGGCAGGGCGCTTATGATGGGAGTCAGAGGAAACGGAAGACAGCCTCTGTGGATGCAGCGTCTGCGCAGTGCGGAAATGCTGAACCAGGTGGCGGGGCAAGAGGCCCATCCTCTGATCCGTGAGACCAGAAGGGAATGCCTGGAGCAGCTGTGGGACGGGGCGGGAGTGAGAGAGATTTTAGAGAAAATCCGTTCCAGGGAGATTGTTGTAAGAGAAATCTACACGGAGATTCCTTCTCCCATGTCCCTGCCCCTGCAGTGGGCGCAGGAGGCAGCGGTAATGTACGACTATGCGCCAACCCCTCAGGGAATCCATCGGGAGGTGGAAAAAGCGCTGGAGCAGGAAAAGGATCTGGTGAGGCCGGGAGAAGAGGAGTTGTCCCGGGTTCAGGCCAGGGAGAAGCTGCCCCGAGATGAAAGGCAGCTGCATTCTCTTTTGATGGCAGAGGGGGATTTGGCCGCCGGGGAGCTGGAGGTGCCTGTAGAGTGGCTGGAGAAGCTGGCAGAGGAAGGCAGGGCCCTTTATCTGGAGCAGGGTCTTTGGATTGCAGCGGAGCAGGAGGAGGTTTACGGAAAGGCTCTGGAGGAGCCGGAGGGGGAAGAGGCTCTTGAGCTGGTCCGCCGTATGCTCCGGTATCGGGGAGGGGCAGATGCAGAGCAGACGGCCCTGCGCTACGGATGGCAGGAAGAAGAGGCCGGAGACATACTGGAGGAGCTGTGCCGCCGCGGAGAAGCGGTCCGGCAGGAGGAGGCCGGGGAAATCCGGTATTATCACAGCGCGGTGTACAGCCGGGCCAGAAATCTGACTTTGAAAAACCGCCGGCAGGAGATCGTCACCTGCTCTTCCGCCGCTTACGGTGCGCTGCTGGTGTCTCGGATCCGGCGACCTGCTCCTCCGGAGGAATGTCTCAGAGAGGCGGTTTCCTTCTTCTCCGGTATGCCCTTGGAGGCTTCTGCCTGGGAGGAATATTTGCTGCCCGCCCGGGTAAAGGGATACCGGGAGGGACTGCTGGACGCTTTGCTGGCTTCGGGAGAATTTTTCTGGCACATGGAGGAGGGACGGATTTGCTTTGAGTCGTCGGACCGCATCGACTGGGAGAGGGAGCCGCAGGTGCCCTGGGGGGAGCTTTCGGAGAAGGAGAAGGCGTTGGCAGAGGCTCTTTCCAGGCGGGGAGCCAGCTTCATGCAGGCACTGAACAGCGTGCTGGCCGGGGAATCGCCTTATGATACGTTGCTGTCGCTCATGGAGAAGGGGGGTGTCAGTGCGGACAGCTTTGTGCCGGTCCGGCAGTGGCGCAACAGAGAAAAGGTGAAAAGGGCGGCGGTCCGGCAGAGATTGGGAACCCGGGTGAAGGCGCTGCATGCCGGACGCTGGGATCTGGTGAGACCCGTGAAGCCCCTTTCGGTACAGGAACAGATGGACAGATGCTTTGACAGGTATTTGATTCTGTGCAGGGAGACAGCTTCCGCCGCCGGCCTGTCCTGGCAGGAGGCCTTGAGACAGCTTCGGGTTCAGGAGTATACCGGACAGGTGCGAAGAGGATACTTTGTGAAAGGATTTTCAGGGGCGCAGTTTATTCGAAGCAGCGATTTTGAAGGTGTGACGGCAGCTCTTGAGCATCCCAGGGAAGAGATCGTGTGGCTGAATGCAGCCGATCCCATGCAGCCCTGGGGTAAGCTCCTTGCCCATGAACCGGACAAAGCCTTTATGAATGTGCCGGGTACGGCCGCCGCTCTCCGGCAAGGGATACCTGCCGCCTGCTTTGAAAGACAGGGAAGGACGCTGCGGGTATTTGAGAGGGACGGACTGGAGGATGTACTGAAATTATTTTCGGAGGAATTCAAAAGAGGAAGAATTTTTCCGGGAAAGAAAAGAATCGTGGTAAAAGAATATCCCGACGGGACGGCAGAAGCGCTTTCCGCCGGAGGCTTCGGGAGAGAGATGCAGGATTATGTGCTGTACCGGTAAAAGCTGGATCCAGATTCCCCGCTCAGGCGGGGATTGGGTCTGGCTTTTCGACAATGGAGTATTTAATCGTCAAAGTCTGTTTCTGCAGCAACTGCTGAAGTAACAGAAGATACCACGGCAACCACTACCGCCACAATGATAACTAAAAGTCCGCCTGCTAAAACAATAAACATAATGATACCTCTTTTCTGAATATATCTAAAATACTAATTAGTGATTTAAAAGGAATTGGTGATTATCCGGTTCGTTCATGCGCTGAACGAAAATAGTATATCATTTTCCTTTGGAAACTACAATATCTTTTGGACAGTTTTGGGAAAAAAGATTATATGCGGCGAAGCTGCGAAGAGTAATCGGCTTGCACCAAAGCGGAGCAGGTGGTATGATGTCTATGCGGGCAGGGCTCGGCAGAGGAGTTGGAGAGGAGGAAAACAATGCAGTATCGGAAGGACAAAAAAGGAAATGACATTTCTCTTCTGGGCTATGGATGCATGCGTTTTACCAGAAAGGGTGCGTCCATTGACCTGGATAAGGCAGAAAGGGAGCTTATGGCAGCCATTGAAGGCGGGGTAAACTACCTGGATACGGCATACATCTATCCGGGCAGCGAGGCGGCGGTAGGCGAGATTCTCCACCGCAGAGGGTGCCGGGATAAGGTGTATATTGCCACGAAGCTCCCGCATTATCTGATCAAAACTATGGAAGGGGTGGAGAAGACCTTCCAGGAGGAGCTGAAACGGCTGCAGACAGATCATATCGATTATTATCTGATGCATATGCTGACGGATGCCGCCACCTGGGAGAAGCTGAAAGCGCTGGGAATGGAAGAATGGATTGCCTCCAAGCTTGCCTCCGGCCAGATCCGCAATATCGGCTTTTCATATCATGGAAATTCGGACATGTTCAAGCAGCTGGTGGATGTCTATGACTGGGATTTCTGCCAGATTCAATATAATTATATGGATGAACATTCCCAGGCGGGAGTGGAAGGACTGCGGTATGCCGCAGGGAAGGGGCTTCCGGTGATTATCATGGAACCCCTTCGGGGCGGCAGATTGGTGGATCTGCTGCCGGAATCCGCAAAGGACTTATTCCGAAAAGATCCGGAAGGGCGCGCTCCGGCGGCGCTTGCCTTTCGGTGGCTGTATGATCAGCCGGAGGTGACCTGCGTGCTGTCGGGGATGAACTCCATGGAAATGGTGGAACAGAATCTTGCCACGGCTGCCCAGGCCTGGCCGGGATGCATGACGGATTCGGATAAGGCACTGGTGGAGAAGGTTCGTGAAGAGATCCGGCGCAGTGTAAAGGTGGGCTGTACGGGCTGCGGATACTGCATGCCCTGCCCCAGCGGGGTGGACATTCCGGGTACCTTCCGCTGCTACAATGCCATGTATTCTGAGAAGAAATCCTCCGGCAGAAGGGATTATCTGCAGTGCACCGCCATGCGCAAAAATACATCCAGCGCCTCTCAATGCATTCAGTGCGGAAAATGTGAGCAGCACTGCCCTCAGCATATTCCCATCCGGAAGGAACTGAAAAATGCCGCCGGGGAGCTGGAGACAATTTCCTATAAGGCGGCCAGATGGGCCATTCAGAGGTTTAAGCTGTGGTAGATGTTCCGGTTTTGTACGTAAAATAGAACATTGAGGACGTTGACAGGAAGACGGAAAAAATTTTATACTCATATTCAGGATTAACATATTTGTATGGAGGATTTGGCTATGAAAATCAGGGCAAAGCTGATCATCTGTTTCTCTTCAATTTGCATTGGATGTATGCTGATCTCGATGCTGAGTGTTCTGGCAAAGACACATCAACGCTTTGATACAATGAACGATGTACAGGCGAAAACAGCGGCGGAGTATTATGCCGCTTCGATCCAGGCATGGTTTGAAAAAAAGACGGCAATTGTGGATTCTGCAGTTGCATATATGGAATCTCTGGAGGAGATGGACGAAGAAGCGGTTATTACATATTTGGAAGCACTGATGAATGGAAATGAGGGTACGACAGATGTGTTTGCGGCGTTTGCTGATGGAACCTTTTTAGACGGGAGCCGGCTGGAGCTTGGAGATGACTGGGATTATTTCGGATATCCCTGGTATACGGAAGGTATGGCTGCTGAGGAGAAGGTCTATTGTGATCCTTATATGGACAGCAGTGCAGGAGGGATGGTAATGCCCGTTTCCAGGAAATTTGTCTGCAAGGATGGTTCTGCCGGTGTGATCGGCATGAGTCTGCAGCTGCAGACCATGTTTGATTCGCTCAACCAGGTGGCAGATACCTCGGACGGGGTTTATGTGTTCATGACTGATGACGACGGAAGAATTCTGATGCATCGCAACAGTGAGTTCATGCCGGCCGGCGGAAGCATGAGCCTGGTAAATGAGGTGTTGGGAGGTGCGTATGCCGCCTCACTGGCGGACACGTCGGTTTCTGTTAAGGATTATGATGGTGTAGAGAGATACCTGATGGCAGTTCCCAGTTCTGTGGGAAGTGTGATCGTTGCGACTCCGGTATCGGTCTATAACGAAGCGGTTAATCAGCTGGTAAGCATTTTTATAGCCACCATTTTGATCGCAACCATAGTGGCGGCAGTGGTGGTGTTCCTGTTCAGCGCCAGCATTACAAGACCTATTATTGCCATGCAGAGTGAGATCACACAGCTGCGAGAGCTGAAACTGCAGATGGACGGCAGGTCGGAGATCGGAAACCGGCGCCGGGATGAGCTGGGGGTTATGGACAGGGCCGTTCAGGAGCTGCGTATCCGTCTGAATCAGATCGTTCATCAGCTGATGCAGGCATCCGACATGCTGAAGAGTCAGTTTTCCAGTGTGCGGAGTTCGGTGGGGAATGCCGTGTCTGATAATCGTTCGGTGAAGGGGACCATCAGCCAGGTGGTGGTGGCCATCGACGATGTGGCCCAGCAGACTCAGCAGGCAAATGAAAATCTTACGGAATTTGCGGAAGAGCTTTCCAATGTGGCGGATCGTATGGAACGTATGAATGAGGTGGTCGCTGCGGCTGTGTGCCAGTGCCGCGACGGCATGGAGACGGTGAACCTGCTTTCCAGAAAGTTTGACCAGAGCCGGAGGATGCAGGCTACTACCCGTGAAACAGCGGACGGTCTTTCGCAGAAGTCGGAGTCCATTGACGGTATCAGCAAGACGATCGGTGAAATTGCCAGTCAGACCTCTCTGCTTGCCCTGAATGCCTCCATCGAGGCGGCAAGGGCCGGTGAAGCAGGGAGAGGCTTTGCAGTAGTAGCCGAGGAAATCGGAAGGCTGGCGGCACAGACATCCTCTGCCACCGGAGATATCACTCAGATTATAACGGAAATTCAGAATGAGGTAAGGAATGTCAGCGGTCAGATCGGGCAGATCCAGGACACCACTATGGACTGTATGCAGACCATGGAGGATGCCCAGGGAGCGTTTCAGAGGATCAGCGATGATATTTCCGGTATGGGAAGTGATATAAATGAACTTGAAACGGCGGTGGAAAGCCTGAATCGAAACAAGGACGGCATCGTTGACAAGTTTTCCGGTATATCCAGCGAGACTCAGGAGCTGACGGCGGCCAGCCAGGAGATCAATGAGCGGGTGGAAAATCAAAATGAGGAGATGGAAAGCATTGATTTCTCCATGCAGGAGCTGCACCAGGTGGTAGAACGACTGAATAGTGTTATAGAAGAATTTCATGTTTAAGTTTTTTCAATAATCACAGCCTCTCCACTTACATTCGCAAAACCAGCCAGTGTTGCTGTCTGCCGCCGCGCTGCGGTTCTGTGTTTTGCTTATGTGTGCGGAGTGAATAGTAACCAGTTCATCACAATTTATAAAATTAGGTATTGACAACCTCCGGATTCTGGTGTAGTGTAATAGACACTTACACATCCGGAGGTAAGTTTCTGGTTTTACTCATTGAGTTCAGGCCGTATCGGCCGATTACCACAGTTTTTACTATAGTTTTACTGCTGCCGGGGATCTTTTTGTCTGACGGATTCTTGAGAGACAGCGAAGCGTTTTCGGAAAAAGGCGGATGTGATGTATTGCAGCGCAGTTTTCCAAGGCAGGCATATCTGTGTCAGGATTGCCGTGCAAGGATTGGAGGGATGAAGAAAATCAAAACAGAACAGGTTGCCGCCCAGGAGGATCTGCTGCAGCAGCTGGTGAGTGATTATACTACTCAGAAGCAGCAGTCATTGATGCAGATGAAGAAAGGCCAGCTCTCCAAGGAGGCCTTTCTGGCAGAAGCGGCAGGCCACATAGCCGCCTATTACAAAAGGTCAAAAAAGCAGGACCAGCAGCTGCTGGACGCGTTTGAACAGTATGTTTTCGGTTATTCCAGACTGTCAAAGCTGATCGACGACAGAACAGTTTCGGATATCCGGGTGGTGGGCTATGACAACGTCCGCATCAAAAGAAAAGGGCAGAGGATGGCCGCAGATGTGTCATTTTCCTCTCCCAGAGAATATCGGCAGTTTATCGACTATATTGCTACAAAAAATCAGGTGAACATATCTAATCTCAATGCAATTCAACGGTTTACGGACAACGAGAGCCATCCGGATTTTATTCTGCGGTTTACGCTCTCCATGCCTCTTGTAAACACCTATAATGAACCCTATCTATGTATCAGAAAGGTTCCCAGAGTTTTTCCCCAGATGAAAGAACTGATTGCACAGGAAATGCTGGACCGGGAGACGGCTGAGCTTTTGGTGAGCCGCTTCCGGGAGGGATCTACCTTAATATGCGGAGGCAATTCCTCAGGAAAGACCACGCTGCTCAATGCGCTGAAGGAGACACTTCCGGACAATATGGCAGTTTTGGTGGCCCAGCAGGCAGATGAGCTGACTACCATGTTTCATCCGGATATGATGTTTCTGCATTCCATGCCCGGGTCGGGGGAACAGCAAATCAGCTATGACCTGGAACATATCAGCATTGCCGGTCTTACCATGGATGTGGATTTCTTTATTATCGGCGAGGTGAAGGGAGCGGAGGCCTTGTATTTGCTGAATGCAGCTTATACGGGACAGCTTTGTGCCGCTACCATTCATGCCCCTTCTGCGGACAGGGCGCCGGACAAGCTGGTGGACTATGCCATGTATCGAAGCCGTTATTCCAGGGACGAGTTGATGAAGATGCTGGATTGCTTCCGCACACTTGTGTTTGTGGAGCATTACAAGGTGAAGGAAATCTTCGACTGCAGGGGATGGGATCCTGCCAGCAGGAGCCTGTCCTATGAAAGGATTTATTAAGTAACATTTCAATTCAATAGAAGCTTGAAAAGCAGACAGGAGGGTGAGCTTGGAAGAGATACAGACCCGGATTCTGAATTTTATATCCACTTGGGACAGCGGAATTATGCTGATGAAGAGTTCGGTATTCTTATTTTTGACAGCAGGGCTTGTTTTATTGTTTCGTGATCTGAGAATGTTCCGAAATATGGCCGGGATGCTGAGGCGGACCAGAGCCGATATCAATGCGGCATCCCGGCAAAGGAGTCTGGCGGGAAGACAAAAGCTGCTGGCTCTGCAGCAGGAGCACTCGCTGTGGTATTCCATAGAAAAGCAGCTTCAATACAGCGGACTTGGCATACGCTTTCCCGGGTTGACAGCAGAATGGTGGCTGGTGGGAAACGCCGTATGTGCGGCGATTATATTTTTAGTGACAGCATTGGCGGGAGGACTGTTTCCTGCCGCGGCGGCAGTGCTGGCGGCAGGCCTGGCGGAGGGATATGTGATGAGACGCCTGCGGGAGACAAACCTGAAGCGGACTGAGAATAATCTGACCAGGCTTTTGGATTTCCTGGGAAATTACAGTATCACTGCAGGAGAAGTCACAAGTATTTTCAACCAGGTCAGCAGATACATGGAGGAACCGCTCAAAAGCGCGCTGGATGCCTGCTGTTATGAGGCTTCTACCACCGGTGACGCCAGTGCGGCGCTTCTGACGATGGCAGAGCGGATTGAACATCCTAAGTTTAAGGAGCTGGCCCGGAATCTGGAGATCAGTATCCGGTACTGTGCAGATTTCAAGGCCCTGGTAAACGGCAGCAGAAGGAGCTTGCGGGAATACCTGAGAATGGCTCAGGAAAGAAAGGGCATGCTTCGTGAGGCCATGATCAACCTGGTGCTGCTTTTGGGCATGTCGGCTGCCGTATTGATGATTGTGGGAAGTCTTACGGGAATTTCCGTCTGGCAGCTGGTTACCGGAACATTGCCGGGAAGAGCGGGGATTGGGGTCCTGTTGTTTATTGGGCTTATGTTCCGGGGACAGCTGCGCAGGGCTTGCAGGTAGCAGGCAGAAGCAGGACATTGGATAGATGACGGATGCTTTTGCCGTAAGAACCACGGAAGCGGCCCGCTGAGGCGGAAGACATGAGGAACAAGACATGAGGAACAAGACATGGAAGAGACACAGATTATTATGGCCCTGAGGATTATTCCCGGTGTGATATCCGGGTTGTTACTCCTTATTTTTTGGCAGCTGCGCAGAACCTGGCATCCCGAAAAGAAGCTGCTGAAGGCTTATCGGGAGATCACAGGACTCTTAAAGGAAAAGAGAAAATCAAACGGCTGGTACCAGAAAAGCAGGCAGTGGCTGATGAAAAACGGAGCCGGATTTCATATGGGAAACAGAATCGAGCCGGTACGTTTCCTTTCTCTGCGGGTTATTCTGGGGGCGGCGGGGCTTGGGGCATTTTTCCCGCTGCATCCCGGATATGGGATAGCGGCATTCGGTTTATTATATTTTACGCCGGTATGGCTGCTGGTATATATGAACAGACAGGATAATGAAAAGCTGCTGCCGGAGCTGAAGCTGGTTTATCATGCTCTGGAGATACAGATCCGTGCGGGAGTTTATGTGACGGATGCGCTGGCGGAATGCTATGGGAGCGTCCGGGTAAAAAGGCTCCGTCAGGCCCTTCTTGACCTGGCAGGAGACATAGTTTTAAAGGCGGATATCTATGATGCATTGGACGCCTTTCAGAAAAAATTTGACAACAGATACATTGATTCCTTGTGTATTACGATCCTTCAGGCCCTGGAATCGGGCCAGGCGCTGGAGCTGTTGCGGGACATCGGAGAGCAGATCCGGGACATGGAGGAAACCATGTTGGAACGAAAAAAGACGGCGCTGGACAGGAAGCTGACCTTTTATCAGCTGGGAGTGCTGACAGTGGTAATGGGAATAGCTCTTTATGCCTGTGTCAGCTACATGTTTGGCGCGGCATCAGGATTTTGAAAATCAGGAGGTATAGCAATGAGAAAAATGTTGAATACAGTAAAGACAATTTTGAAAAGAGGAATGGTAAAGGAGCCGGGGATCGACGGAATACTTGTGACAGTGGGGCTGTGCATCATTGCACTGCTTCTGTGTGTTGTGATGAAGGACAGCCTGACGGCATTCATTCAGACGATTGTATCAGCTATGACCGCCCAGGCCCAACAGATCCTTAACGGGGTGCAGCCGTGAAAAAGGAAGAGGGAAATGCAGGGGATTTTATGGCGGTGTGTCTCTGTATGCTTGCTCTGACGGTGGTAATGCTGTCTTATGTGGACAGTGTGAGACTGGTGGGGGAAAAGACGCAGATCAGCCAGCTTGCCAGAAAGTATATCCTGAAGATGGAGACGGAGGGAAGACTGACGGATGCGGACAGAACCACACTTTGCCAAGAGTTGGAGTCACTGGGAGTCACCGGAGTGGATCTGGGAGGATCCACTCTGGAAAAGGCAGGATATGGGGAAGCAATTGTGCTTGTTATACGCGGAAGGCTGAGAGATGGCTATGAATTTGAAGAAAAACGGGTATCTGTTGCAAAGCACTGAGAGCGGGCAGATTCAGTGGGTGACAGGATTATGGTTTCTGCTGTTTTTGGGGATTCTGCTCTGTGCGGCACTTCAGATGGATATTTACAGAAGTTCTTCTCAGTATTTGGAGGACGCACTGGCGGCATCCAACCTGGCCGCCGCAGTGGTGGACGTGGAAGAGTATGGGATCTCCAATGAAATACGGATCGATGATCCCGTGAAAGCATATCAGCGATATCTGACAGCGGTAAAGGGAAATCTGAACTTAGATGATGCATGGGAGTGCCCCAACAGATCCATAGCTGCCGGTCCTATAAGGATCGTGAATTTCACGGTGTACAACGTAGGCGAAGAAGAGGTGGAAATTTATCATTTTGACGAGACGGGCTTAATGACCTTTCAGCGGGGAAACAGGGGATATGTGACGGCGCCTGACGGTTCTGCTGTGGAGGCTACCGGAATATACAGTGAAATTTCCTACCTTACAAAGGGCCTGTTTGGTCTGGAGGTGGAGGCCCATAAAGGAAAGCTGGCAGATATAGTGAAAAATGATGAGTAGTAGAAGGGCAGTATTGTTGAAGAAAGGATGAGGCGGCAGACTTGTCTGTCAGGAAAGGATAGAGGACGGAAAAGAAAATGAAAAAGAAGAAGGAGAGAAGAATATCGGGGGACCGGATCAGAACAGGGGGAACTGTGGCGGCACTGGCGGCAGCCGTTGCCGTATTCGCAGTCATGATTCAGCTGGAAAAAAGTGTTCTGACGCAATATGAGAAGGGAACCATCTATGTTGCGGCGGCACAAATCCCCAGAGGGCAAATGATCACGGAAGAAAACTATCAGCAGTATTTTGTGGAAAAGCAGCTGGATAAAAGCTGCATTCCGGAAACGGCTCTGTGTCAGCCGGATCAGGTAAACGGCCTGATTGCAGTATACAGCATTGATCCGGGAGTGCTGCTGACCAGGGGGATGTTTGAGGAATACAGTGAGATAACCGGCGGCATGAAGGAACCGGTGGTGGCAGGCTTTAAAGCGGAGGATATTTATCAGGTGGCAGGCGGGATACTTCGTGCCGGAGACAGGGTGCACATTTATTCTGTGATGGAGGAAGAGACAACCCTGGTGTGGAAAGAAATTTTTGTTCAACAGGTGTTTGACGCATCTGGAGCAGCAATTCCAAACGGAAACAATACTGCGGCGGCTCAGAGGATCAATGTATATCTGGACCGGGAGGATGTGGCTGAATTCTATCGTGAGCTTGCGGGAGGCTCGCTGCGGGTTGTAAAGGCATTGGATTAAGGCCTGTCAGAGCGGGCGGATAGGAGTGAGTGTGAGTAAATGTAAACGGGCTGTTCAAAGAACAATATTGCCGCTGTTTTTTCTATTTTGGACCATATGGTCCATGCCTTCGGCCAAGGCACAGCAAACCATTTATAACAGTCCCTATGTGACTTTTGCTCCGGACGGGAAGGCATGGACTACAAATGCAGGGGATCAGGATGTGAATTGGTATTCGGAGGGAACCAGGGTGACTACGGGAATAGAATCGTCTTTGCAGAGTCCTGCGGAGGGGCAGCATGTATATGACGCAAAAAGGCAGGGAGCGGTTCCGGTGGGATACTGGGAGGTAGAGCATTGCCCCGGACAATGTATTCATAACAGGTACCCCTCGTCTGCAGATCAATTTCATGGGCTGCCCTTTGGAAAAAGCAGATGCCTGAGAAAACACTATTCCGGCTGGAAGGCGTACTGTGCGGACTGCGGCGGCAGGCTGTCTGATATTTTTATATATATGAGCCGGGAGGCGGCAGAAAGTATTGATTATGTTATGGTTCAGGATAATATGGATTACTATTATCTATGCCCTTTTTGCAATAATTTGGAACAGGGTGCCGTCATAGAACATATCTGTAAAAGGATATCCTGGAATCGCTATGAGGTGGAATACGATCCCAATGCCGCTCCTGGTACCTATGGCGGGTATATGGAAAACAGTATTCATATGTACAATAACGCAACAGAATACCAGGGGCAGCCGGTGACACCGGTGACGCGTCTGTCAAAGAATACCTATACGCGGAGGGGATATGAGTTTGCCGGGTGGAACACCGAGCCTGACGGTACAGGAAAATGCTACGCCGACGGGGCGGAAATATGGAATCTGGTGCAGGAAGGCAAAATCGTGCTTTATGCCATGTGGAAGTCTTCCAGAAGCACTCTTCGGATCGACCCAAATGGCGGCAGCTATGGCGGAAGTGGGGCAGTTACACAGATTACGGAGGACTATGGAAGCGTTTTTTCTCTGGACAGCCGCAGGATTATGGCACCCGGAGGATATACAATATCTTTTGAGGTCAACGGCGGGGTGCCGATCCCGGCGATTACCGGAACCCGGCATTTTACTGAATGGAGCCGACGTCAGCCTTTTGTCGGCACAATAAAGGGAAATGACTATTGCTTTACAGGTCCGGAGGGAAGCGTGGATGTGCTGACAGCTCAGTACGAGCCGGACCCTGTGATCCTTCCCGCGGCAGTGCGTTCCGGCAGTTCCTTTGGGGGATGGTACTATGACAGGGCTTTGACACAGCCGGCGGGAAAGGGTGGCGCAAGGATCGTTCCCGGTAGTAATATGACTTTGTATGCCCAATGGGTGGGACTTGAGTTGGAGGCCAGGGATAATTATTCTGCCTACGGCGGGAGCGGGGCGGTAGATCTGACCTGGCAGCAACCCGACGGAAACAACAAGGTGTACACACTTTGGCAGAGCCGGAATCTTTCTCAATGGGTAAAGATTAATACGGCGGAGGATATAAGAAACGAAAATATTGTTGATATGAGTGGGGGATACACCGGAAAAACGGAACGGTATATTGTGCCTGGTACAGGGATTTATACCTTGTCGATTCAGGGGGCCCAGGGAGAAAGCTTTGGAGGCTATGCCGGCGGAAAGGGAGGAAGGGTTTCCGTTTCCATATGGCTGAGCAAAGGCGAGATATTAAGCTATACCATAGGCAGCCAAAATGGGTATAACGGAGGCGGTGCCGGAAGTCTGTATGGCAGCGGAGGAGGCTGCACCATTGTGTCTTCGGACCGGAAGGGAGTAATCGCCGTGGCCGGAGGGGGAGGAGGTGCATTCCCGGGCGGCCAGGGGGGAGCCGGCGGAAGCACCACGGCTCTGAAGCCTTCCGGCTATGCCGGCGGAAACGGTCTGGCCGGAGGCGGCGGAGGATATCGTGGAGGAATGTCCGGGGAATTCCAGGTGCATGAACATGTGGAAGGGATGTGCAATCATATTCACACAGGATCAACACAGGTTCAGGGAGGCTGCTATACGGTTCCGGTAAGATGCGGAGGCGAGATGGAGAGAAGAGTATGGTACTGGTATGCCTGCTGGTGCGACGATGACAGCGGCCGGTGCTATCAATGCGCCAGAGTGATGGACCGTAACTGTCATGCCAATTATCCGAACTGTCATGCGCATTATGTGTATTATTGCAAAGCATGCGGGCAAAAAGGAAACAGCGGCAGCTGTGCCAGAATTGTTTCCTGGAACCCAGGCTGTGGAAGGGAAAATGAATATATCTGCGGAAAGAAGCAGGGTCAGATCGAGGTTTCAAAGCCTGCATACGGAGGGAGTAATTATGTGAATACTACACAGGTGCTTAGCTATTCTGAAAATATCGGAGTCCGCGCAGGAGACGGGGCGCTGGCCCTGCATTCCACACAGATCGGATATGTGGAAAATTTAGAGATGACAGCAGTAAGGGCTACGGATCTGGCGGCGCCGGATGCGGTAGCTGTTGAAACAGTGAAAAAAACACCTGAAGGAAGCGGCAGGGTAAAGATATCCTGGAGCGAACCGGAGGATCAGGGCACCGCTTACTATCACAAGGCCCACAGCAGTATACTGGGAAGCACACAGATATTGAGCGTGTCCAATGTGACCGTAAATACGCTGACCTCCGGGATCAAGGGATACTTTTATTCTGTGGACGAAAACGGGAATACACAGGCCGACGGCAACGGGGTATTTACCCCTCGGACAGATGTAGTGATTACCTTGGACAACAGGTTACAATATCTGCATCTGGCACCGGTGGATACAGCAGGAAATATAGGGCCGACCATTCATGTCCGGATCGATCCTCAAGACATTTTGTGGGACATCCATACAAAACAGCTGGCCATAGGATCGGCTGACCATGTATATCCGGAGGGAGCGCCGAATACATATTATGTGCGGTGCGACGGGGAGACACCGTTTTTGCTGGAGCATGAAGCTTTCATGGAGGGAGCCGCGTCTGCGGGATACCAGATCAATCATACGATTTTTGCTTCCTGGGCAGAATCCCGGCCCAACGAGGAGGGAAAGAGCATCATACATACCGTGTCTTCTGTCCCCACGGTAGAAGAGAAGGTAACAAAGGCAGATGAGCTTGTCTATTCTACGGAAGGCAGCACGATCCTGAAAAGGTATCCCTATTCCATGACCTGGAGGCGGAATCAGTACAGAACACTGGCGGCAGTGCAGATGTTTATGCTGGACAAATCTGCCGACGGAAAGCGTATTCGGGTGATTCCGATTTCCGGAGCGGACTATGAAAGGAACGGTGAAAAGGGCACTATATATTCGGAAAGAGCCAGAGATCTGACAAATGGGCTGACCTTAATCGGAGACGGGGAAGGGCCTGTGATCAGGGGTCTTGAACAGCTGGAGAATAAAGAATTGATCGACAGAAATCAGGGAAAGATTATTTTGTCGGTTACGGCGGAGGACGCTCTTTCGGGAGTAAAGGATTTTTACCTGGAGGTGATTAATACGGATAATTATTGCAGCCAGATTTTCAGGCCGCAAAATGGTGTGATCCGGGTGGAAATCACAGAGGAAGATCCTCTTTTCAGCGGGGACTTTACCGTGACGGCGAAAGCATCGGATCATGTGGGAAATGTTAGTCAGATCAGTCATTCGGTGACGGAATTTGCACTGGATGCGGTAGTGGAACGGATTTTAGAGCCTCATGATCCTGTATTTAAAAGAGGCGAAAGCGGTATATTGACTATTACCACATGGGGATATGCGGAACGGGTGGAGGTAGAATTTCCGGAAGCCTTAACCACATTGAATCCGGAACTTGACCAAACCTTTGTCTATACGGAAGAACCGCACTACAGGCAGGAATCCAGGATACAGTTTATGATTCCTCTGAATACGCCGGAAAACGAGACCTTTACCATAACGGTGAGAGCCTATAAGGGAGACAAAAAGCTGGAGGAGCATCCGGCGATCAGTGTGATTCACATAGACGGAACGGTGCTGGATGATTTTCGCACCAGACTGCGATGAGCGCGCTTCTTCTGGCAATTCTGGCAGCCGGGCTGTATACTATAAATCGATTTGATGAAAGACTGACACCGGACAGGCGGACCGGCATCATTATTCTGGCAGGAGTACCTGCAGGCGCATGCTTTGGATGGAGGGCCGTTATACAAAATGGAGTTTTGCCGGCACTGTTTCTGGAGGTGGTCATAGGCTGTCTGCTTCTGGCCTGCATTACTGATTGCGCCACATGCCAGGTATATCGTTTTGTATGGTGGATATCGGGAGGAGCGGCCTTGCTCCTCCTGGGCATCCATGGCCGGCCGGAGGGAGAAAATCTTTGGGGACTGGTTCTGTTTTGCCTGCTTCAATTGGTTTTCTTTTCCCATATGTATGGCAAAGGAGATTGTCATGCTTTTTGTGTCTGTGCCGCTGTGGAAACGGCGGCAGGCATGGGATTTGCCGGATTCCTGCTCCATATGCTGGTATCATTCAGCCTTCTGGCAGCAGTGCAGGGCCCGAAAGGTAACATCAGCCGAAAGGGCAGCTTAAAGCAGCCTGTGCCGTTTATTCCCTATATTACGATATCTTTTTTTGCTATTTTACTGTTTTTATGATAATTATGGTATCATTTTCACTCTTTTGGTGTTATGATAGATACTGGAGAAAAAGCATACCGGAGGAGCAAGTATGATTACCATTTCACTTTGCATCATAGTGAAAAACGAAGAAAAGATACTGGCCAGATGTCTGGACAGCATAGCTGATTTGATGGATGAAATCATTGTGGTGGATACCGGCTCTGCGGATAGGACCAAGGAGATCGCAGCTCATTATACAGAACATATCTATGATTTTGAGTGGGTGGACGACTTTAGTGCAGCCAGAAATTATGCCTTCTCCAAAGCTTCCGGGGAGTATATTTATTCTGCGGATGCAGATGAGGTATTAGATGAGGATAACAGAAGGCGGTTTCGCCGCCTGAAGGAAACGCTGCTTCCCGAAGTAGAAATTGTGCAGATGAAATATGCAAACCAGTTGCAATATAATACGATCTATAATTTTGACGAGGAATACCGTCCCAAATTGTTTAAAAGGAAAAGGGATTTTGTGTGGGAAGCTCCCATACATGAGACAGTCCGTCTGGAGCCGGTGGTATATGACAGCGATATTGTGATTAATCATCTTCCGGAAGCCAGCCATGCAAAGCGGGATCTGATGAATTTTCACAGACAATGCCTCAAGGGCTATCGGCTTTCCAAAAGACTTCACAATCTGTACGCCAGAGAGCTGCTGATAGCAGGAGACGAGGAAGACCTGGCGCTGGCTTCGGATTTTTTTATGGCTTCAGCCGCGGACGGGAAACGGGATGGGGAAGAGATTGCCGAGGCCTGCTGTGTCGCCGCCCGTGCCGCCAGACGGAAGGGAGATGTGGTCACCTTTTTTAAATATGCGTCCAAGGTCATTGCGGAAGAAGCAAACTCGGAGATCTGCTGTGAGATGGGGCATTTTTATGAGGACCGCGGCGACCATGAGGAGGCGGCCGTCTGGTATTACAATGCGGTATATGAGACCCGGCCTGCGCTGAACCTGCAGACAGGGGGAAGGGAAGGCCTGGAGGGCTTGATCCGATGCTATGAAAAGCTGGGATGTGAAGCACAGGCCGACATTTACAGAACAGAGCTGGCCGGAATGATATCTCCCAGCTGAAGCAGGGAGAAGGGCCGGAGTGAAATATTAAAAAAAGCATATTATGGGCAGGAAGGATATTGCCGGCAAGAAAGGTATCAAGATGAAGTGGGAAGAAAATGTGCGCAGGGCTGTGCCATATGTGGCGGGAGAACAGCCTGACAGGCCTGGAATAATTAAGCTTAATACGAACGAGTGCCCGTATCCGCCGGCACCGGGGGCGGCGGAAATGGCCCGGCAAATGAATTGGGATGATCTGCGGTTATATCCGGATCCCGATTCAGGCATCCTTGTGAATGCGCTGGCAGAATATCATCAGGTTAAAAGGGAGCAGGTGTTTGTGGGAGTGGGGTCAGATGATGTGCTTTCATTGGCATTTCTGACGTTTTTTAACGGCGGGCGTCCAATTCTGTTTCCCGATGTGACCTATTCCTTTTATGATGTGTGGGCAAGGCTATATGGAATCCCCTACATAACCTGTGCTTTGGACGAAAATTGGCATATTTGCGCCAAGGATTATTGCCAACCCAATGGCGGGGTGATTTTTCCCAATCCCAATGCGCCTACCGGCCTTTTGGAGCGTCTGGAGACAGTGGAAGAGATTATAGCGGCCAATGAAGGATCAGTAGTTATTGTGGATGAGGCCTATGTGGACTTTGGAGGTGTCAGTGCCCTTCCCCTGTTGAAAAAATACGATAATCTGCTGGTAGTTCGGACTTTTTCCAAATCCAGGTCATTGGCCGGCCTGCGGATAGGATACTGTATTGGAAATGAACAACTGATCGGATATCTTAACGATGTTAAATTTTCCGTTAATTCCTATACCATGAATCTGCCGTCTCAGAGACTGGGGGTGGAGTCGGTGAAGGATGATGCATATTTCAGAGCCACCACGGAAAAAATTATTGCTTCCAGAGAGCGGACAAAGGGAGAACTGGCGAGACTTGGCTTTACCTTCCCGGATTCCAGGGCCAATTTTATTTTTGCCTCCCATGAAAGCGTTCCGGCAAAACAGATTTACCAGGCACTGCGTGAGAAGGATATCTATGTAAGGTACTGGGATAAGCCCAGGATTTCGGAATCACTTCGCATTACGGTAGGCACAGACGAACAGATGGACAGATTGGTGGAAGTGCTGGAGACATACATTAAAAATTTCCACTTGTGCGGCTGCGCAGGCAGACGCGGGAGCGCATAAGCGAGGGCTTTGCGAATGTGGGAGTCAGGCTGGATGTTCTTTGGAGCGTCCAACCACACAGGTGGAAAAATTTTTAATAGACAAATGGCGGATATGCGTATATGATGGAACCGTTCAAAGGCTCTTTATGAGAAAAAGGCGGCAGCATGAAAGGAACAAGATGAAAAGGCCGCAGCTTGAGAACAATAATATGATTGAAAAGGGAAGGATTGGAAAAGAAACATGATCAAAAGCATCTTAAAAGGAATGGTAATCGGCATTGCCAATATTATCCCTGGTGTCAGCGGGGGCACCATGATGGTGTCCATGGGTATTTATGATAAGCTGATCCATTGTATTACGCACTTGTTCAGCGAGTTTAAAAAGAGTGTATTATTTTTGATTCCCATTGCTATAGGAATGGTGCTCGCTATAGCGGGCAGTTCTTTTGGGTTGACTTATTTATTTCAGAACTTTCCGATCCAGACAAATCTGTTGTTTGTGGGGCTGATTATCGGTGGATTGCCGGCCATTTGGAAAAATGTCAGAGGGAAAGCCGTCAAAGCAGGGCACATAATAGCCGGGCTTCTTTTCTTTGCATTGGTGGTGGGATTTGCCGCCATGGGGGAGACTGAAGGGAATGCTGCTGAGTTGTCCTTCAATCTGGTTAATGTGCTGAAGCTGTTTATGGTGGGCGTGGTTGCGGCGGCTACCATGGTGATTCCCGGTGTCAGCGGTTCTATGATACTGATGCTTATGGGATTTTATCATCCGGTGCTGAATGCCATTCGGGATTTCTTTGCGGCTCTGGCGGCTTTTGACATACAGGGTATTTTAGCGGGATGCGGAATTTTGATTCCTTTTGGCCTGGGAGTGGTGGCCGGTGTTTTTGCTATTGCAAAGCTGGTGGAGTTCATTTTTGAAAAATTTCCTCTTTATGCCTATTGGGCTATTATTGGCTTGATCATTTCTTCGCCGGTAGCAATTTTTCTGATGGGCGATTTCCCCGGGGTGACAGTCATAAGTCTGGTCACAGGCGCGGCTGCGCTGGCTGTGGGGATTGTAATAGCGATGAAGCTTGGCGAATAGATGACGGGCAGGTGGAAAAGGAAGCCATGGAAGTATATGGAGATTTTGCAAAGGTATATGATGAATTTATGGACAATGTCCCTTATGGCCAGTGGTGTGAGCGTTTGGATGAGCTGATTAAACGGTACGGAGTATCTAAACCCGAAAGGGATGTGGAGAGACCGCTGGACTCCGAGAGAAATTTGATAGTAGATCTTGGGTGCGGGACAGGGACTCTGACGGAGCTTCTGTATCAGAAAGGGTATGATGTGATCGGCGTGGATGTATCGGAGGCCATGCTGAATGCAGCGATGGAGAAGAAGGAGAAAAGCGGCTCGGAGATTTTGTATCTATTGCAGGATATGCGGGAGCTGGAGCTGTACAGCACAGTGGGGACAATTTTCAGCGTATGTGACTCACTGAACTATATTCTGGAGGAGGATGAGCTCCTGGAGGTGTTTCGGCGGGTTGAAAACTTTTTGTTCCCAGGAGGCATTTTTATCTTTGACTTTAATACAGACTATAAGTACAGGGAAGTCATCGGAGATACCACTATTGCGGAAAACCGGGAAGACTGCAGCTTTATTTGGGAAAACCTTTATGATGCGGAAGAGGAAATCAATGAATATGATCTGACAGTATTTATTCAGGAAGAGAATGGACTTTTTCGACGATTTTCGGAAACGCATTTTCAGAGAGGATATACAGTGGAACAGATGACAGAGCTGGTGAGAAAATCCGGTATGGAGCTTGTGGAAATGGTGGATGCCGATACAGGGGGCTCCGTCACGGCTCGGAGTGAGCGAGTAGTGGTCACAGCCAGAGAATGCAGAAAGGTACAGGGATCAATATGACAGACTATGTAGTGAGGGCTGTTGCTGCGGATACCCAGGTCAGGGCATTTGCCTGTACTGCCAGGGAATTGGTGGAAAGCGCCAGAAGGGCTCATAATACAAGTCCGGTGGTGACGGCGGCGCTGGGCCGGCTTTTGAGCGCCGGGGCAATGATGGGATGCATGCTGAAAGGAGAGAAGGATATCCTGACGCTGCAGATCAAGGGAGACGGACCTATGCAGGGAGCCACCGTGACAGCAGATTCCCGGGGAAATGTAAAAGGATATGCTGTTATCCCGGATGTTATATTACCTGCAAACCAGCTGGGAAAGCTGGACGTGGCAGGCGCAGTGGGACGCGGCAGCCTGAGCGTTATCAAAGATATGGGATTAAAGGAGCCTTATGTGGGGCAGACTTTATTACAGACCGGCGAAATTGCGGAAGATCTGACATATTATTTTGCTGCGTCAGAGCAGGTGCCGTCCTCGGTGGGGCTGGGGGTGCTCATGGAGAAGGACAATACCGTGAGACAGGCGGGTGGCTTTATCATACAGCTGATGCCCTTTGCAGACACGGCGGTGATTGACAGGCTGGAACAGAATCTGGGAAGAATCGCTTCCGTTACCTCTATGCTGGATCAGGGAATGTCTCCGGAAGAAATGCTGGGGACTGTACTGGAGGGCTTGTCTCCCGAGATTACGCAAAGAACTCCGGCGGCTTTTACCTGCAGCTGCAGTAAAAAAAGAATTGAGAAGGTTCTGGTCAGCCTGGGAGAGAAAGAGCTTTGCGATATGATAGAGGACGGGCAGGAGATCGAAGTGAACTGTCAGTTTTGCGGAAAGAATTATCGATTTACTGTGGAGGAGCTGCAGGCCCTGTATCATAGTGTAAAGCAGGGCAGGGCGTCATCCTGATTAATTGCTCTGGGAAAATTGAGGACAGTTAAAAGGAGCCTCAGAGGAAACAAGGTTTAGAGGAGATTGGGTTTAGAGGAAGCAAGGTTCAGAGGAGATTGGGCTTAGAGGAAGCAAGGTTCAGCGGAAACCAGACTTATAGGAAAAGAGGTTTGAATTGGAACAGGGATTTATCAAGGTAGCGGCGGCAACACCCAGGATCAAAGTGGGCGATGTGGTCTATAATGCTCAAGCGATTTGTCAGGAAATGGAAGAGGCCTGTGAAAGAGGGGCAAAGATTGTGGTTTTTCCGGAGCTGTGTCTCACAGGATATACCTGCGGAGAACTGTTTTTGCAACAGCTTTTGCTGGAGGAGGCGTCAGCCCGGCTTTTGGATATTGCTTATACCACAAAAGGCAAAGATGCTCTGATCATGGTTGGGCTTCCCGTGGAGAGAAAGGGAAAGCTCTATAATGCGGCCGCAGTGCTGAACAATGGCGAGATCCTGGGAATGATACCTAAAGCAAATATTCCCTCCTATGCGGAGTTTTATGAGGGGCGCCATTTTTCCCAAGGTAACAGGAAGCCTGAGATGTTTGAGTTTGGCGGGAAAAAGATTCCTTTTGGTACAAATATTCTGTTTTCCTGTACAAATGTTCCAGGACTCGCTGCAGGTTGTGAAATCTGTGAGGATCTGTGGGTGGCAAATCCGCCTGGGACCAGTCACGCGCTAAAGGGTGCCACGGTCATTGCCAATCTGTCTGCCTCCAGCGAGACTGTGGGGAAGGACGAATACAGAGAGCTGCTGGTAAAATCAGCCAGCGCCAGACTTCTCTGCGGCTATATATACGCTTCTGCCGGAGAGGGAGAGTCCACTCAGGATCTGGTTTTCGGCGGTCATGATCTGATCGCGGAAAATGGAATTATTCTGGCGCAGCAAAAGCGATTTGCAGGCGGAATTGTTTATGGAGATCTGGATGTGCAGAAAATATTATATGAGCGTCGAAGAATGGGAACCTTTGGCGGGGAACCGGAAGATGATTATACGGTGGTTCCGTTTCAGCTGGATGTGACACAGACAAAGCTGGATCGAACTTTTGGTCCCATGCCCTTTGTGCCCGGTGATGAAGAGATGCGCAGACAGCGCTGTGAGGAGATTCTTTCTATTCAGGCTTACGGACTAAAAAAGAGATATGAGCATACGCAGCTTTCCAAAGCAGTACTGGGAGTTTCCGGAGGGTTGGATTCCACTCTGGCTTTATTGGTAACCGTTCGAACCTTTGACCTGCTGGGACTTGACAGGAAAGGAATCATTGCCGTAACGTTGCCCTGTTATGGTACTACAGGCAGAACTTATGAAAATGCATGCAGGCTGGCAGAGACGCTGGGCGTGTCTTTGGAAGAGGTGGATATTAAAGAAGCGGTATCTGTGCATTTTCGGGATATTGGACAGAACCCTGAAAACCATAATGTGACCTATGAAAACAGCCAGGCCAGAGAGCGGACACAGGTGCTTATGGATCTTGCAAACAGAGTGAACGGTCTGGTGATCGGAACCGGTGATATGTCGGAGCTGGCGTTGGGGTGGGCTACCTACAACGGCGACCATATGTCTATGTATGGTGTAAATTCCGGAGTACCCAAAACGCTGGTACGCCATCTGGTACAGTATTATTCTGATATTTGTGGGCTCAGAGAGCTTTCAGAAGTGCTTCAGGATGTGCTGGACACCCCGGTCAGCCCGGAATTGCTGCCTCCGGTGAATGGAATGATCGCACAAAAAACGGAAGATCTGGTAGGTCCTTATGAGCTTCACGACTTTTTTTTATATTATATGTTCCGATGCGGTTTTCCTCCGGCGAAGGTGTACCGAATCGCAAAGCTGGCATTTAAAGGCTTGTATGATCCGGAGGCAATTCTAAAATGGCTGAAGAATTTTTACAAAAGATTTTTCAGCCAGCAGTTCAAGCGTTCATGCCTTCCGGACGGTCCCAAGGTGGGAAGCGTGGCGCTGTCTCCCAGGGGGGATCTGCGAATGCCCTCCGATGCCAGTGCGAGGCTTTGGCTGGAACAGCTGGAAGGACTGTAATTGACGGCCCGGCATATCACAGACGGCGATATGCCGGGGCTGCATGAAGCATACAGCTCATTGGTTAGACGAGGAGCCCATCGCCTTGTTCAATGAATTTTGAATGGCCTCCAGAAGTACCAGGGAGGTATATTTACTTTCAACTGGGTAGGTGATTCCTTCCAGGGTCTGCAGTTCGTATACCTGGCTGCAAATGGAATCGAAGGCAGGCTCCAGCAGAGGGTACATGGTGGTTACGGCATCATTCAGATTTACCATGCGGATGGAGGTTATGGAGTCTTTATCCACAATGACTTCTACATCAATGGATTGGTTTCCCAGAACCAGCTCGGTGGTGTAGATGCCGGGTATGTAGATGGAATCGCTTCCTGCGGCGGTATCCTGATTGGAAGGCGCAGGATTTTCCTCTTTGTCAGGCAGGAACATCATGGCCAGCAGGACAATAAACAGGATGCCCAAAAGGGCAAAGATTCCGGTATAAATCAGCTCCTTCATGTGAAGTACGACTATTTTTGTTTTTGCACTCATTTATAATTCCCCTTGTTCTTTTCCGGACGCTTTTCTTTATAATAATTATGTTTCCGCGCCGCGGAATATTCACATCCGAATGTTTTTGCGTAAGAACCTTATAAAAGGGGGCCGGGGTGTGAACAAAAGGTACGGGAGAAAATGTGGTCGAAGTGCATGAGAGGAAGGTATAGGTGGAAAGCATAGGCAAAAGGCATGAGAGGAAGGTATGGGTGGAAAGCATAGGCAAAAGACATGAGAGGAAGGTATGGGGGGAAAGCATAGGCAAAAAGCATGTACGGAAAGTATAAATAAAAAGCCGTAAAGAAGGATCTGGAAGAGAGGTATGGCATGAAGTTTACAAAAATGCAGGGCTGTGGAAATGATTACATATACATCAATGGATTTACGGAGCATATTCCTTTAGAAGAAAAGCCGGAGCTGGTAAGAAAATGGAGCGACAGGCATTTTGGCATTGGCGGTGACGGGGTGATTTTTATTAATCCTTCTCAGGAAGCTGACTTTGAGATGGAAATGTACAATGCGGACGGTACCAGGGCAGAGATGTGCGGAAACGGGATTCGCTGTGTGGGAAAATTCGTGTATGATAAGGGGCTGACGGATTCGGAGCATATTACGGTGATCAGCGCAGGAAAGATAAAATATCTGGATCTGGTGGTGGAAAAGAATGAAGGGGATTGCTGCGGCAGGGGACATGTTACCGGTGTGCGTGTCAACATGGGCAGTCCTGTGTTGGAGCCTGAGCAGATTCCTGTGAAAGCTTCAAAGCATCAGGTAGTGGATGAACCTATTTGGGCGGCGGGAAAGGAGTACCGTATGACCTGCGTATCTATGGGCAATCCACATGCGGTAATTTTTACGGAGGGAGTAGCAAAGCTGCCGCTGGAACAGATAGGCCCCTTTTTTGAAAAGCATGAAAGCTTTCCCAGGCGGACTAATACGGAATTTGTGGAAATTATAGATAAAAAAACTGTATTTATGAGAGTGTGGGAGCGGGGTAGCGGAGAAACACTGGCCTGCGGGACGGGTTGCTGCGCCGTGGCTGTGGCAGGTGTATTGAACGGTCTGACGGAGCCTGAGATAACGGTAAAGCTACTGGGAGGCGAGCTTCTGATCCGATGGGACAGAAAGGAAAATCTGGTCTATATGACGGGTCCTGCTGTTACGGTTTTCGAGGGAGAAGTGTGAAGTTTGGACGTAAATTTCCAAATCTTGAATGGAGGCTCAAGAGGGTGTGTAAATACCCCTCTGTAAGCGGAACGCAAAAGCAACTTGAAAAGGAGAAGCGCTATGTTCAGTGTCAATGAAAATTATGGGAAGCTGCCGGGAAGCTACTTGTTTTCCACTGTTGGAAAAAAGATTGGAGATTACAGTAAGGCGAATCCGGACAAAAGAATTGTTCGTCTTGGTATCGGCGATGTAACCCAGCCTCTGGCGCCGGCTATTATAGAAGCATTGCATCATGCGGTGGATGAAATGGGGAAGGCGGAAACCTTCCGCGGATATGCGCCGGATCAGGGATACGAATTTTTGAGAAGTGTTATTGCCGAGAATGACTATAAAAACAGGGGATGTCATATTGAGGCAGATGAGATTTTTATTTCGGATGGAGCCAAAAGTGACTCGGGCAATATTCAGGAGATTTTCAGTCAGGACAGCAGGATAGCGGTTTGTGATCCTGTGTATCCGGTGTATGTGGATTCCAATGCAATGGCCGGCAGGGCAGGGAGCTTTTGCAGGGAGAGCGAAACCTGGAGTAACGTGATCTATATGCCCTGCACGGAAGCAAATGGTTTTGTGCCGGAGCTGCCCAAGGAACACCCCGATCTGATCTACCTGTGTTTTCCCAATAATCCCACCGGCGCTGCCATCAGCAGAGATCGCCTGCAGGAATGGGTTGATTATGCAAACAGGACGGGTGCGGTCATTATTTATGACGCGGCTTATGAGGCATATATTTCTCAGGAGGATGTGCCCCATAGTATCTATGAGTGCCGGGGGGCCAGGACCTGTGCCATCGAACTGCGGTCCTTTTCCAAGAATGCAGGTTTTACAGGGCTTCGTCTGGGCTTTACAGTAGTACCAAAGGATTTGCTGTGTGGTGAAGTGAGCCTGCGCGGGCTGTGGGCCAGACGTCACGGCACAAAGTATAATGGTGCTCCTTATATCGTTCAAAGGGCTGGGGAGGCAGCTTATTCTTCTGCGGGGAAGGAACAGTTGAGGGAGCAGGTGGCATACTATATGAGAAATGCTGCCTATATTCGCAACGGCCTGGAGGAGGCAGGATACCAGGCATACGGCGGGGTCAATGCGCCTTATGTCTGGATGAAGACACCCGGAAACATGACCAGCTGGGAATTCTTTGACTATCTGCTGGAAAATGCAGGTGTGGCGGGAACGCCCGGATCCGGTTTTGGCCCCGGGGGCGAAGGGTATTTCCGGCTGACTGCTTTTGGATCTTATGAGAATACCAGAGAGGCTGTGGATAGAATCAGGAGGCTGTGATTTTAGGGAAGCATGTTTAAGAAAAACATAAGTTTTATTTTATATTCTGCTCACATGCCGTTCACATTTTTTCCGTATTCTGGAAGAGGCTGCTTTGAATATCTTCCTTAGCTGCAAGGATAGGAGCAAAGAGATTCCAAGAAGCAATGGAAAAAGAAAAGAAGGATTGTTCCCGTTGAGGAAATGTCAGGGACAGAGATCATGACTAACGAACAGTACTACGAATTAATTAAGCCTTATGAGGATGTCAGCCGGGTAATGCTGACAAAGCTGGAAATATTGAATCACAGCATATACAATAGAGATAACGGGAAACCGATCCATCATATTCAGAATCGCATTAAGATGAAGAAAAGCATAGAGGATAAACTGGAACGTCTGGAGATGACAGACAGCGTTATGAACGCTAAGGATCATTTGATGGATATTGCTGGTATTCGGGTGATTTGTTTTTTTCCCGAGGAAATATATGATCTGGTGGACTGCCTGAAAAGACAAGCCGATTTGATTGTGATCAAGGAAAAGGATTATATTAAGACACCGAAACAAAGCGGATATCGTAGCTTCCATATTGTGTTCGGTGTTCCGATCCATTGCTTGGACGCCATGGAGTACTTTCCGGTGGAAATACAGTTTCGTACCTTATCTATGGATTTTTGGGCAAGCATGGAGCATCGGATCTGTTATAAAAAGGAGTATGATAATAAGGATGAGGTCAGCCGGGAAATGCAGCAGTATGCCATGGCGCTGGAATTAATCGAAAGCCGTTTTGCGGCAAGGCTTCATGAAGAAAGGTGAGTGCGGCGAAAGGGGAATGAGCCAGAAGATGGATATTCGTGGGATATTGAAGCAGGTAGACGTATTTTATGAAGAGAATCGTGGTGAGCAGGCCGAAAAGCTTATGCAGGAGAGTATTCTGCAGGCGGTGCAGGAGCAGGATGACGAAAGTCTTCTGCAGCTTTTAAACGAATTGCTGGGGTATTACCGAGAGACAAGCCAGACTGAAAATGCACACCGCATCGGAGAACAGGCTATTGCTCAGGCTGTGAGGATGGGATTAGAGGGGACATTTCCCTATGCTACTACCATGCTGAATGTGGCCAATGCCCGCCGGGCAGCAGGAGAGCTGCAGGAGTCACTGGAGTATTACCTTCAGGTGCAGGCGCTTTATAAAAAGCTGTTGACCCCGGACAACATTTTTATCGCAGGGCTTGAGAATAATATGAGTCTTCTCTACCAGGAGATGGGAGAGTATGCCAAGGCAAAGCAGTGTCAGCTGAAGGCTCTGGAGATTGTAAGGGGAAAAGAGACGGTCTACGAGCAGGGGGTGACTTGTGCTAATCTGGCAGCTTCCTGCGTCCGGCTGGGAGAGCTGGAAGAAGCGAAGAAATACGCAGAGGAATCACTTAGGATATTTCAGGATATTCAGGTGGCGGACAGCCATTTTGGAGCAGCTCTGGCAGCATTGGGAGATTATCATTTTCAGAAGGAAGAATTTGCCAGCGCTCTGGAGCGGTATCGGCAGGCGATGGAGGCTGTGGAGCAGGGGATAGGCCGAAATGAGGCGTTTTACAGACTGCAGGAACGTGTTTCCGCCTGCGAAAAGGCTCTGACCCGGAAAGAGAAGGAGGGGAAAGCGGAGCCGGAAAACAGTGCCGTATCTCCGGGGGCTTTGGAGGAGGACGCCGCCAAAGCGGATCAGGGTCTGGTTATTTCCCGGAAGTATTATGAGACCTGCGGTAAAACCATGATCGCGGAAAAATTTCCGGAATATGAAGGGAAAATTGCAATAGGCCTTGTGGGCAGAGGCTCCGACTGCTTTGGATATGACGACAAGATATCCAGAGACCACGATTGGGGGCCGGATTTCTGTATGTGGATGACAGAGGAAACCTACCGGGAGATCGGACAGGCTTTGCAGAAAGCATATGATGAGCTGCCAGAAGAATTCATGGGATATAAACGGGCGCCCCATGTAAATGGGCGGAGCAGACGGGGGGCATTGTGCATCTCGGAGTTTTACCGTGGACTTGTAGGAGCTGGGGTATATGAGGACATCGACTGGAAGCAGGCACCGGATTATGGGCTGGCGGCAGCGGTAAACGGAAAGGTTTTTCGGGATGACGAAGGAATATTTACAGAGTACCGAAGCCGGCTTCAGCAGGGCTATCCGGAGCAGATCCTGTATTTGAAGCTTGCAGAGAGCGCTGCAAGATTTGCCCAGTCTGCCCAGTATAATTATTTCAGGATGCTGGAACGGGAAGACAGGGTCACTGCCCAGATGATGCTATGGGCCGGGATCAGAGAAGCCATGAAGCTGCAGCACTATCTGGAGGGAAGGTTTCCGCCCCATGACAAATGGTTGTTGAGAAGTCTGCAGGAATCCCAAGAAGGCCGGGAAATTACAGCGTTATTGAAACAGATTCAGGAGGCAGCGGAGGATGAAAGCCGTGTCCGGGAGTTGATTGAGCAGCTGGGGGCTCATTTTGCTATGGAACTATATGGGCGGGACCTGATCAGCGACATCGATCCTTATCTGGATGCCCACAGCGAAGAGCTTATGTACAAGGCATCTCTGGCGGAAAAGGCGGACGAGGACCTGGTGGAGGAGATAGCTAAACTGGAGTTTCAGGCCTTTGATAAGGTAAAAAATGAGGGAGGAAGAGCCAGCTGTCAGAATGACTGGTTTACCTTTTCTATTATGCGTAAGAGCCAGTACCTTACCTGGAACAGGACGATGTTGCTACAGTATCTTTATGATTTTCACCGGGAGTTTTCTCTGGGGCATAATCTTATAGAGGAAAAATATGGGAGAATGATGGAGAGCACCGCGCCGGAGGAATATGAGAAGATCAAGGGGCATTTCCCGGAGCTGACCGAAGAAAAAAGGAATATAATCGGGCAGATCTGCAGCATGCAGGTGAAATGGATGGAAGAATTTGCCGAAGAGTATCCTGCCCTTGCGGATAATGCCAGAAGCATCCACACCTATGAGGACAATCCCTTTGACACCTCCTATGAGACATATCTGCGGGGAGAGCTGGGAACTTATTCGGACAAGATGCTGGAGTTATATGGCAGATATGTGGTGGAATATGCCAGGAGCGGAAAAAATCCGGCATATGACATTATGGGAAACAGTGTGAGAATGTACGGCTATGGGAGTTTGGAGGAAGCAGAGCAAAAGAACAGAGAAGCCTGGTCCTGAAAGCGAGGATTTTATGGATACAAAAAGGATCATTTTAAGTGAAAACTGGAGATTTTGTGGAGAGAAGCCTGCCGCCCGGCCAGAGCAGGATCTGGAGGAAGCATGGTATAAGGGGTATGATGACAGTGATTGGAAGCAGGTGACGGTGCCCCATGACTGGTCCGTGGAACAACCGTTTTCGAAAGACTATTCCAGCGGGACCGGATATCTGGCAGGGGGGATCGGCTGGTATCGGGTACACTTTACCCTGCCGGAGGAATACCGGGGAAAGTGCATTCGTGTAGTTTTTGACGGAATCTATAAAAACAGCCGAGTATGGTGCAACAGCTATCATTTGGGGAAACGTCCCTTTGGCTATAGTACCTTTTCCTATGATATTACACATGCGGCAGCCTTTGGAGAGGAAGAAAATGTGCTCAGCGTGAAGGTGATGCATGTGGACCTGGCTGATTCCAGGTGGTTTACCGGCAGCGGCATTACAAGAAAGGTATCTCTGGTCATAGAGGAACCGGTGCATCCGGCTGAATATGGTATTGTCTTTCGGGCGGAATCGGTAGAGCCTGATGAGAGTGATTCCCAGCGCAGAACCGGGAGCGCAGTGATCCGGGTACAGCACCAAACGGAATTGACAGGCGGAATCACAGTCGGTGGAATGGCTCCTGGAGGGGCGGCTGTGGGAGAACCGCGGACAGGAGAACTACCAGATAAAGGTCTGGCAGGAAAGAAAGTAAAAATCCGTACCGTGTTGGAAAATGAGCAAGGGGAGAGAGTCCTGTGCATGGAGAGGTATACGGGGATCGGAGAAAGCTGTGTGATGGAGGGACGCCTGGAGCAGGCCAGGCTCTGGTCTCCAGAGCATCCATACCTGTACACCCTGCGCACCTGGTATGCAGTATGCGGCTCTGACGCAGGAAAACCAGAAGCTGAAAAATGCGAGGGTGCAAATCCTGCGTCCCAAAACCCTGAATCCAAAAATCTTGAGGGCACAAATCCTGAGAGTGGGGGGCTTGAGGGAAGCAGGGAGGCAGGATCCGACGAAGGCTTCTATATGGTGGACGAAACCGTAACGGGGATTCGCAATATATGCTTTGATTCTCGGAGAGGTTTTTTTCTGAATGGTGTGGAGACAAAGCTGAAGGGAGTCTGCGTTCATCATGATGGCGGAGCCTTGGGTGCGGCGATGAAACCGGAGATATGGCAGAGACGTCTGGAGGCTTTGAAGGAGTGTGGCTGCAATGCTATTCGGTGCAGTCATAATCCTCATATGCCGGAGCTGTATGAGCTGTGTGACAGAATGGGTTTTCTGGTGATGGATGAGGCCTTTGACGAGTGGGAAAATGCCAAGAATAAATGGTCCACAGGGCATAATGTATACCCGCCCAGGCATGAGGGCTATGCGGAGGATTTCCCGCAGTGGCATGAAGCGGATTTGAGGGCAATGGTGCGCAGAGACAGAAATCATCCTTCCGTGATTCTGTGGAGCATCGGAAATGAGATTGATTACCCCAATGACCCGTATTGTCACCCCTCTTTTGAATCTATGACCGGAAACAATGATGCCAATAAGCCGGCAGCAGAGAGACGGTATGATCCTAACAAGCCGGATGCCCGGCGGCTGACGGTAATTGCTGCCGATCTGGAAAGGATTGTCCGACAGGAGGATGATTCCAGGCCTGTTACCCTGGCGGCGGCATTTCCTGAGCTTTCTGTGGAGACAGGATTGTTGGACGGGCTGGATGTTGCGGGCTACAATTATAAGGAACACCTGTATGAAAAGGATCATGCCAGATTTCCGGAAAGGCCCCTTTTGGGAAGCGAGAACGGACACGGCTACCAGGCATGGCTGGCGGTAAGAGACAATTCATACATCAGCGGTCAGTTTCTTTGGACCGGAATCGATTATCTGGGGGAGGCGGCCGGCTGGCCGGTGCATGGCTCTCCCGCGGGAATCCTGACCTGTGCCGGGGACAGAAAGCCGGAGTTTTACCGCCGTAAATCTTTTTGGACCGAGGAACCGGTTCTGTTTATGGCAACAAGGCGTGTGGCCGACGGCACCCAACCCTGGCGTCCTGTGTCTGCCCATTGGAATTATGAACCCGGGGAGGAAATACTGGTAAAGGTATTTTCCAATCTGCCCAGGGTATCATTGTATCTGAACGGTTTGGAGCTGGAAAGGCTTGATGAATATAACGGGGATGGTGACTATTGTTTTCGAGTATGTTTTCAGCCGGGAACGCTGACGGCAGAGGGCTTTGACGGTGTCAGGAGGGTCTGCAGTCTGTCTACCGCCGGAGCTGCGGAGAAGCTGTCCTGTCATCTCTGGAGGAGTCCGGATGTGCTGACGGGAGGAGATTGGGAGGAGGCTTCTGCAGAGTCCGGATATCTCTACCAGTTGGAGATGGAGCTTTTGGATGCCGGGGACAGACCGGTAGTCTGGCAGGACAGAATGGTTACAGTGTCTGTAGACGGACCGGGTCAGCTGGCAGGACTGGAAAGCGGCAACCTGGCAGATGTGACACCGTACAGCGATAACAGCAGGGCTACCTTCCGGGGGCGGCTTCTGGCTTTTATCCGCCGGACAGGGACGGCAATCGGCTCACATAAAATTGGCTCTCAGGCTGAGGCGACACAGATCCGGGTCAGAATATCCATGGACACGGGATTTAAAACAGAAATAGTGTTGTAGTCAAGAAAAACATGCGGCTATTTACGAAGCATTTCTGTTGCTGTTTGCGTGTTTGCAGCGAAGACGAGAATAGTAACATGAGCAGTGTGGGATAATATAAAATTTCTTGACAAACATACCGTTGGTATGATAATGCAAATACATACTAATTATATATTGCCCATTATTAATCAGGGTATTTCTGACGGTACCATCGAAACGGATTATCCCGAGCAGTTGGCAGAATTAATTTTGCTTGCAGCAAACATTTAAGCTTGACGCATCTGTCTGCTGATTCTCATGTGGCTGTGAATAGTAATGGGGATCTTTTGCACATACTGTTTTTGACTTGAAAGGTCACAAATGGATTTTGTTGGGAAAGGAGTATGTGCTATGGATACAGATATCAACGGAATAACAGGAAGTGTGGGGCTTCGGGAGCTTCCCATGGGGTTTGGCATGGCTCTGGCCATGAACGAGCCTGCCATGAAGGGCTACGCAGGCCTGACGGAAAGTGAGAAGGAAGATCTGATTCTGCGGTGCCGGGATGCCAAAACGAAAGAAGAGATGCAGCGGATCGTGGATTCCCTGGTGCAGGACACAGATGTAAGCGCGCTGGAGGAGATCGTTCAGCCAAAGGCTATGGGGTGAGCAAAGAGCTAAAACCACCCTCCGTCCAGAGTGATGATCTGCCCGGTCAGGTAATCGGGCGCCTGGGCCAGCTGCAGGATCAGTCGGGCTGCCTCTTCCGGAGCGCCCAGTCGGTCCGCAGGAATTTCTGCGGCCAGCTGCATTAGGTCATCAGGAGATAAGCAGTTGTTCATAGCGGTATCTATGACGCCGCAGGCTACGGCATTGACCTGTATGTTGCTGGGAGCAAGCTCTTTGGCTAAAGCTTTTGTGAATGCGTTCATTCCACCCTTGGAGGCGGAGTAAGCTACTTCCATGGAAGCTCCCTGGGCGCCCCAGACTGAGGAAACGTTGATGATACGTCCCTGGTGCTTCTGCAGCATCAGGGGAATGGCAGAGCGGCATGTGTAGAAGCAGGAATCCAGATTTACAGCCATAATGCGGTGCCATTGCTCTGAGGTCATATCCGTAAGAAGCCCCATATGGGACATGCCGGCGTTATTGATTAATACATCCAGCGTTTGAAGATGTGAAAAAATATTTTCCACATCTTTTTCGCATCCCATATCTGCCTGAAGGGGGAGACATGGGATCCGGTATTTTTCCTGCAGTCTTTTCGAGAAGCTGTTCAGCTCATCCATGGAATCCCGGCAGGTGAGAGTCAGATGAAAGCCTGCCTGGGCAAAGACTTCTGCTGTCGCTTTTCCGATTCCCCTGGAAGCACCTGTAATCAGAGCAGTTTTGTTTGAAGACATATTCATAGAATTCCTTTCCGGGATGTTCCCTGCGAGCTTTTATGAATGAGGGGGTGAACGCTTACGATTAATTGTACCACATTTTTTCCTTGTGTTTCTACTATAAAACTGATAGACTATGATAGAAATCAGAGGGTAATAGTTTGACTGACAACAGAAGATAGGAGAATAATAATGTATGATCTCATCATAATCGGTTCTGGACCGGCAGGACTTTCGGCTGCAGTTTACGGCAAGAGGGCAGGCCTTAATCTGCTGGTTATAGAAAAAAATCCCATGAGCGGCGGACAGGTGCTGAATACCTATGAGGTGGATAACTATCTGGGAATGCCGGGCATCAATGGTTTCGACATGGGAATGCAGTTTCGCCAGCATGCGGACCGGCTGGGTGTGGAATTCAGGGAGGCGCAGGTCCTTTCTATAGAAGATAAAGGCAATTATAAGCTGATAGACACCGATGACGGAAGCCTGGAAGCCGTGTCGGTAATTCTGGCTTCCGGGGCAGTTCATGCGCATCTGGGAGTGCCCGGTGAGGAAGAACTGGCAGGAAGGGGCGTATCCTACTGTGCTACCTGCGACGGCGCCTTTTTCCGGGGGAAGACGACGGCAGTGGTGGGAGGAGGCGATGTGGCGCTGGAGGATGCGGCATATTTGGCCAGAACCTGTGAAAAGGTATATCTCATCCACCGCAGAGACGAGTTTCGGGGAGCCGCAGTACTTCAGGAGGAGCTGAAGACTTTTTCTAACGTGGAAGTTCTGTTCAGTCACGTAGTGGAGGAAATTCAGGGAACAGAGGAGGTAGAGAGAATCCGCATCAGGGATCGGAAGACAGATGAGTCCCGGATCTTGCCGGTTGCCGGTGTGTTTATAGCGGTGGGGATTCGCCCGGGCACGGAGCTGGTGAAGGAATTGACAGCTTGTGATGAAGCCGGTTATGTGCTGGCGGGGGAAGACTGTGCCACACAAATGCCCGGACTCTTTGCGGCGGGGGATGTGAGGAGAAAACCGATCCGCCAGATCGTAACTGCAGTGGCGGACGGAGCCAATGCCGCTGTGGCCGCAGGAAACTATTGCAGGGAAAACAGAAGATGAAAAAAGAAATATGAAGACAAGTATATAAAGTGAAGAAATGGAAAAAGAAAATTAAAGTATTATTAAGAATGCAAAATATTTTTTTGGGAAAAAGAACCATTTGTATCAGTGGTTCTTTTTTGTTGAAGCAAAGAACCCCATAAAATGGGGATTTTTTAAGATGTTGCCAAAAATATCCTTATATTGACAAAATTAAGAAAAGGTGATATATTTTTTAACGGATGTAATAAATTTGTAATAAATGATAACAACAATGTAATTTTTCACATATACTGATACCAGAAAAGGAGAACGTGATGATATTTAAGGGCATCAAAGTGACGGCAGGAATATTAACGGCAGCAGTTGTCTTTTCCGGAGCAGGCATGACGGCATCTGCATCGGGTTCCGGCGCCATGCTTCCCAGCGCGGGAGTGGATCTGACTATCGCTAATGGCAATCGTCTGGAAGATATTTTGACATCCTCCTCCATACCTGTGGAGTCTATTATAGAATGGATTAATACCGAGGATTCTCAAGGCCGGTTTACGGAGGGAGCCGTATCCAAAGAAGCCGCTGAGGAAGAGCTGTTCCGCAATCTGGTAATCGCACAGGTGAATGCATATGTAAATGTCCGGAGTATTCCCAGCGAGGAGGGCGAGATTCTGGGCAAGCTTTACAATAACTCTGTCGGAACCTTTCTGGAAGAGGAGAACGGCTGGTATAAGATTACGTCGGGAACCGTTACAGGCTATGTGAAGGCAGAATATTGTGTCACAGGAGAGGCTGCAGTGGAGATTGCAAAGGCGGTGGGAACCCGGATTGCCACAGTGACGACCCAGACTCTGTTTGTCAGAATGGAGCCTACCACGGAGTCCGGTATATTGGGAATGCTTCCTGAGGCAGAGGAGCTTCTGGTGCTGGAAGAGACAGAAGGCTGGGCAAAGGTGGACGTGGAGGAAGGCGAAGGCTGGGTATCCACGGATTATGTGAGTCTCCACAGTGAGTTTGTACAGGCCGAGTCCAGGGAGGAAGAGGCCGCCCGTCTGGCCAAAGAGGAAGAGGAAGCCCGTGCGGCGGAAGAAGCACAGGCCGCAGCGGCAGCCGCAGCCGCCCAGAATAACAATAATAATGAGGGCGGCAATACTGCGCCTTCTGCACCTGCACAGCAGCCTGCATCCTATGCTGTGGGCGAAGGCAGCGAAATGGGAGTTGCAGTGGCGGATTATGCGCTGCAGTTTGTGGGAAATCCGTATGTGTATGGAGGAACCAGCTTGACCAATGGCGCCGACTGTTCAGGATTTGTCATGAGTGTCTATGCAAACTTTGGTGTGAGTCTGCCCCATTCGTCGGCATCTGACCGCACCCAGGGGTATGCGGTGGATGGCCTTGAAAACGCACAGCCCGGCGACCTGATTTGCTACTCAGGACATGTGGCGCTGTATATCGGCAACGGACAGATTGTGCATGCTTCCAACAGCAAAACCGGAATTATTGTGTCGGGAGCCGGCTACAGAAAGATATTGGCCATCAGAAGAATTTTCTAACGGACAGATTTTATAGAAATGAAGGAGGTGCTGCACCAGGGGGTGCGGTGCCTCTTTTTTCGGCTTATAAAATATATCTAACCGCACAGTCGGAAATATTTGTCTGATGAATTACGGAAGTTGTCAAAATATTACATTCTGGGGGCGGAAGGGACCGATAGGGCTGTCTGTGCACATTGTACAAAAACAGATGAGGAATGAGAAGGGAAAAAAGAGTTAACTGAAAAATCAAAAAGGTTATCCACAAAAAGCCTTGGCCAAAATCGTTCAACAATGACTTATACACGAAGTTATACACATTATCCACACTTTTTAATTTAGAATACACAATGATATAAGGAGATAAAAGGAAACGTATGTTTTGTGAAGTTGTAATAAAAATTAATTTTCGACGAGTAAATGGAAAAAATTGATTGACAGGGGTAATGTCAAAAACAAAGAAAAAATTTGCCAAATTGTTGCAAAACCTTGTTAGAATATGGTATAATGATCATACAATAAACAGCGGAAAGGGATGAACAGCATGAAGTTTATTATTGTAGGCAGAAACATTGAAGTTACACCCGCATTGAGATCAACCGTAGAAGAGAAGATCGGAAAACTGGGGAAGTATTTTAATCCCGATACGGAAGTACATGTGACGCTGAGTGTTGAGAAGGAGCGCCAGAAGATCGAGGTGACGATTCCTGTCAAGGGCAATATCATCCGCTCCGAGCAGGTCAGCAATGACATGTATGTTTCCATTGACCTGGTGGAGGAGATCATTGAAAGACAGCTGAAGAAATATAAGACAAAGATTGTGGACAAGCATCAGGCGGGCGGTTCTTTCAGTAAAATGTACGTAGAGAATGATTATGTGGATGAAGAAGAGGTCAGGATCGTCCGCACCAAGAGGTTTGACATTAAGCCCATGTATCCTGAAGATGCCTGTATTCAGATGGAACTGCTGGGACATAGCTTCTTTGTATTCATCAATGCCGAGACTGATCAAGTGAATGTAGTGTACAAGAGAAAGGGAGACACTTATGGTCTGATCGAGCCTGAGGTGTAATAAACCAATAGGCTGCGGCTGCAGTTTGGACTTTCATAGAAGTGGAATTGAATACGGCTCCGGAAGGTAAGGCTTCCGGAGTTTTTTTGTGGTGCGCAGGTTGTAAAAACTAGGGCAGGTATTTAAATTTTGGTTAAAGCTTGTCTTTTCGGTAAAAATAATACGAGATCGAATGTTATGGCAAGGAGGAGAAATATGCGTAATGTGATCAGGCTGGATCATGACTGGAGATTTATACAGGAGGATGCAGGGCTTCCAAATATTTTGCCGGAAAGCTGGAAAAAAATTGATCTGCCCCATACATGGAACGCGGTGGACGGACATGACGGAAATGGTTCTTACAGCCGGGGGAAATGCTGGTATGCCAGGAACTTTGAGACACCTGTGCATCCACTGAAGGGCGGAAGAGTATTTGTGGAGGTTTTGGCAGCTGGGCAGCAGGCGGAGGTGTATGTAAACGGAATGAAGGCAGCGTATCATGAGGGCGGCTATTCTGTTTTCCGTGCCGACGTTACGGGACTTTGCAGAGAAGCGGGAGCAAACCTTCTGGCTATCTCCTGCAGCAATGAGCAGAAGGACAGGGTATATCCTCAGTCCGCGGATTTTACCTTTTATGGCGGGCTGTACCGGGGAGTAAATCTGATCAGTGTGCCGGATACACATTTCGACCTGGAATATTACGGAGGTCCCGGGCTTCAGGTGACACCCAGACCCTGTGAGGGCGGAGCCGTATTTGAGCTAATGTCATATATTATAAATCCCGATGAAAATTATACGGTGTTATATACTGTCAGGGATGCGGAAGGAAAAGAGGCTGCGTATGCCTGCAGGCCTGCACAGGACAGCGGGACGGCTATATATGTTCCCGATGCCCGCAGGTGGGAGATCGATGCCCCATACCTGTATACAGTGACGGCGATTTTACAGAGAAGAAACGAGGCAGTCGATGAGGTAAGCATCCGTGTGGGAGTACGCGATTTTTCCTGCGATCCCCAAAAGGGATTTTTCCTGAATGGCAAGGCGGTTCCCCTCCGGGGGGTGAGCCGTCATCAGGACAGGCTTTATAAGGGAAATGCTCTCACGGCTCGAGAGCATTACGAGGATGCGTTAATCATTAAAGAATTAGGGGCAAACTCTGTTCGTTTGGCACACTATCAGCATTCCCAGGACTTTTATGATGCCTGTGACGAACTGGGATTTGTTGTCTGGGCGGAAATTCCCTTTATCAGTGTGATGAATCAGGACCCGGAAGCCCATCTGAATTGTATCAGCCAGCTAAAGGAGCTGATTATTCAGAACTATCATCATCCCTCTGTATGTTTCTGGGGGATTTCCAATGAAATTCTTATCGGCGGTATTTCGGAGCACCTGGTGGAAAATCACAGGGAGCTGAATGCGATTGCCAAGGAGCTGGATCCCACCCGGCTGACTACCATTGCCCATGTGAGCATGACGCCCTTGGACGGACCCATGCATGGCATTACGGATGTAGAAAGCTATAATCACTATTTTGGATGGTATGGGGGCAAAATGGAGGATAACGGGCCATGGCTGGATCATTTTCATCAGATGCATCCGGAAATCTGTCTGGGACTGTCGGAGTATGGCTGCGAGGGGATTATCACTTACCATGGACAGGAGCCGGCCTGTAAGGATTACAGTGAGGAATATCAGGCGCTGTATCATGAGCACATGGCACAGGTGCTGGAGGAACGTCCTTGGATCTGGTCCAGCTATGTATGGAATATGTTTGACTTTGGTTGTGCGGCCAGGAATGAGGGAGGCGTAGCCGGACGAAACAATAAGGGCCTGGTGACCTTTGACCGAAAGACGAAAAAGGACAGTTTCTATCTTTATAAGGCGTATTGGAACCGGGAGCCCATGGTGCATCTCTGCGGCAAGCGCTATGCCCAGCGGGCGGGAGAGACAACAAGTATCCGGGTATACTCCAACCAGCCGTCAGTCACATTGTATGTGAACAGCGAAAAGGCCGGAGAACAGCAAGGAAACAAGGTGTTTACCTTTGAAGCAGCTCTGAAAAAAGGCAATAACATTATTGTGGCCAAGGCAGGGAAATGCACGGACACCATGACTGTGGAAAGGGTGGAGCAGGAGCCTTCCATTTATACACTGCCGGAGGTGGAGGAACGGGCCGAGGGCGTAGCCAACTGGTTCCGTACAATAGGGAAGATGGACTTGAAAGCGCCTATGGAATTCCCAGAGGGCATGTACAGTATCAGGGACTCTATGGAGGAGATTGCCAGGAATCAGGAGGCCTTTGAGATTGTGGCAACGGCGATGAAGCTTGCCACAAATATGAAGATCGAGCCGGGAACCGGTATGTGGGATATGCTGAAAGGCATGTCGCCGGAGGCCATGGTGAAAATGGCCGGTTCTATGATGCCGGAAGGCTTTGCGGAAAGCATTCAGGCAAAGCTTTCCCGGATCAAAAAATGCTGCAATATTGAGTAGAGATATGATTGTTTGGCTGGAGTGTTCCCGGTGACGAATCTCGGAGGATTCGGCAACGCCAATGCGGAGGTGGCGGTGCGTAGGTGTTGATGTGGAGGTGGCGGTGCAATGACGATGTGTAGAAGCCGATGCTGAGGTGGCGGTGCAACGCTGATGCGGTGAGGCTAATGCGTAGGTGCCGCTGTGATGCGGCGCGGCACCTGGTACCTCCGCAGTGCTGGTACGGCATTTGGGCAGTACCGCGGAAGTGCTGCGGCAGTATTGCTGCAGGACCGGGGACAGTTTCCTGCCGGATGAATATTGCTTCTTTCCCTTTTCATATATTGGAATGACAGGAGACGCGCAAGGGGAAGCAATGATTAAAGAAATATTTCAGCGTTTTGCCGTAAAAGACTGTGGAAACGGGCACAGGAGCGGCAGAAAAAAATACAGGAACTGGATCAAGGGAGCAATTCTGGCGGAATGTGCTGCCGTGGCTGTAATGACAATAGCACTTTGGAGACAGGCGGGGGAGGAGGCCGAGATCGCCAGCAGCCATGTGCTGTCCGTGGAAAATGATTACATAAAATGGGTGGATTTTACTGTCTCTTATGAGGCATTGTGCATGGCCTATGAATGGGATGTGAAAACCCATGGAACGAATTATGAGATAAGCTGGGTGGACCTTCTGGCTTACACTGCAGCCAAAACTGGCGGAAAATTTGAAAAAAGCTCTCTGAAGACCATGGAAAAGGCGGCGAAAACAATTTCCCAGGGCGAAAAGACGTTGGAGGAAATGACCGCCGATATGAAGTATTTTTCTTATTACCAGGAAGCCTATGATGCCGCCATTGGGGGATTGGTGGGAGAATATCAGGAGGAGATCGTAGACGAAGCGGGCAATGCGGCTTATGAGCAGCAGTATGGGCTGAAGGGCTATTTCCCGCTGGCCCGTGGCTTTGATTATACACATTATGATGACTTTGGAGTAGGAAGGAGCTATGGTTACGAGAGGAAGCATCTGGGACATGACATGATGGGGTTGGTGGGTACGCCGATTATGGCGGTGGAGTCCGGTGTGGTGACTGCTCTGGGGTGGAACCAGTACGGCGGCTGGCGTATCGGCATCAGTAGCTTCGACGGGAAGAGGTACTATTATTATGCTCACCTGAGGCAGAACTACCCCTATGCGGAGGGGTTGGAGGAGGGCAGCGTGGTGACAGCAGGGGATGTGATAGGCTATATGGGGCATACCGGGTACAGCACCACGGAGAATGTAAATAATATCAAGATCGTGCACCTACACTGGGGGCTGCAGCTGATTTTTGATGAGTCGCAGAAAGAGGGGAATAATGAGATCTGGATTGATGTGTATCCACTGACGCGGTTTCTGGCGAAGCATACCCAGGCGGCGGTGAAAGTGGAGGGGACGAAAGAGTGGGTGCGGACGGCGGATATTGTGGATCCGGCGGTGGAGGAGTATGAGGCGCTTGCTCCAGATGGAGTGCAGGTACCAGTAAAAGATGATTCTCTGGAGAATAGCCCGACAGAAAGCCGGGAAGAAGAACAGCAGTTAGAATAGCAGATAGGGTTTGTGGAATTGTTGCATCTGCCGACAGCTCCACAAGTAAAACCAGGATAGCAAAAAAGGTGCATTGAAATTTCCGATTTTAGAAAAGATACATATCTATCATTTATTGCGGCGAATCTTTCCATGTGTTATACTAAGGGCAAGCAAATCTTATCTCTTTTCGCAGGTGTGAAAAGATGATTGGCAAATCCTTAGTCAAGCTGTTATAAGGATTACCCTTTGAGGTTTCAGCAGTAGGTTGCCCTATGTGTCAATCAGAGTATTTGCCGAATTTTATTCGAAGGAGGTCAAATGCAATTATACTTCGCCATTTATTTAAGAGAGGGAAGTATGACACATGAAAAAACGGATGGAACTAAACAAAGAAACGGCCAGCCGACTTTGGGGCCAGCAGTTTGGAAAACGGCAAAAGGCGATTGATTTTTCAGGTCGTGAGATTGCAAAGGCTGCTTACAATGACAGGAACAGTGCTTATGGATGGAATGTAGATCATATATTGCCGCAGTCAAAAGGTGGTAAAACAGCAGATTATAACCTGATTTGCTGTCACATTCTGACCAATGATGAGAAAGCGGATAAATTCCCATGTTTTAAAGCCAATGAAAAAACCTTTGAGATTCAAAGAAGACAGAATCATTATGAAATTGCAGCGAGAGATGCTGAAGAAAATGAGGAAAGTGATGAAACCGTAAATTTTTTTGATGCGGCGCAAGGGCTTAAATGCTGGAAGCAATGCAAGATTCATAAAGGGAAGGCTTTTGCTGGATATGTCAAGATTAGAGTCGAAACGGCTAAAGGAACAGACATTAAATCGGATTCACTTTTTGAAAGGTATGGAATGTTTTTATCCGAGTTGTTCGGAACACAAAGTATTTTTGTTGAAAATACTTGCGCGGGCTATCTCAATAGCTATTTTATGTATGGAAGTACGCAAACGTGTATTTTTACTGTGATAGTGGGAAATATCCCAACTAAAAGGGACACACAAAACTTTCTGGATGATTGTGTGGTGTTGAATACTTATAATGATTATTTTATACGGAAACATGATTTTAAATGTATTCAGATTGTTTGCGGGATGGAGTGCTATAATAGCTGTTATGAGATGTCTCTGAAGTGCAAGAAGGACATTTTGGATAAAGAAGTGCAATTTTCTTCTTTGAACACATCCGACGCGCTGGTGATTGATGAACTTGTAAGAATGAACACGGACGCTGAAAAGGAATTGAAGGGTATTCTTCCTCAAAACGGATTTTATCCTTACAATTTCATGTTTACAAAGCTGAAAGAAAATCTTGCAAAACGCATTTGATACAAAATGAAGTATAGTATATATGCCTCTTGAAGAGAAGCCGGGCAACAGGCTTCTCTGTTAAGTATGGCGGGTGTATTGAATAATAAGCAGATTTAGAGAAAGGATAGAAGTGTATATGTCGGAAAAAAGATTGAATAATACAATATTTCTGATGTATTTAGTAACACAAAACTATTGCAGGGAGCACAGGATTTCTGTGGAAGATTTTTTAAAGCTGGATGAAAAATACGCAATATTGAATTATGTTGCAGAGTGCCCTGATATATTTGACAGTCTGACGGGCAGTGAAATGGTGAGAGAGGTGGAACAGTATGTGGCTCAGCCTTAGAACGACTTTATATCATGGGACGGCATCGGAAATACAGCAGGTGGATGTAAAGCTTGGGCGGGAGAGGAAAGATTTTGGAAAAGGCTTTTATATGGCGGTCTCAAAAAGCCAGGCAATTGGAATGATGCATAAAAAATATAGAGAGACTATCAGAAGGAGTAAGGGAAAACAGGACAGTGCATATGCAGAAAAATTATATGAAATCACGCTGAATAAAGACTATATGTCAAGGCTTAATATAAAAGTTTTTCATACAGCAGATTTAGAGTGGCTTGATTTTGTTTTAATGTGCAGAGAAAAGGGAGGCATGCCCCACGATTATGATATGGTGGTTGGACCTACTGCGGATGATGATACTGCTTTTTGCTTGAAAGCATATTGGGATGGTTTATACGGTAAGGTCAGCTCGGATGCCGTTAAAAGGATATTGCTCAATAATCTGGAAACAGAGAACCTTGGAATACAGTATTATATAGGAAAACAGGAAGTGGCGGATCAGCTTATTGCAAATATAAAGGCGATTGAGTGGAGATAAATCGATGGATGCGAATAGAATTGAAACGACAACGGGGATGTGTGTTGTGGCGTTAACGAAGCATTTGATGAAAAAGCAGAATATAGATTATGAGATAGCATACAAAAAATTGTTGGCGACGGAGCTTTATAAACTTTTGCTGGATTCTGAAACAAGGCTTTTCCTGGAAACAAATGAATATTTATGCAAGGCATGTGATGAAGAACTCGAAAAAGGGGCAGATGCTTTGTATGAGTTTATTAACAGCTAAGTGTTTGGGATACCGCATTAGATGATGTCTGAACTGCCAGAGTGGTTATGTGGCAGAAAGGGAGGAATTTGGTGATTGCTTAAATGAAATTAAGGAAAACAGAAAAGTATCCGAGCAGCATACATTTGTAAGTAAAGAGGTCTCTGAAAGAGCACATCATGGAAAGAGTGGATGCCCTACATAGACAAGGCTGTTGAGCAGGCAAAGAAATTTTCAGGCAATGAAAGTGAGGTGGTTGATAATATTGGTTGCAATCTGTGGGAAATGATGGAGGAGTTAAAAAGATATGGAAAGTAAAAGATTGTTTATAAGGGTAATCGCAATATTGTAAAAAAGATTGAAGTGGTAAAATCCGGCATCTTCTACAAAGTAGTAAAATCGAGGAGGCAATATTGGCGAATGTATTATTCTGAGCAAAAAATGTTACGGCAGATGCAAGAGTGTATAGACTGCTTAGAAAAGGAAAATCGATATCTGAAAGATTTGTTGGACAGAGCAGGCATTTCCTATGAGCAGACACCCAATGAAAATCAGACACAGGAAGATACTTTTGACCCGAACCAGGGAGCCAGAATACAGCATGTGGAAATCACGGACGAACTGGCGAACCGTTTCTTTTCCAGATTTTGGGGACGGCAGGACGTATACAGTAAGCGCTATGTGAAAAAAGGCACCGGGGAAGCCGGGTATTATCCGCAGTGCAATCATTTCTGGTCAGAAAAATGTCCCCGCAAGATGGGAAAGAAGATTAAGTGTAGGGACTGCAGCAGCCAAAGCTGGAAGAAACTGGATATCGCCGTGCTGAAGAAGCACCTGGAGGGAAAAGCAGCAGATGCATCGGATGTGATAGGAATCTACCCATTACTTCCGGATGACACCTGCCGCTTTTTGGTTTTTGATTTTGATAATCATGAGAAGGATGCAGATAAGGAAGAGACCCGAGATGTAGATGAAAAGTGGAAGGAAGAGGTGGAAACCCTGAGGGAAATCTGTCGTCAGAACGGAATTGATGCCCTGACGGAACGTTCCCGATCCGGCAGAGGAGTCCATGTATGGATATTTTTTCAGAGTGCAGTTGATGCGTCCTTTGCGAGAAAGTTTGGATTTGCGCTGTTGGAGAAGGGGGCGGAATCTGTTAATCTGAAGTCTTTCACATATTACGACCGTATGCTGCCAGCACAGGATCATATTCCGGACGGCGGAAAATCGGGAAGACCCGGACTGGGAAACCTGATTGCACTTCCCTTACAGGGATTGGCCCTGAAGGAGGGAAACAGCGCATTTATCGATGAGAATTGGAATGCATATCCAGACCAGTGGGGCGAGTTGTTCCGCAGGCAGAGACTTTCGAAAGAATTTATGGAGACATGTATCAAGAACTGGCAGCCGGTGAATCCGTTTGAAGAAACAGTAGAAAATCAGGATGGTAAAGGTCAGGAGCAGCAAGGATGGCAGAGCCAAGGCAAGCAAGCTAAGGAATGCGTGAAGCCATGGGAACAGAATAGACAGTTTTTGGCGGAAGATGTGGACGGAAAACTGATGGTGACCTTGTCGAATCTGATTTATGTGGATGCATCCAACCTGAAACCTCGTATTCAGAACCGCATCCGGAGGATGGCGGCTTTTGCGAATCCAGTCTTCTATAAAAATCAGGCCATGGGACTATCCAATTTCGCAAATGGCAGGTACATTTATCTTGGACAGGATGAAAACGGTTATATCGGGATTCCCCGGGGACTGTGGGAAGAATTGATTGAAAAATGTGAAAAGGCAGAAATCATTTGGGAAACGGAGGATGAAAGGGTACGTGGAAACGAGATTAAGGTGGAATTTAATGGCCAGTTGAGGGAGACGCAGGCGGTGGCTGTTGAGAAGATGCTTGCCCATGAGACGGGCATTTTAAGCGCCGCCACAGCGTTCGGAAAGACGGTGGTCTGTAGTTACCTGATTGCCATAAGGAAACTAAGCACATTAGTTCTGCTGGAATCCTCTTCTCTGATAGAACAATGGCAGGAGGCTCTTGCGAAATTTCTGATGATTGACGAAGAACTGCCGGAATATCAGACAGCATCAGGACAGACAAGAAAGCGTAAAAGTATCATCGGTAAGCTACAGGGAGCCCATGACTCCATGACAGGGATTATTGATATTGCCATGGCAGGCTCCTTATATAAAAAAGGAGAGTTCCATCCCAAGCTACAGGAATATGGGATGGTAATTGTAGATGAATGCCATCATGCCGCTTCGGCTACCGTGGTGGGCATCCTGCGTGAAGTGAAGGCGAAGTATATTTATGGTGTCACTGCCACGCCAATGAGAGGGGACGGCCTGGAAAAGATCACTTACAGGATGATTGGGCCGGTGCGGTACAGTTATGGCGCCAGGGACATGGCAAAAGAACAGGGAATTCGGCATTTTGTCTATCCCAGGTTCACGAGGACAGTGAGTCCGCACAGGCTGGGAGAGCAGATGCATGTGAATGACGCATATAAGTTAATCAGAGACAACGCTATGCGCAACGAGCAGATTGCAGCGGATGTAAAGCTTTGTATTGAAAAAGGCAGGAGTCCAGTAGTTCTGTCCAAATATAAGGAACATGCTAAGTTGCTGTATGAAAGATTGAGGCAACATGCGGACAGGGCATTCCTTCTTCTGGGAGACAATCCGAAAAAAGAACAGAAAAAGCTGATGGAGGAGCTGCGGCAGGTATCCCGGGAACAGTCAGTGCTTCTGGTGGCTACAGGACAGCTGATTGGCGAGGGATTCGATTATCCCAGGCTGGACACACTCATCATGGCCATGCCAGTCGCGTGGAAAGGAGTCGTGGAGCAGTATGCAGGGCGACTGAACAGGGAATATGAGGGAAAAGAAACGGTAATTGTCTATGATTATGTGGACAGGCATATTCCGGTCTTTGACCGTATGTATGCAAAGCGGCTGCGGGCATATAAACAGATTGGGTATGAAATCTGTGCCGGGATTGAGACAGCGACAGCAAAAGAGGCAAATGCGATTTTTGATATTGACAATTATGGAGTCGTTTACAGGCAGGATCTATCAGGGGCTTCAAAAGAGATTGTAATTTCCAGCCCAGGGCTTCGCAGGGATAAGGTGCATCAGATGATAGAACTGCTTGGCAATCGGCAGGAAGAGGGCGTGTTGGTCACAATTGTGACCTGGCATCCGGATACTTATAAATTTGGCAGCAGCGAGGCCCGGATGAATCTGATGGAGGAGCTGCGGCAGGCAGGCTTTCAGGTTCGGCTCGTAGATGACAGCTGCGAACATTATACGATTATCGACAGGGAAATCGTGTGGTACGGAAGTGTGAACTTTCTTTCCAAGGAGGACGCAGAGGACAATCTGATGAGGGTGTGCAGCGGGAAGATTGCGGAGGAATTGTTGGAAATGACCTTTGGCGGGGAGGAAAGTCCAGAAGTTTGGTGATATTATGATGGAACAACGTTTGGCATATAGTGTGGCTATAATAAATGATATGTGATTATCGATGAGGCATTATTTGGTTTAGAAAGTGAGGGAAAGATATGAACGAAATGGAGAATTTTATCAATGCGATAGCAGGACTTACAAAACATGGGATAGACATGAATCCTAATTTTAGTGAATGGGAGAAATGGTGGCGCAAATCTGGGGTTGAAGAAGTAAAAGAATTTGCGAAACAGTTTTATGGTCAACAACATATTGAGTAGAAGAAGTTTGAAAGCTGAAAAAGAAATAACCTAAAATCCCGGTAAAATTATAACAACAGCCTTACTCGGTTGGCAGTTCAACATCAAATGCCTCATAAACTATCCGCTGTTCTTTTGATACCGGATGCAGTATACGCCTGCCATTGATATTCTGAACGCGAAGCTTTGCCAACAGGTTCAGCAGCTCCTTCATAGTATAGTTTTTATAAAAGCCATGCCTGTCCATCGTTTTGTTGATCTCTGCCATGAGGATGGATGCGAGGAACCCGACAAACATCTTCCCCTGCATCGCGTTATCACTGTGGACACGCAGCCGCCCAAGGTCAATGCTGTTCTTGAGGCGCAGGAAGCTTTTTTCCACAACGTCCTTGTCACGGTACACGCACATGGCCTGCAGGGCATCCGGGATATCATTGCTGATCAGGACTACCCATCCCGCAGTGTACAGGGCCTTTTCCAATACATCACTACGGATGCTGACGGTATAGCCGGAGGCCTGTTTTTCTGATTTCCGGATGATAAGATATTTCCGGCACTCCCCGTCATCCAGGCATTTTTCAGGTTCTGCGTCTGCCCTCTGCTTCAGCAGCGTAACTTTTGCATACAGGTCTTCCCGTATCCCGGAAGCCTTCTTTGCGCTGTAGTAGATATGGGTGTACACTTTATGGTCTTTATTCCACGCCCGCAGTTTGGTGACTGCCCGCAGGGGGTACCCATTGACGACAATGGTATTTTCCACGCAGTCGATATCTTTCCGTTCACTTTCCACCTGTTTCTTTGCGAAGGCGCATGTGAACGGCATGGAGATCAGGAAGTTATGTGCCTCCCCATCACTGCCCCCAAGCAGGAAATTGATGTTCTTCGCACTGAAGAACCCTTTGTCATGACAATGGTGGCAGGCCGTTTCCCGGTGGCAGCCTCAAAGCGGGACAGGGAAGTGACCAGGGTGCGCACATCCTTATGGCTTCCTGCATATACCGTCTGGTGGACGGGCAGCCTGCTGGTTTCGCCGACCATCATGCAGAGGTTGACCTGCGGGAGCTGCTCATGGTCGCGGTTGTAGCCCCATTCCACATCCTCGATCAGTTCTGAATAAGAGGACTCGGACGTGATGTCGAGTGCCAGGTATTCCACGTCATTATGGGCGGCATACCAGCTGCTGTAGAATGCCTCTCTGAAGTGCTATACTAAAGTTGTAACGGGAGTGGCTAATGAGATATAATAAAAATC
>OFFL01000390.1_pt1 | contig 49767 bp, 31 predicted proteins | sample 1521391 | NCBI WGS metagenome assembly OFFL01 (sample SAMEA3504082, study PRJEB24116) | mouse gut metagenome | biome: mouse gut; feature: mouse-associated habitat; material: faeces | place: Denmark | collected 2011
CCAACGACCCCCTGATTAACAGTCAGGTGCTCTAACCAACTGAGCTACTGAAGCAATATTTTACGATGAAACCATCAAAATCATCGTAACAAAAACATGGGTTTCCTGTTTTTGCGATGCAAAATTACACGGTTTTTTTGAATTGTGCAACCTTTTGGCTAAAAATTTTATATTTCTATGATTTTTTTACGAAAAAATAGACTATTTGATAGTTTAATTGTTGTAATTATTGATTACCTTTGGTCTCAATTTAAAGAGCGTGTCACATATTAATGTTAAAACGCTGATTGCAAACAGCAATCTTAATCATTGATTCTCTGGAAAGAAGCGACTGAGGTGGTCCTCGGCACTGCGTTTCAACCTTCCCCTACAGCACACAGAAACAGAATATGAAAAAATTAGTAATCCTGGTTGCCGCTCTCGTGGCTCTCACAATGCTTGGCTCAGCCGCCACGCGCAGCAAGAAGAACGACATCTCCCGAAACCTCGACATATTCAACTCCTTGTACAAGGAGCTTCAGACTTTTTACGTCGACTCGATTGACGCGGAGAAGTCAATCAACACGGCTATCGCCGCCATGCTCAATGATATCGACCCTTACACGGAATATATCCCGGCCAAAGCCCAGGAAAAGTTCCGCACCATGACTTCCGGTGAATACGGAGGCATAGGCTCGGGCATACAGATGACCCCCAAAGGTGTTATAATTTCCGAGCCTTATGAGGGGAGCCCGGCCAATGTGTCGGGGCTGCGTCCCGGCGACCTCATCCTTATGATTGACAATGACTCTGTGGCCGGTTGGGATATCGAGAAGGTGAGTGAGCATCTCAAGGGTCAGAGCGGCTCTATGCTCAAAGTCACAGTCAAGCGTCCGTGGGTAGAGGACTCTATTCTTTCCATCGACATCAAGCGAGGCAAGATTCAGATACCATCCGTGCCCTACTATGGGATGCTTGCCGACAATATCGGTTATGTGACTCTCAACACTTTCTCTGAGAAGAGTTATCAGGATGTGCGTGCAGGCGTGGAACAGCTTATAAAGGATGGTGCCAAGGGCCTTATCCTTGACTTGCGAGGTAATGGCGGTGGCCTCGTGGAGAGTGCTGTGCAGATACTCGGCATCTTCCTGCCCAAGGGCACCGCAGTGCTTACCACCCGGGGCAAGGGTGTGCTCAACGAGAAAGTCTATAAGACGAGCGTCAACCCTGTGGACACCAAGATACCTCTTGCCGTGCTTGTTGACGGCGGATCGGCGTCGGCGTCTGAAATCGTCACCGGCGCGCTCCAGGATCTTGACCGTGCCGTGGTGGTCGGCAACCGCTCATTCGGCAAAGGTCTGGTGCAGAGCACACGTCAGCTCCCCTATGACGGACTGCTCAAAGTGACAGTGGCTAAATACTATATTCCGTCAGGACGATTGATTCAGGCCATCGACTATTCACACCGCAATCCCGACGGGTCGGTTGCGCGCATTCCCGACAGTCTCACCACGGTGTTCCATACTGCGGCAGGACGTGAAGTAAGGGACGGCGGAGGCATCACCCCCGATGTGATCATCGAGTATCCCGACGTGAACCGCCTGACATACAATGTGGTGCGTGACAACTGGGCGTTTGATTTCGCTACAAAGTATGCCGCCACGCATCCCTCTATACCTGCGCCTGAGGAGTTCACCATCACCGATGAGATTTACTCCGACTTCAAGAATTTCATCGATCCAAAGCGATTTAATTATGATAAGGTGTGTGAGGTGGCTGTTGAGCAGCTCCGCGAGCTTGCCAAGAGCGAAGGTTATATGACTGACTCGACGGCGGCGCAGTTTGACGTGCTTGCCGGAATGCTTAAGCACGACCTCAATCATGATCTCGATATCAACCGTGAAAACATCACTCCATACCTGGCAAACGAGATACTCTCACGCTACTATTTCAACCGTGGCGGTATCATCTACAGCCTGCGCGATGACGAGAGCGTGGATTCGGCTTCGGCCATCCTGAAGTCGCCCCGCTACACGCAGATTCTCACCCCTGCACCGAAAAAGTAGAGGTATCCCTTCGCGGGATTCAACCGTGGCCTGCTCCGGGTGTGATGAATGGAGAACCATATAACGACAAATTCATATCAGGCAATGACTATTCAGCAGCTAAGTGATGAATTTATGTCGCCTCGCCGCAGGGAGGCCTTGGCTAAGGCTCTCAGCGGCGAGGCTGCGATAATATCTGTGTATAATCTTGCCGGCTCGTCGCCGGCCATGATGCTCGGGGCCATGCCGGGGGGCAAGGTGCCGACAGTCGTGGTAGGTGATTCGCTTGATGACGCCGGTTACATATATCATGACCTGACGCGCATTCTCGGTGAGGAGGCGGTGCTTATGTTTCCTTCGGGCTACAAGCGTGATATAAAGTACGGACAGGTGGATGCCCCATCGCAGATTCTCCGCACGGAGGCCCTTAACCAGTGGCATTCCGAGAATCCGCCGCGTTACGTGGTGACTTATCCGGAGGCTTTGGCTGAGAAGGTTGCCTCCAGGGAGGTGATTGACAAGCATACCCTTCATCTGCGCAAGGATACACCTGCCGACCTTGCCGAAACTGTAGACTGGCTACGCAAGAACGGTTTCTGCGAGGTGGACTATGTGTACGAACCGGGCCAGTTCGCGGCCCGAGGTTCCATAATCGACATATTCGGTTACAGTAATGAACTTCCGTTGCGTGTCGACTTTTTCGGGGATGACATAGATTCGATACGCACATTCAACATAGAGACCCAGCTCTCGGAACGGCAGCTCTCGGAGGTGGCCATCACTTCGGGGGTGGCGTCGCAGTCGAGCGGCCAATCGCTTCTCGATTATGTGGATCCGGCCACGCTCTTCGTGGTGCGTGACGCAGCGTTCACCGTGGAACGCATAAAGGCCATAGCTTCCGAGGATTTTTCGCAGAGCGCCATGATAGCCGGCGAGGGCGACACCAATGCCATGCGCCAGGTGGTGGATGCCGATGCTTTTGCGGAGAAATTTCCCACATTCAAGCAGTTGCGCTTCACCTCAGCGGCCCAGCCCGACCCAAAAGCCAAGCTCTCAGTCGACTTCAAGTGCTCCCCACAGGCCATATATCACAAAAATTTCGAGCTTATCAGTGAGTCGTTCACCAAATTTCTGACGGACGGTTACAAGATCTATATCCTCAGTGACAGCGACAAGCAGATAGAGCGTCTGAAGGTGATTTTTGCCGACAGGGGTGACAATATAGTGTTCTCGCCGGTGCTGTCCACGCTTCATGAGGGGTTCACCGACCACTCACGTAAGGTGTGTGTGTTCACCGACCACCAGATTTTCGACCGTTTCCACAAGTATACGCTCAAGAGCGACCGTGCGCGTTCAGGCAAGCTGGCCCTGTCGCTTAAGGAGCTGAGTGCCATAGAGCCGGGGGATTTCATAGTCCATGTGGATCACGGTGTGGGGAAATTCGCCGGATTACTGCGTACGAATGTAAATGGAAAGACGCAGGAGATGATAAAACTCGTCTATGCCAATGATGATATCATCTTTGTGTCGATTCATGCCCTTCATAAGCTTGCCAAGTATCGCGGGAAAGAGGGTGTGCCTCCAAAGATCAACAAGCTCGGCTCAGGTGCGTGGAACAAGATGAAGGAGCGCACCAAGTCCAAGCTTAAGGATATAGCGCGTGACCTCATAAAGCTTTATGCTGCCCGAAAGGAGGAGAAGGGGCATGCGTTTGCCCCCGATGGATATCTCCAGCAGGAGCTTGAAGCTTCATTCATCTACGAGGATACTCCTGACCAGCTCACTGCCACTAAGGCTGTGAAAGCTGACATGGAGAGCGAAAAACCCATGGACCGACTTATATGCGGCGATGTGGGTTTCGGAAAGACTGAGGTGGCCATACGTGCTGCATTCAAGGCTGCCGTCGACGGCAAGCAGAGCGCCGTGCTCGTGCCCACCACTGTGTTGGCATATCAGCATTACAACACATTCCGTGAACGCCTGAAGGAGCTTCCTGTGAGGGTTGATTACCTGTCCCGCGCACGCACTGCCAAGCAGGTGAAGGGGGTGCTCCAGGATCTGGCCGACGGTAAGATAGATATCCTTATAGGCACGCATAAGATAATAGGTAAGGATGTCAAGTTCAAGGATCTGGGTCTGCTGATAGTGGATGAGGAACAGAAATTCGGCGTCGCCGTCAAGGAGAAACTTAAGCAGATGAAGGTCAATGTCGACACGCTTACCATGAGTGCGACACCCATACCTCGCACATTGCAGTTCTCGCTGATGGGCGCACGTGACCTCTCGGCTATCAACACTCCTCCACCCAACCGTTACCCGATCATCACATCGGTCAATGCCGGTGGCGATGACATAATAGAGGAGGCCATCAACTTTGAGCTCTCGCGCAACGGCCAGGTGTTCATCATCAACAATCGCATCGAGGGTCTGTATGACCTTGAAGCGCAGGTGAAACGTCTCGTGCCGGATGCCCGCGTGATAGTTGGCCACGGCCAGATGCCCCCCGATAAGCTTGAGAAGGCAATCATCGACTTCGCCAACCATGACTATGACGTGCTTATAGCCACCACCATCATAGAGAGTGGCATAGATATGCCCAATGTCAACACGATCATAGTGAACAACGCGCAGAACTTCGGTCTGAGTGAGCTGCATCAGCTGCGCGGTCGTGTGGGGCGTAGCAACCGTAAGGCATTCTGCTATCTGCTGGTTCCTCCGCACATCCCTCTCACCCCGGTGGCACGGCGGCGTCTGCAGGCCATAGAGAGTTTCAGCGATCTCGGAAGCGGCATACACATCGCCATGCAGGATCTCGACATCCGCGGTGCCGGCAACCTTCTTGGCGCCGAGCAGAGCGGATTCATAGCCGACCTTGGCTACGAGACTTATCAGAAGATACTTAAGGAGGCTGTGACCGAACTGCGCACCGAGGAATTTGCCGGTATCGACCAGGCTGACCGCCTTGACGAGGAGGAGAAGGAGTATGTGGCCGACTGTGTCATAGAAAGCGATATGGAGCTGCTTCTCCCTGCCGATTATGTCCCCACCGAGAGCGAGCGCATATCGCTCTATCAGGAGCTGGACGGTATAGAGCGTGAGATGGATCTCCAGGAGTTCAAGAGACGACTGACCGACCGTTTCGGTGCCATCCCGGCGGTGACAGCCGAGTTGCTCCGCATACCACGTCTGCGCCGGTTGGCTCGCCGGTTAGGTATAGAGAAGGTCTCCCTCAAGCAGGGGAAGATGTATACCTATTTTGTTGACGAGAGCAATAAGGCCTATTACCAGTCGGAAATGTTCGGAAAGATGCTTGACTATCTCACTGCCAATCCGCGCCGGGTTCAGATACGCGAGCGCAACGGCCGACGTTCGTTTGCGTTCGGCAATGTCGACACGGTGGAGAGCGCGGTGGATATATTGCAGCAGATAATAGGTTGAACCGTTAAGAGCTGTTGCCGTCTACCGGCGGCTATGTACAAGCTCGGTTATAATGCAAAAAGAGGATATGCCATCCGGCATATCCTCTTCGCTGCTTAAGAGTCTTCAGAGTAAGTCTCTGAGAGTGTATGTTTAGTCTTCGAGAGTACAGATAGAAACACGGTTCCAGGATTCTTCGGCAAACATTGAGCCGATACCTTCGCCCTTGGCGCTGATGCGGTCAGCGTTGATCTTATACTTCTTGACGAGAGAATTCTTCACAGACTGTGCGCGGGCTTCGGCAAGGCGTTCGTTGACTTCGATAGAGCCGTCAGGAGAAGCATAACCGCGGATTTCAACCTTTGCTTTGGGGTGATTCTTGAGGTAAGCTGCGATCATCTCCACGTTAGGCATCTGGTCGGGAGTGATGACGCTTGAACCGAGTTTGAAGAACACGTAGCGGACACTGTTGAGGGTGTTGGTATTCTTGGTGACCACTTCGGCGGGTTTAGCTTCGCAAGCAGCGAGGGCTGCGGTGAGCTCGGCGTTCTTGGCGTTGGCAAGGGCGAGCTGTGCGTCACGGCCGTCGAGGTCGGCACGGAGTGCATTGACACGGCCGTTGAGCTCGGCAACTTCACCTGAGTAGTCAGGACATGTCACACACTGGAAACCGGGGCCGAAGTTGTAGTTGAGGCCCACCATCATGTTGAAGTTGGCACGACGGATGTCGAGGTTGTGGCTTGTGATGCCGTATTCGTGGCTGGTTACGTTCCAGGTCACGCTTGGCTTAAGAGAAATGGAGAAGTGCTCGGTCACGTTGAAGTTGAAATTGAGGCCTGCCTTGAAACCGATGTCGTTGAGGTCCTTCTCATGAGAGAGATATGTGTGCATCCAGCCTGCACCTACAAGTGCTTCGAGGGTGAACGGACGCTGTTCGCAGCTGAAACCGAGGAATGCGTTGGTGAGGTTGAAAGTACCGAAGGCACCTACATAGGAATGGTCAAACGCATTACGGCTTTTGAGTGTACCGTTGATGCCGGCGGTGTTTACGCTCCATGCACCTTCAGCACCGATGCCGAAGAGAGGGCTTATCTCCTTAGAGATGTGGAGACCGTAGTTGCCACGCATATTTCCAAAAAATGAATGTCCCTTGAGAGGTGTGGTTACGCCTGCATCAAGACCGATTGACCAATTGTCGCCGAAGGTAGGACGCTCAATTGTGTTCTGTGCTCCGGCAGCGAAGATAGTGCCTACAAGAGCAGTGGCGAGTAGAATCTTTTTCATTGTCTTATTACTTTTTTTGATTTACGTTAATCGGCGTAAAAGTATAGAAATTTTGTTAAATGTTGAGTTTAAATTTCATTAATTTTTACTTAAAGTGTTAAATCGAGGAGAGTTGAACGTTTTGCTTTATCCACTCGCAAGCATCCCTTGAGGCAGCCGTGAGTCGTGATTTCGCTTTACTGGAATTTAAACAACCGTGAGGGGGATATTGTTGAGTGGAAATCGCGAGTGCTACCTTTGCGGAGTTGAAATCCAGGGAGATACGTCCGCCGATTATTATGCATGGGATATGACGGCTGTCGCAGTAGTCGGCCATCGTGCCTACTACCTTGCCAAGTGATGTCTGCTCATCCACCGAGCCCTCGCCTGTTATCACGACGTCGGGTGAGAGGGTGTCAGGGTGGGACATGGCGAGGATTTCACGCGCGCCGTATGTGAGACGTGCTCCCAATATCGCTAATGCATGTCCGAGTCCTCCTCCGGCTCCGTCGAAATTGCTGCCTGTGGGCTTGAATAGTGATGCCCAGTGGCCGAGGGCACTCCTGAGATAGTCTATGTCGGCAGGCGTGGCTCCTTTCTGCGAGGCGAAGGTGAGTGAGGAAGGTGATGATGATGGGGCAGTGAGGGGTACGCTGACATCGGCCAGGGCTTTGATAGGGGGAAGGTCAAGATGTGCAGGTGGCACTGCGCGGTCTATGTGAGGAAACATAGTGGGGAGGATGGGTTCTGTTATCATCCGGCCGCCTGAGAAAAACTTGTAGCCAAGAGCCTGAAGCATACCGGCCCCTGCGTCGGTGGTAGCTGTCCCGCCGACACCTATATATAATAGGGATGGCGATTCGGTAGCCATGATGTCGCTGATAAAGCGCCCCAACGGAAAGGAGGTGCGCCGAAGTGGGGAGCCGGGGATATCGCTCACTAATCCGAGTCCGATGACGGTGCTTGAATCAATGGCTACCTCGCGCGAGGCGGGATTGATGTAGTAGGAGGCTCCTCCGGGTATCGGGCGCATCAGCGGGTCGGAAGCGGGTAGGGTGCGACGCTCCATGGAAAGATGTGAAGCCACGGCCCGGGCTGTGCCCTCGCCTCCATCGGCCATGGGGAGCAATATGGGGTTGGCTCCCGGGATTTTTATCTCGGCGGCAATGATCTGCGATGCCTCCAGGGCAGAGAGAGTCCCCTTGAATTTGTCGGGTGCTATCAGGATATTCATGATTCTTGATGGTTGAGGAACTGCAAAGTTACGTTAAAACCGTCAATCGGCATGGCGTTTAGAAAATTTAACAATGCGTTTCGGGTAGCCAACTTCTTGTTGGAAGTGGCTGTGGCAAATGGTGTGGTCAAGAGGCTAAAAAGTGGAGATTCAGAGGGTTTGCCCTTGTGATGTGTGGGGGAGGACTGACTTATTGTAGTAAATACACTATGTCGGAGGGGTTATTGTTATAGGTAAGAAAACTAAGATGGTAGATTTTAATGTTTTAAAACATGTTTTTTATTTGACGAAATAGCAAAAAGATTTGTACATTTGCCAATGAAAACTCACGGTGGATAAATACTCACCATCATTATAGAATCTAACGCCTTAATATAACCATGGCTCCACTTGCCAATAACCATATCTCAATTGACTGCGTAGTCTTCGGGTTTGACGGTTCCAACCTGCGTGTCCTGTTGGTGAAACGCAGCGGGACTGACGCGGCGGGTGATGACTATCATGACATGAAGCTCCCCGGGAGCCTTATATATCAGGACGAGGACCTTGACGAAGCGGCCAGCCGTGTGCTTTTTGAGCTCACCGGTGTGAAGGATCTCCCGCTCACCCAGTTCAAGGCATTCGGATCAAAGGACCGCACCCGCAATCCGCGCGATGTCTACTGGCTCGAACGCGCTCAGCAGGCCAGGGTGGAACGTATAGTCACAATAGCATATTTCTCCATAGTCAAGCTTGACCGCACGCTTGAGAAGGCTGTTGATGCCGACACAGCCGTGTGGAAGCCGCTTCAGGATATAGGCCGTCTGGCTTTTGACCACAATCAGATAATAGTGGACGCCCTGCAGGCCATACGCCGGGAGACGGAAAACAATAGGTCGCTGCTTTTCGACCTGCTCCCCAAGAAGTTCACCGCCTCGCAGCTGCGACTCCTCACCGAAATTCTCTATGACAAACCTCTCGATGTGAGGAATTTCCATAAGAAGATAGCCCAGATGCCCTACGTGGTGCCGCTTGACGAGCGTCAGCAAGGGGTGGCCCACCGCGCGGCGCGCTACTATAAGTTTGACCGAAAAGCCTACACACGCTACAATTGATAATCCCTCTCTGATCTACCTAATTTTCTTATTATCTATCTTAGACAAACCCTAATTAACCAACTCATTAAAATCACCTATAATATATGTATCTCTTAGGATATGACATAGGCAGCTCGTCGGTAAAAGCGAGCCTCGTAAATGCCGAAACAGGAAAAACAGTGGCCTCCGACTTCTATCCCAAGACGGAAGCTGAAATCATCGCAGTGAAGCCCGGTTGGGCCGAGCAGCGTCCGCAGCAATGGTGGGATTGCCTCAAGCATGCCACCGAGAGTGTGCTTGGTGCTGCAAAAGTCGACCCTAAGGATATCAAGGCCATCGGTATATCATATCAGATGCATGGTCTGGTGCTTGTTGACAAGGATCACCAGCCGTTGCGTCCCGCTATCATCTGGTGCGACTCGCGCGGTGTGCCTTACGGAGAGAAGGCTTTTGATGCTCTTGGCCATGAAAACTGCCTGAGCCATATCCTCAACTCTCCCGGCAATTTCACAGCCACAAAGCTCGCTTGGGTGAAGGAACACGAGCCTGAACTCTTCGAGAAGATATATAAGATCATGCTCCCCGGCGACTATATCGCCATGCGTCTCACCGACCGCATCTGCACCACCATGTCGGGCTTGTCGGAAATGATGCTTTGGGATTTCAAGAATGGCCGTGTGGCCGACTTCCTCCTGGAATACTTCGGCTATGACAGCGACATCATCCCCGAGATTGTCCCCACTTTCTCTATCCAGGGAGAACTGACAGCCGAGGCTGCCGCCGAACTCGGACTGGCCGAAGGCACAGTGGTGTCATATCGCGCAGGCGATCAGCCTAACAATGCGCTTTCACTCAATGTGTTCAATCCAGGTGAAATCGCATCTACCGCCGGCACTTCAGGCGTGGTCTATGGCGTGAACGGTGAAATCAATTATGACAAGAAATCCCGCGTCAATACATTCGCCCATGTCAACCACACCAATGATCAGACCCGCCTGGGTGTGATGGTCTGCATCAACGGCACCGGTATCCTCAACTCATGGTCAAAGCGCACTGTGGCGCCTGAGGGAATCTCTTATGCCGAGATGAACGACGTGGCCGCGAAAGCTCCCATCGGAGCCACCGGAGTGTCGATCATCCCCTTCGGCAACGGTGCTGAACGTGTGCTCCAGAACAAGGAGATAGGTTGCTCTATTCATGGCGTCAACTTCCTCACTCACGATAAGTCACATCTGCTTCGCGCAGCTCAGGAGGGCATTGTGTTCTCGTTCATGTATGGTATGGAAATCATGGAAGGTATGGGAATGCCTGTCAACAAGATTCACGCCGGACATGCAAATATGTTCCTCAGCCCTCTCTTCCGCAACACTCTCGCCGGTGTGAGCGGTGCCACCATCGAGCTTTATGACACTGACGGCTCTGTGGGCGCCGCCAAGGGTGCAGGTATGGGTGCCGGCATCTACCGCGACAACAACGAGGCCTTCGCGTCGCTCGAGAAAATCGAGGTGATCGAGCCTGTGGCAGCCGACCGCGACGCTTACCGTGAGGCATACGAATTGTGGAAACAGCGTCTGGAAGCCCTCATCGGCTGATTTGCTTTTCGCTATCACGCCTCTGGCTAAACAATTACCTAAAACATAAAGAATCAAAAACCAAATAACTAATTATTTCACAATTATGGCAGTTAAAGAATACTTCCCTAACATCGGGAAAATCAAATTTGAAGGCAAGGACTCTAAGAACCCCCTCGCTTACCGTTACTATGACGCTGAGAAAGTAATCCTCGGCAAGCCCATGAAGGAATGGCTCAAGTTTGCCATGGCTTGGTGGCACACACTCTGCGCTGACGGTGGTGACCAGTTCGGCACAGGCACAAAGAAATTCCCCTGGGCAGAAGGCGCTGACGCCCTCACTATAGCAAAGCAGAAGGCTGACGCCGGCTTTGAATTCATGGAAAAGATGGGTATCGAATACTTCTGCTTCCATGACGTTGACCTCGTGAGCGAAGGTGCTTCTGTTGAGGAATACGAGCACAACATGAAGGAAATCGTTGCTTACCTTAAGGAGAAGATGGATGCTACCGGCATCAAGAACCTCTGGGGCACTGCCAATGTGTTCAGCAACGGTCGTTATATGAATGGTGCAGCCACCAACCCCGACTTTGACGTTGTGGCCCGCGCTGCTGTTCAGATCAAGAACGCTATCGACGCTACTATCGCCCTCGGCGGTACCAACTATGTATTCTGGGGTGGTCGCGAAGGCTACATGAGCCTCCTCAACACTGACCAGAAGCGCGAAAAAGAGCACTTGGCTACAATGCTCCGTCTCGCTCGCGACTACGCTCGCTCAAAAGGTTTCACCGGCACATTCCTTATCGAACCTAAGCCCATGGAACCCTCTAAGCACCAGTATGACGTTGACAGCGAAACTGTAATCGGCTTCCTCAAGGAACATGGTCTTGACAAGGACTTCAAGCTCAACATCGAGGTTAACCACGCTACTCTCGCAGGCCACACTTTCGAACACGAACTTGCAGTGGCTGTTGACAACGGCATGCTCGGCTCAATCGACGCTAACCGTGGTGACTACCAGAACGGCTGGGATACCGACCAGTTCCCCATCGACAACTTCGAACTCACCCAGGCCATGATGCAGATCATCCGCAATGGTGGTCTCGGTAACGGTGGTACTAACTTCGACGCCAAGACTCGTCGCAACTCTACCGACCTCGAGGATATCTTCATCGCTCACATCGCCGGTATGGACGCTATGGCCCGTGCACTCGAAAGCGCAGCAGCTCTTCTCGAAGAATCTCCCTACAAGGAAATGCTTCGTGCCCGCTACGCTTCATTCGACTCAGGCAAGGGTAAGGAATTCGAGGAAGGCAAGCTCACTCTCGAGGAAGTAGCTGCTTACGGCAAGGAAGTTAACGAACCCAAGCAGACTTCAGGCAAGCAGGAGCTCTATGAAGCTATCGTTGCAATGTATTGCTAATCAGATTATAGCCTTAGTATAATTAATGTTCGTGCGGCTCTCCGTGACCGCACGAACATTTCCCAATTTTATCTGTCTCTCCTACCTTTTACGCGCTTGGAAGGTCAGCGCGGACCTCAATGACCTACCGCACATCCTCTCTTCATATCCCCAATCCTGACCACATTATCGCAGAAACAACATAAATAAAAATAATCCTAAAAACTATTACCACGATTATGAACTATCCACAGAACGGTAGCAAAATCTATCTTTTCTCCATAGTGCTCGTCGCAGTGCTCGGAGGTTTGCTGTTCGGTTATGACACGGCAGTAATTTCCGGTGCGGAGAAAGGTCTTCAGGCATTTTTCCTCGGTGCTAAGGACTTCGTTTACACTGACACAATTCATGGTATCACTTCATCAAGCGCACTGTTAGGTTGCATTATCGGTGCTGCTATCTCGGGCTTCTGCGCCTCATATTTCGGCCGCAAGAAATCGCTTGCCATCGCCGGTGTGTTCTTCTTCCTTTCGGCCCTCGGAAGTTATGCTCCCGAATTCCTTTTCTTCCAGCATGGTGTTCCTACGGCCAGCCTGCTTGTGGCGTTTAATTTCTACCGTATCATCGGTGGCATCGGTGTAGGTCTCGCATCTGCTATCTGCCCCATGTATATTGCCGAAGTCGCTCCTTCCAACATGCGAGGCACCCTCGTGTCATGGAACCAGTTTGCCATCATCTTCGGTCAGCTCGTGGTTTACTTCGTCAACTTCCTTATCCTCGGAGAGCACACACAGCCCATCATCGAGAAGATCGGCGAGACTCTCTATCAGGTAAATGCTCAGTCTGATCCCTGGACCATCCAGACCGGTTGGCGCTATATGTTCGGTTCTGAGGCTATAGTGGCCGGCATCTTTACCATCCTCGTGTGCCTCGTGCCCGAGTCACCCCGCTATCTTGCACTTATCGGCAAGGACGAGAAGGCACTCATGGTGCTCTCGCATATCAATGGCTACAAGAAAGCCCAGGAAATCCTCGACCAGATCAAGAATACTGTCGAGGTCAAGAGCGAAAAACTCTTTTCGTTCGGTGTCATGGTCATCTTTGTTGGTGTCATGCTCTCAGTGTTCCAGCAGGCTGTGGGTATCAACGCAGTGCTTTACTATGCTCCCCGAATCTTCGAATCAATGAATATGGGCAACCCGATGGTGCAGACCATCATCATGGGCATCGTCAACATTTCGTTCACCCTCGTGGCCGTGTTCTCTGTTGAGAAGCTCGGTCGTAAGCCGCTCCTCATCTGGGGTTCTATCGGCATGGCAGTCGGTGCTTTCGGTGTGGCCCTCTCGAATATCATCGAGGTCAATCCTCTCGTTCCCGTGATTTCAATCATGGTCTACTCGGCATCATTCATGTTCTCTTGGGGACCCATCTGCTGGGTGCTCATCGCCGAGATTTTCCCCAACACCATCCGTTCACAGGCAGTCGCTATCGCTGTGGCCTTCCAGTGGATTTTCAACTTCATTGTGTCTTCGACATTCGTGCCGATGTACAACATGACACTCGGTGACATGGGTGATAAGTTCGGCCACATGTTTGCTTATGCTCTCTACGGAGTCATCTGTATCGTGGCCGCATGGTTTGTTGCCGCTCTCGTGCCCGAAACCAAGGGTAAGACCCTTGAGGATATGACAAACCTCTGGCGCAACCGCAGCAAAAAGTAAAATATCTTATCCACCCAATTCTGACAGATGAGACAATACCTTATCACAGGCATCATGGCATTGGCGGCTTTGTCGTCAATGCCTGCACATGCCGCTGAGAAAGTAACCATTACCCTTGAGCCTTCTGACTCAGCCCCTGTCATAGCCAAAGAGATTTACGGACAGTTCACCGAGCATCTCGGCAGCTGTATATACGGTGGTATATGGGTAGGTGAGGATTCCCCGATACCCAACACCAACGGTTACCGCAACGATGTGCTCCAAGCCATCCGTGACCTCAATGTTCCTTTGATGCGTTGGCCCGGCGGATGTTTTGCCGACGAGTATCACTGGATGGATGGGGTCGGCCCCAAGGAGAACCGTCCCCGAATGGTTAACACCAACTGGGGTGGTACCGTGGAGGATAACTCTTTCGGCACACATGAGTTCATGAACCTTTGTGAGATGCTCGACGTGGAGCCCTATATCAGCGGCAATGTCGGCAGCGGCACTGTGGAGGAGCTCGCCAAATGGGTGGAATACATGACGGCCGAGGATGGCCCGCAGGCTAAACTCCGCAAAGAGAATGGCCGCGAGAAACCCTGGAAACTGAAATATCTCGGTATCGGCAATGAGACCTGGGGCTGCGGCGGAAATATGACTCCCGAGTACTACTCCAACATATTCCGTCAGTACAGCACATATTGCCGCAATTTTAACGGCAACCAGCTTTATAAGATAGGGTCAGGCGCTGATGCCTATAATTATGAGTGGACCGATGTGTGCATGAAGAATGCCGGTAAAATGATGGACGGCATTTCGCTCCACTATTACTGTGTGGACGATTGGGACCATAAGGGCTCGTCACGCGAATTTGACACTGACGACCACTACTGGCTCATGGGCAAAGCCTATGACATCGACACTCTTATCAGCCGTCATTCACAGATCATGGACCGCTATGATCCACAAAAGCGTGTGGGTCTTCTCGTGGACGAATGGGGTACATGGTGGGATGTTGAGCCCGGTACAAATCCCGGTCATCTCTATCAGCAGAACACTATGCGCGACGCCCTTGTGGCAGCCATCTCGCTCAATGTGTTCAACTCGCATGCCGACCGTGTCCGCATGGCCAATATAGCCCAGTTTGCCAATGTGCTCCAGGCCATGCTTCTCACCAAGGATGACAAGATGGTGCTGACTCCTACCTACTATGTATTTAAGTCCTATATCCCTCATCAGGATGCAAAATTGATACCCCTCAAGGTTGACTCTGAGATAATTACCGTGCGCAAGGGCCGTCAGGTGCCTGTGGTCACAGCTACTGCCTCCGAGAAGGATGGAGTGACAACTATCTCTATGGTCAACATCTCGCTTGACAAGGCCGCTGACGTCGACATTGACCTCGCGGGCATAAAGGCCTCGAAAGTCAGCGGTGAGATCATCACTTCTAAGGATATTCATGACTACAATGACTTCGGGCAGGAGGAGAAAGTGACACTGCGTCCGTTTGATGGAGCCAAGGTCAAGAACGGCCGGCTCACACTTTCGCTTCCGGCTAAATCGGTAGTCACACTTTCTCTGACAAAATAACAGATTGATTATTACATAAACAAAATACTTAAAAACAACCAAAAACAATAACAAAAAATGGCAAAATTCGATAAAATCGCAGTGCTCGCAAAGATGGGTGAGACTGGCGTGGTTCCGGTGTTCTATCACAAGGATGCCGAAGTGGCAAAGCAGGTGGTAAAAGCTTGCTATGACGGCGGTATCCGTGCATTTGAATTCACTAACCGTGGTGATTTCGCTCACGAAGTGTTTGCTGAAGTGGTTAAGTTCGCTGCCAAGGAATGTCCTGAAATGGCTATGGGTGTAGGCTCAATCGTTGATCCCGCCACTGCAGCTCTTTATATCCAGCTCGGCGCATGCTTCGTTGTAGGCCCGCTCTTCAACCCCGAGGTTTCACGTGTCTGCAACCGTCGTCTCGTTCCCTATACTCCCGGCTGCGGCACAGTAAGCGAAGTCGGTGCAGCTCAGGAAACAGGTTGTGACCTCTGCAAGTGCTTCCCCGGCGATGTTCTCGGCACCAAGTTCGTCAAAGGTCTTCTCGCTCCCATGCCCTGGACTAAACTTATGGTTACCGGCGGCGTAGAGCCTACCAAGGAGAACATCGAAGGCTGGATCAAGGCCGGAGTCTTCTGTGTAGGTATGGGTTCAAAGCTTTTCCCCAAGGATCGCGTGGCTGCACAGGATTGGCAATATGTCACCGACAAGTGCCGCGAAGCTCTCTCATACGTTGCTGATGCACGTAAATAATACAGATAATAAATAGCACATATTGAGTTTTAAGCCTCCGGTTACATTGGATGCCGGTGGCTTAAAACTCAATTCGCATATACCCACAGTAAAAACACGATGGAAAAAACATGGCGTTGGTTTGGCCCCAACGATAAAATCACCCTCGATATGCTCCGTCAGATAGGAGTGGAAGGGATTGTCACCGCTCTCCACCATATCCCCAACGGTGAGGTGTGGAGCCTGGAGGAAATCATGAAGATGAAGCAGTTCATCGAAGCCTCGGGCCTTCGCTGGAGTGTGGTTGAGAGTCTCCCAGTGTCGGAGTCAATCAAGTATGGCGGTGAGGACCGCGACGCGCTCATCGAGAACTACAAAGAGTCGCTCCGCAATCTCGGTAAGGCCGGCGTAACCACTATCTGCTACAATTTCATGCCCGTGCTTGACTGGGCACGCACAGATCTCGATTATCCGAATGACAATGGGACCACAAATCTCTATTTCAACCTCGGTGAATTCGCGTATTTCGACATCCATATCCTGAAACGTGAAGGCGCGGAGAAGGACTATGACGAGGCTACCCTTGAGCGAGTGTCTCGCTTGCGCGAGACAATGACGGCCGAAGGTGAGAAGCGGCTTGTCGACAACATCATCGTCAAGACCCAGGGTTTTGTCAATGGCAACATCTCGGAGGCCGACCTTGATCCGGTGCAGAAATTCCGCGATCTCCTCGCCCTGTATAAGGGGATTGATGCCGACCAGCTGCGTGAGAATATGGCCTACTTCCTCAATGCCATCATGCCCGTGTGCCGTGAGTATGACATAAAAATGTGTGTACATCCCGATGATCCTCCGCGTCCGATTCTCGGTTTGCCCCGAATAGTGACATGTGATGCCGATATCGCTGCGTTCCTCGACGCCGTGCCTGACCCGCACAACGGATTGACATTCTGCGCCGGTTCTCTTAGCGCAGGTGCTCACAATGATGTGCCGGCCCTTGCCCGCAAGTATGCCGACCGCACATGGTTCGTGCATCTCCGCAGCACCGATGTGCTTCCAAACGGTGACTTCCGCGAGGCCTCACATCTGGGTGGACGTGCCGATATAATAGAGCTTGTGCGCATATTCCAGAAAGCCAATCCCGCGCTGCCTATGCGTGTCGACCATGCCGAGTTGATGCTCGGTGACGAGAAGATGGGTTATAATGCCGGCTACTCGTTCCATGGCCGAATGAAGGCCCTCGGACAGGTGGAAGGTGTGATGGCCACCGTTGACCGTGAGCTCAGTGAATCAAAGAAGTAACCCCCCGACATATCTAACATAATTATATGAACGAATTATTTTCAGTCAAGGATCAGGTTGTGGTCATCACCGGCGGCACAGGTGTGCTCGGCCGTTGTATTGGTGAATATCTTGCCTCACAGGGCGCCAAAGTGGTGCTTATGGGTCGTCGCAAGGAGGAAGGTGATGCCATAGTTGATGAAATCAAGCGTAACGGAGGCGAGGCCACATTCCTTGTCACCGATGTTATGAACCAGGAGGTGGTACAACGCAATTGCGATGAGATTCTGGCCAAATATGGTCGGGTGGATGCATTGCTTAATGCTGCGGGCGGTAACATGCCCGGGGCCACAATAGCACCTACAGGCACTTTCTTCGATGTGAAGATTGATGCTTTCCAGACAGTGCTCGATCTGAATCTCACAGGCACAGTCATCCCGACTCAGATATTCCTCAAGCCGATGGTTGAGGCCGGTAAAGGTGCTATTGTCAACTTCTCGTCGATGGCTGCCTTCCGCCCCATGACCCGCGTGCTCGGATATGCCGCCGCTAAGGCCGGTATCTCTAACTTCACAGCGTTCCTCGCCAATGAGGTCGCCACAAAATTCACATCGGCCATCCGTGTCAATGCGATTGCCCCCGGATTCTTCCTCACCAATCAGAATCGTGCGTTGCTCACCAACCCTGACGGTTCGCTGACCGAGCGTGGCGCTGACGTGATACGTCAGACACCCTTCAAGCGTTTTGGAAAGCCTGAGGAGCTATGCGGCACCATCCAGTATCTCATCTCTGATGCTGCCTCTTTTGTCACCGGCACAGTAGCTGTGGTCGACGGCGGTTTCAACGCATTTGCAATGTAGGCAACACCTTTCCACCTATATTAGTTATCTAATAAGCGAGGCCTGTGGGAACCCCACAGGCCTCGCTTAGCTTTTTTATCTGTCTAAGATATTTAATTGTCTCTGTCTATTACGTAATTGAGTATTGCCATGAGGGTGTCAACCTCCGGTTTGTCTCCGAACGAGCGCAATATGTCGGCAGCTTCGTTGCGGAGCCGGTCCATGGTCCTTTCGGCATATTCGATTCCACCCTTGGCCTTGGCATAGTCGATAAGGTCAGCTATCTCCTTATCGGTAAGAACCTCTTTGCGCGAGAGCTCGAGCATCTCGTTGTCTCCGCCGGTAGCGAGCGCATAGAGCAACGGAAGGGTTATTTTACCTTCGCGGAGGTCATTCCCGGTAGGTTTGCCTATCTTCTCGTCGCTGAAATAGTCGAAAATATCATCCTTTATCTGGAAACAGAGCCCGAAGAGCTCGGCGAACCGTCGTATTCTGGTGAGGCGGTCATCTTCGACATTAGCGCAGTAGGCACCCATGGAGACACACGACACGAAGAGTGAAGCGGTCTTGTGGGATATGATTTTGAAATAAGCCTCCTCGTCAAGCTGATGGTAGCGGGCATTATATATCTGGTCCATTTCGCCGAGTGACAGGAGTTTGCCCAAAGATGCTATCGTGTCAATCACGCGCATGTCACGCGTGCCTATGGCAAGTTGCAGCGAACTCGACACGAAGAAGTCGCCCACCAGTACGGCAATGTGGTTGTCCCAGATGGCGTTGATGGTGTCATGTCCGTGGCGTGTCGACGATTCGTCCACCACATCATCATGAATGAGTGAGGCGTTATGCAGCATTTCCACCGAGGCAGCGGCTGTTATGGCATTCCGGTTGAGACCATCGAACAGTTTGGCAGTCAGTATCACAAGCATCGGGCGCAACTGTTTGCCTTTGTGCTGCAAATAATTGGAAATCACCTGATTCATCAGCTGATTTGACGAATCAAGTGACCGTTCTATAAGCGCGTTAAGCTCAGCGAGCTCGTTGCGCAGCGAATGTCTGATGTCTTCGATGGCAGTCATAACGTTGTGCAAAATTACAAAATTCTTCCTAACTATCACACTGGAAGTGTGGCAAAATGGCTAAAATTATAAATTTAAGTAAAATTTGACTAAGAATGGGGCTTTTTTCGGTTATATTCGCTACCTTTGAACTCAGCACCCCTCATGGGGATTTTTCAAACGTACAAATCACAATATACATCTATGGAGAAACGTCTATTTCTTCTTGACGCTTACGCTCTGATTTATCGCGCATACTATGCGCTTATACATAGTCCAAGAGTCACCAGCAAGGGGCTCAACACATCGGCTATCTTCGGATTCTGCAACACGCTCGACGAGCTTCTGCGCAAGGAGGACCCGACTCACATCGCTGTATGTTTCGATCCTCCCGGAGGTAACACATTCCGTCATGAGGCTTTCCCTGACTACAAAGCACAACGTGACAAGCAACCGGAGGATATTACAGCCTCGATCCCCTATATAAAGTCTATTTTGGAGGCCTACCGTATACCCACCGTCGAGGTCGAAGGCTATGAGGCCGACGATGTGATAGGCACCTTGGCCGGCATGGCGCAGGCCCAGGGCTTCGACACCTACATGATGACCCCCGACAAGGACTATGGCCAGCTTGTGACTGACCATATCTTCATGTATCGTCCCGCCTTGCGGGGTGAAGGTTTCGAGGTGCGTGACCCAGCCAAAGTCTGTGAGAAATACGGCATATCGTCACCTCGCCAGGTTATTGATCTGCTCGCCCTCGAAGGAGATGCGTCCGACAATATTCCGGGATGCCCCGGGGTAGGAGAGAAGACTGCCAGGAAACTTATAGAGGAATGGGGGTCGGTGGAAAATCTGCTTGACAACACCGACAAGCTCAAAGGTGCCCTGCAGAAGCGTGTGATTGACAATGCCGACCAGATACGGATGTCAAAAAGTCTGGCCACCATTAAGACTGATGTCCCCCTTGACGTGGAGATTGACCAACTCAGCCGGAAGCCTCTCGATGTGGAGAAGCTGGCTGACATATATCGCGAACTTGAGTTCCGCACCTTCCTTGCCAGGCTCAAATCAAAGCTTCCCGCCGCCTCGGTCAAGGCCGAGGAACCGGTTTCTGCTCCATCTGAGAAGTCTGACAGTGGGATGGGATCACTCTTTGATTTTGCCGAGGAGTCCGCAAAGCCATCATTGCAGCCGGTCTGTGAGACAAGGCACTATGTCACCCTTTCGTCAATTGCTGAGATAGCTCCGGTAATAGCCGAGGCTGCCGGCCATGAGAGTGTGGGGATTGCACTATATGCGGTGGGGGAGGAGGCTATGACGGCGCGTTGGGACGGAGTTGCTTTGGGTTGGGAGGCCTGCAAGGGCTACTATATCCCGATACCGTCCGAGACCTCCGCTCGCGAGGAAGTTAAATCGCTTCTGGCTCCGCTCTTCAACACAACCTCGACTCAGCTTGTGAGCCACGACGTGAAACGTGCTTATCTTCTGCTGCGAAAGGAGGGTATTACATTCACAACGCCCTATTTCGACACCTCAGTGGCCCATTATCTCATAGATCCGGAGATGAAACACGACCTTGTTCAGGTGGCGGCTCGCTACCTGAATCTGGAGCTTACCGGCATACCTGTCGGTGCTCGTACTGGTCATCCCAAGTCATCGCTGACTGAGGCCGAAGCTATGGCGCGTTATTGCGAGGAGGCCGATGTGGCCATGCGCTTGCGCGAACCGCTGGCGGCAGAGATTGCCGAGCGCGAGATGACTCCGCTGCTCACCGATGTCGAGTTCCCCCTAATCAAGGTGCTTGCCGAGATGGAGTACACAGGTGTGCGTATCGACCCCACGGTGCTCATCGACCTTTCTGACAAGCTGAAACAGAGGCTCAGAACCATGGAGGAAGAGGCTTACGAAATGGCCGGAGGCCCCTTCAACATCAGCTCTCCCTCACAGGTCGGCATAGTCCTTTTTGACCGTCTGCAGATTGACCCCAAGGCCAAGCGCACTGCGCGTGGGTCCTATTCCACCACCGAGCAGGTGCTTGAGAAATATGCTTCTAAGGTGCCTCTGGTAAGCCTTATCCTGAAGATACGACGCTTGAAAAAGCTGATTACCACCTATCTTGACGCCCTACCGGCATTGGTAAATCCGGTCACAGGCAAGATTCACACATCCTATAATCAGACCGTTACAGCCACTGGCCGCATATCCTCCACCAACCCGAATCTGCAGAATATCCCTATCCGCACCGATGATGGCCGCGAGATACGACGTGCGTTCATAGCCGATCCCGGCGACTTGATCATGAGCGCCGACTACTCGCAGATAGAGCTTCGTCTCATTGCCGATTTGAGCGCGGACCGCGACATGATCGAAGGATTCCTTTCAGGCGATGACATACACCGCATCACTGCATCAAAAATCTATCAGATTCCCCTTTCGGAGGTCACCGATGACCAACGCCGTCATGCCAAAACCGCGAATTTCGGCATCATCTATGGCATCTCAGCTTTCGGACTGGCAGAGCGGCTCGGCATAGCGCGTGCCGACGCCAAGAAGCTCATCGACGGATATTTTGCCACTTATCCACACATCCGCGACTATCTGACACATGCGGTCGACGTGGCCCGCGAGCAGGGTTATGTCACAACACGCATGGGTCGTCGTCGCTATCTTCCTGACATCACGTCGCGTAATGCGGTGGTGAGAAGCTATGCCGAACGAAACGCCGTCAACGCTCCGATACAGGGTTCGGCGGCAGATATCATAAAGGTGGCTATGGTCAGAATTTTTGATGAGATGGAAAAGCGCGGTCTGCGCTCACGCATGATAATGCAGGTGCACGACGAACTTATATTTAATGTGAAGCCAGATGAGCTTGATGAGTTGCGGTCTCTCGTCATCGAGGGGATGGAAGGTGCCTACAAGGGAGCTGTGCCTCTCGAGGTCGCTGCCGGAGTGGCTCCCAACTGGCTCGAGGCCCATTAATCACCCCTCAGTGTGGTATTAGTGTGTCTTAATCCGCCTGTCAGATGGTGGAGATTAGGTTTTTTATGCGTAATTTTGTAGCATATTATTACTATTTAAAAGCTATATGACAATGACACCTGAAGAGAAGCTTAAGATAGAGGAGAAGATTGTGACCATGCTTAAGACGGTATATGATCCTGAAATCCCTGTCGACATATATAATCTCGGCCTCATCTATGCCATTGACCTGGATGATGACGGCAATCTGAAAATCGACATGACGCTGACAGCTCCTAACTGTCCGGCTGCCGATTTCCTGGTGGATGACGCCCGCATCAAACTTGAGAGCATCGAAGGCATCAAAAGTGTGGATATCCGCATAGTCTTTGAACCTGAATGGACCAAGGACATGATGACCGAGGAGGCTAAACTTGACCTCGGATTTCTCTAACCCTACTCGGTGACCCAATGAGGGACAAGACCTACTTCATCAGTGATCTGCATCTCGGGGCAAGCTACATAGCCGACCCCCGGGAGCATGAGGCGCGCGTGGTGGCATTCCTCCGTTCGATAGCCCCCGATGCGGAGCGCCTGTTCCTTCTTGGCGACATCCTGGATTTCTGGTGGGAGTACCGGACTGTTGTCCCCCGGGGATTCACCCGCTTTTTCGGCGCTCTTGCCGAGCTGGCCGATGCCGGAGTGGAGATAACATGGTTCAAAGGCAACCATGATATATGGCTCTTTGACTATCTTCCCAATGAGATAGGTCTCAAGGTTCATGACGGCGCCATGATAACTGAACTCGACGGTGCCCGCTTCTTTATGGAGCATGGTGATGGGGTAGGGCGCTTACCATGGACTTTCCGCAAGTTGCGCGGTTTGTTCCGGTGCAGACTGGCCCAGCGGCTCTTCGCCTCGATACACCCTCGGTGGACCATCGGCTTCGCCCACGGTTGGTCGTCACACAGCCGCAAGAGCGGTGGCTATGTCCCCCTCGAAAATGCCGGTGATTCACTTGTGGAGTTTGCTTCCGGTTATAATGCCACCCACTCGCCGCGTGTCGATTACTTTGTTTTCGGACATCAACATGTGCTGTTGCAGCGCCCCCTTCCGGAGGGTGGAGAAGTGGTGATTTTGGGTGATTGGATCTCAAAATTCACCTATGCAGTATGGGATAAAAAGTGTCTGAAAACTCATGTTTTTGACGCAAAAAATTGAGACTAAATTTATATTTAACGTATTTTAAGTATAATGTACAAATTGAAACAATTTCGTAATTAATTGTAAATTAGATGTTTAATGGGCGTGTTTGCAAAAAATGCAAAGTTTGAGCTATCAAACTATGTTGGATAACATATAAATTTATTTGTTCACCCACGATTCTTGCCCTACCTTTGCATCACGAACCTAAAACAATCTTTTTTACCTTAGAAATTGTACCTATTGGAAACTCATAAAAAGGAGCCGCGTGAAGCTGCTCCTTTTTATACTTTATATAGGTCGGTAGTAAAAAATTATGTATATTTGCCATGTGAAAAATGTATGCCTAAACCCTTGCTCTTTCCATGGAACAACTCATATCCGATGCCCCTTCTGATCCACGCACATTCAGGCGTGTGCTCTATTCGATAGTGGTTGGTGAGGAGGACGGAACCAACTCCGCTCTTCACCGGGCCTACACCATAGCAATGACCATGGTGATAATACTAAGTCTTGTGCCGTTGGCCTTCCGCGACACTAATCCGATGCTTTCTCTTCTGGAATACGGATGCGTGCTGGTGTTCATATTTGATTTTGCAGTGAGATGGGCCACGGCCGACATCAAGTATGGTTGCGGACTGCGGAGCATCCTGTTTTATCCGCTGCGTCCCATGGCCATAATCGACCTTCTGTCCATCCTGCCGATATTCACTTCGCTCAACAACACCTTCAATCTCTGCCGTGCCACACGTCTGATAAAGACAGCACGGTTGCTGAAGATAGCACGCGTGGCCCCCGAATTCGAATTGTTCTTTGTGGTGCTTGCCGAGAAACGCGTCATGCTACTGACGGTGCTCGCCCTTGCCTGTGTCTATATACTGTTCACAGCCTTGCTGATGTTCAATATCGACGAGCATTTTGCCAACTTCTTTGATGCTGTCTACTGGGCCACAACCACGCTTACCACCGTGGGGTATGGCGACGTGCTTCCCCACAACAACTGGGGACGTGTGCTCAGCATGATATCGTCGGTTGTGGGTGTGGCGGTGATCGCGCTCCCTTCCGGTATTATCACGGCCGGTTATCTAAAAGCCCTCGAGGATATACACAAAGAGAAGGGTGAACGTCATGATAATGTAGGTAAATAGAGTTTGGCAGATTCGATTTTTATATGTAAATTTGCGATTATTAAGCACTTTAACATTAATATCAACTTACATTCATCACTCTTTCGTATACCATGTCCACAAGATTCATCACCACTTTTGCGCTTCTTGCCTGCGCTGCCGGCTTAATGCACGGAGCAGAGTCGCTGACGTCGCCCGACGGAAAGATAAACCTGACCTTCGAGTTGCGTGACGGCCGTCCGACATATTTTGTCGATTTCAACGGCAAGCAGATTATTGCCCCCTCTGGGCTCGGATTCGATTTATACAGCGAGACAGGCCGTAACAGTTTCGAGCATCAGGGTAAGAAGGCCGCCGCGAACGCCTTGTCCCTCAAGGACGGATTTGAAATAACAGGTACCACCAGGGAATCGGTCGATGAGACCTGGCAACCGGTGTGGGGTGAGGAATCCGAGATTCGTAACAACTATAACGAGATGGCGGTGACGCTTCGTCAGCCTGAATTCGACCGTAGCATGGTGGTGCGCTTCCGTGCCTATGACGACGGTATCGGATTTCGTTATGAATTTCCGGGGCAGCCCAACCTCAACTATTTCGTGATAGCCGAGGAGGCCACTGAGTTTGCCATGACCGGCGACCATACGGCTTATTGGATTCCCGGCGATTATGACACGCAGGAATATAATTACACCAAATCGCGTCTGAGTGAAATCCGCGGTCTTTTTCCCTCGAAAGTCAACCCCGACAATGCCTCCACCACACCCTTCTCACCTACAGGTGTGCAGACGGCTCTTCAACTCAAAACCGACGATGGCATCTATCTGAATATCCACGAGGCCGCCACGGTCGATTATCCGACCATGCATCTCAACCTCAATGACACAACCATGACTTTCACCTCATGGCTCACACCCGACAATCAGGGGCGCAAAGGATATATGCAGACTCCGGCCAAATCCCCCTGGCGTTCGGTGATAATCACCGATGATGCCCGCGACATCCTTGCATCGCGTCTGGTCTACAATCTCAATGACCCGACTGACTACGAGGACACATCCTGGATCAAGCCAGTGAAGTATATCGGGGTATGGTGGGAAATGATTTCCGGAGCCGGCACATGGAACTATACCGACGACGTGTACTCAGTCAAGCTCGGCGAGACCGATTACACCGCCACCAAGCCAAACGGCCGTCACAGCGCCAACACCGCGAAAGTGAAACGTTACATCGACTTTGCCGCCGAACACGGATTTGACCAGGTGCTCGTCGAGGGATGGAACCAAGGCTGGGAGGACTGGTTCGGCCAGTCCAAGGACTATGTGTTTGACTTCGTGACTCCCTACCCGGATTTCGACCTCAAGTATCTTAATGACTATGCCCACTCAAAGGGTGTCAGGCTGATGATGCACCATGAGACATCAAGCTCCGTGCGCAACTATGAGCGCCACATGGAGAACGCCTATAAGTTCATGAATGAGAATGGCTACAATGCCGTAAAGAGCGGCTATGTCGGCAACATCATCCCACGTGGCGAATACCATTACTCCCAGTGGCTCAACAACCACTACTTATATGCCGTGAAGGAAGCAGCTAAGCATAAGATTATGGTCAATGCCCATGAGGCATCGCGTCCCACCGGCCTGGCTCGCACCTATCCCAACCTGATCGGCAACGAGAGTGCCCGTGGCACGGAATATCAAGCCATGGGTGGTAACGAAAAATATCACACATCAATCCTTCCGTTCACTCGTCTGCAGGGTGGACCGATGGACTATACACCCGGTATTTTTGAATTTGATCTCTCCACTTTCACCCCGGGAAACAAATCGAAGATCGCTTCCACAATACCCGGTCAGCTTGCTCTTTATGTAACCATGTACTCTCCCCTCCAGATGGCCGCTGACCTTCCTGAGCATTATGAGAAGCACATGGATGCCTTCCAGTTTATCAAGGATGTACCTGTGGAATGGGAACGCTCCGTGTATCTTGAGGCCGAGCCGATGGAATATGTGACCATAGCCCGCAAGGATAAGAATTCCGATGAGTGGTATGTAGGGTCTACTGCCGGAACCGCTGACCGCAAGAGCACCATCTCGCTCTCGTTCCTTGAACCCGGACGCAAGTATGAGGCAACCATCTATTCCGAAGCACCCGATGCAAACACCGTGGACGGTCAGACCCGCTATGTCATCACTCGCAAGAATGTGACATCAAAGAGTCGTCTTACACTTAATGCCATCGCAGGTGGCGGATATGCAATATCAATCAAACCGTTGAAATAACTCCTTATTCACTCCTCTCTCCTCATTAAATCTCCCCAAGGGGGAATCCAGACACAGCCAATTAAGTTAATAATCTTATGAATAAAAACTTACTCAGCGTACTTCTCGCTACATTAGTTCTGGGCAGCACGTCAGCGGAGACACTTTCTCCATCAGAGGCACTTCGTCGTGCCGCCGGTGATACAAATCTGCCGGCAAAAGTCCGTTCATTCAGGGCTTCATCAAAAATTGTTCCGGCTCTAACACTTTCCGAGGACGAGACCCCCATGGTATACGTATTCTCAGGAGAGGGCGAGGGCTACCTCGTGGTGTCTGCCGATGATGTGGCGGCTCCAGTGCTGGGGTATAGCGATTCCGGTGTCCTTGACACCGAAAATCTCCCTGACAATCTTGCCTGGTGGCTCGGTCAGTACAGTTCGGAGATTGCGGCCGCCAGTTCAGCCGGTGCCTCGGTATATTCATCCTCTTCGCGGGCAACCGACCGCGGTGCCATAGAGCCGATGCTCACGTCTAAATGGAATCAGGATGCTCCCTACAATCTTCTGGCTCCCCTCATGTCTGGCACCCGCTGTGTGACCGGATGTGTCGCCACTGCAATGGCTCAGGTGATGAATTATCATAAGTGGCCTGCTAAAGGACAAGGTTCGAATTCCTACAGCTGGGGTGGCAGCACCCTTGAGATGGATTTCTCGAAGACCGTGTTCGATTGGCCCAACATACTTGACTCTTATACTCCAACGGCGTCCAATGTGCAGATATATGCCGTGGCAACACTTATGTCGGCTTGCGGTATATCAGTCGACATGGATTATGACACGTCGGCATCCGGTGCGCAGAGCTACGATGTGGGTGCCGCGTTGCTGTCATATTTCAATTATGACCAGGGACTTCGATATGCCTATCGCCAATACTACACTCTCGCCGAGTGGGAGAACGCTATTTATGACGATCTCGTGGCCACCGGTCCTGTCTATTATGCCGGCCACAGCAGTGAAGGAGGTCATGCGTTCGTGTGTGATGGCTACAGCTCCGACGGTTATTTCCATTTCAATTGGGGTTGGGGTGGCCTGTCGGACGGATATTTCCGCCTTAACGCTCTTGATCCCGGTGCACAGGGTATCGGCGGAAGCTCATCGGGTTATAACTCAAATCAGATGGTCATTCTTGGCGTGAAGCGTCCCGACGCCCAGTCGGTGGCATCTGCACCTACCATCTGTTCGCTTTATCCTCTCGCGGCCACCGTCAGCGGCACTGTTGTCACTTTCCCCGGATGGCTGCTCAACCTCTCGCCGCGTAATCTAAGCGGTGCTATTGTAGCACGTTTCTCTGACACAACTTCTGGCTCTGCTACAGATTTCACCCTCGCAACGTTTACAAATCTCGGTATCTACCGCGGTTACTCTGGCTCAAAGGCTGATATCGCCAACCTCCCCGACGGTTCCTATCGCCTGACTCTCATCACTTCCACTGCCTCGGGTGAATATGATGTCCTGACTCCTGTGGACGGTTCGTCATATCTCCTTGTCACAAAGCAGGGCTCAACTGTTACAGTCACTTCGCCGGAAGCAAGCCTTTACAGGATTGACAAGGTGGATGTCAAGTCAGAATTCTACATCGGACACAACTTCTCGGTTTCGGCCGAAGCTCTCTATTCGGGCAACGAGCCGACATCATTGACGCTTACCCCATGTCTCTATGCCGAGGCCGGATCTCTGTCACCGGTGGCTACAGCGACACAGTTCACTGTTGAACTTCAGCCCGGTGAGCCTTATAGTTTCGACTGTATCGACAAGTGGGAGCCGGTAAGTAAAAACTCTCTTTCAGCCGGCGATTACTATTTCAGTTTTGCCCGCCAGATCGGCAGTTCCGCCTGGGAGCCGGTATCTACCCCTGTCAAGGTTACTCTCCAGAGCAATCCTGGCACCCCCTCGATTTCATGTGTGAAATGGAATGTGGTCAGCACTTCCGATGCGGCCGACATCGTCTCGGAAATCACCATACGTTGTACCGCCGGATATTACTCTGACCCGATTTCCATATATATCTATCCGACGACAGGTAATGATGAGATTCCTGCGCAGTCAACCGAGCCATTATTTATCGGCAAGGGTGAGGAGAAGACCTATACTGTGCATAGTAATCTTAGCGACTATCTTGTATCGGGCATCCGTTATGAGGCCTATCTGTGGGACAATGCCGGTGACAACTGGTTGACATTCAACCCCGTCTACTTTACCCTTACGCAATCAGGCATAGAAGATATCACTGTTGCCGGGGCGTCGTCGGTAAGCATATCTCCCAATCCGGCATCAGAGATAGCTGTGGTCAGTGCTCCCGAGGCTATCACAGGCATCGACATTGTGTCGCTGTCGGGTGCCACGGTGACTCCGGCTGTAGATATCGACGGAGAGTCGGCCACCATTCATGTTTCGGCGCTTCCTTCAGGTATCTATGTGGCACGTGTCGTTACCTTGTCGGGTGTCTATAGTGCCAAGCTGATACGCAAATAAGCTCAGTGTGTCATCCTGGTTCCATTGTAAACAATATAATCTAAATATGAAAAAAGTAATCTTAAGTCTCCTTGCCGTTGCCGTGGCTATGGGAAATGCTTCGGCAAGGACTCTGTCGCCTGCCGAAGCTCTCAGCCGTGCGGCATCGCATGCGTCTGTCCCTGCCAAGGTTAAAGGGTTGAGGGGTGCCTCCAAAGCACCGGTGCTTACCCTCTCAGAAGGCGAGACACCGATGGTCTATGTGTTTGAAAATTCCGATTCCGGCTATCTGATCCTTTCCGCCGACGATATCGCGGCCCCGGTGTTGGGCTACAGTGATTCGGGTGAATTGGATGTCGACAATCTTCCCGACAATCTCGCATGGTGGCTCGGGCAATATCGCGCTGAGATAGCAGCCGCCGTCGCTGCCGGTGAGACTGCTGCTTATGCCCCGGTTTCGCGTGCAAATCGTCAGGCCATAGCCCCTTTGGTTACTACAAAATGGAATCAGGATGCGCCCTATAATCTCAAATGTCCCACCTCGGGCAATGCCTACTGCATGACCGGGTGTGTGGCTACGGCCATGGCCCAGGTCATGAAGTATCACAATTGGCCTGTGAAAGGAACTGGAAGCTACTCCTACAAGTGGGGGACTCAGACACTGTCAATGAACTTTGCCGCCACCACATTTGACTGGGCCAATATGCTCGACACATATTCATCCACAGCCACCACGGCACAGACCACAGCCGTGGCCACGCTGATGTCGGCATGCGGAATTTCGGTCAACATGTCATACGGCACATCGGCCAGCGGAGCGTCGAGTATGCGTGTCGGTCCGGCGCTGATCGACTATTTCGGTTATGACAAGGGTGCCCGCAATGAGTTCCGTGCCTGCTATGGCCTCACCCAGTGGGAGGAGATGATTTATAATGATCTCAAAGCCAACGGCCCCATATATTACGATGGAGCCAATGACGAGGTAGGTCATGCCTTCGTGTGTGACGGATACAGTACTGACGGATACTTTCATTTCAACTGGGGTTGGGGTGGTGTATCTGACGGATACTTTCTTTTGAATGCCCTTAACCCTGACTCCCAGGGCATCGGAGGCAGTACCTCGGGCTATAATTCCGGCCAGATGGCCATTCTCGGAGTCAAGAAGGCCGGTAGCTCTTCGGCCTATGCTGCTCCGCAGGTCTTCAACGCGGATGTCCTCACTCCTACTGCCCAGGGTAGCCAATTGATTCTTAAGGGTGTGTTCGAGAATGTGTCGATGCGCTCGCTTTCGGGGGCTTTAGGAGCACGGTTTGTCAACACGTCAACCGGTGCCAGCACCATAGTGACAGCCAATCCGTTCTCAACACCTCTCAAACCTGCCTACTATTATTCCAGCTATCAGCTCAGCACCTCTAAAATCAGCGCCGGAACTTATAATGTATATCCGGTCTATGTGGAGGATGGAACTGCCTACGATATTCTGTCGATGACATCGACAGCCAATTATGTGGTTGTCACCAAGACCGGTTCGACCATCAAGGTGGAGGTTGCAGATGCCGGTACTGTCAGCATCAAGAATTTTGACTTCAAGACTCCGTTCTATATCGGAAAACCATTCCTGCTCTCGGCATCGGCCACATTTTCCGAGCCACGCGAGGTGCAGGTTGCCGTGCGTCCCCTGTTGTTGAAGAATACCACCGGAGCCATAAGCTCAGTGGTGGCCTATGGCAACGAACTCAATTTTGATATCCCCTCGGATGCTGCTGCTACAATCGATTATATGGGTGAGTGGATAAAGGTGCTTTCAACAAATGGCCGTATCACGGCAGGTACTTACTACTTCGCTTTCGCTACCGATGTGGTCACAGACAGCAACGGTAGTCTGACATCATTTAAGGTGGTTTCGACTCTTGAAGGGATAAAGGTACAGAACGCTCCCACCAACAATACCCTTTCGATGCTTGCATTCAGTATAATAGGTAATGCCGATGCGGTTGATCCGGCCGACGTGGTGTTTAACATCTGGGTAAAATGCACCTCTGGTTACTGTGCCGAACCTCTGCGTCTTTATATTTTCCCCGACCGTTCGGGGAATGTATCATCAGAGGCTTCATTCGAGACCGAGCGCCTCTTCATCGCTTCGGGTGAAAACAATCGTATCACCTTGCATTGCGACTTCTCCAAGGGAACTCCGGGTGGAAAATACTTTGCTGCTATAATAAATCCCCTTGACAATAATTCATGGTTCGCTGACCCGCAGGGCAAAACTCTTACCTGTAACTTCACTCTAAAGCAGTCAGGTATTGAGGACATTCTGTCGACTCCGGCCTCGGGTGTGAGTGTTAGTCCGAATCCGGCTACAAATGTGGCTACCGTCACTGCTCCTGACATGATTCAGAGCATTGACCTGGTGTCGCTCTCGGGACTCAATGTCACCCCGGCGGTGGATATTGACGGCAATATGGCCGACATTGAGGTGGCCAACCTCCCGGCCGGTATCTATGTGGCCCGCATCGTGACCATCTCAGGAGTGCATACTGCTAAAATAGTTAAGAAATGAAACTGAGATATATCCCAATGCTCATTGCCGGCACTGCAGCCATAAGTCTGGCTACGTCATGTGCGGCCAAGCGGCAGGCAGCCCCTGCTCCTGATGCGACCACCGGGGCAACCGTGGCAGCCGCTGAGGAGCCGACGGAACTGACAGGTGCTTTCCGAGGTCCGGTACGCGATTCAAAGCCGGTGGCTGCAAGAGCCATGACCCAGATCTACAGGACCAACGGCGACTATGACAATCTGGTGCCTATCACTCTTAACGCTGAGCGCAATGCAGTCGTTTCTTATCCTGCTCCGTCCGATCTTACCGAGTTCTCCACCCCGGTGAAACTCGATGACGGATTCCTTATGGACCGCCGCGGAGTGGGGCTTAACACCGCCTTCACCCGATATACCTATGCCGAGTACCGTGCGTTGAAATCGGCTCCCACGCCGGCCCAACTGCTTGAGGCTGTGATTCCCGACGCTCGCGTCACGGAGGTGATTGCCACCGACATTCCGGTAGGCACTCCCGATGCACCTCAGCTCTGCAACAAGTTCCTTAAGTCAAGGACAGTTCAGATACAGCGCTGACCTCGTGTCACCGCAAGTCAGAAAATCACTACAGCAAAAGCGGCCACTCCTGTTGAGGAGTGGCCGCTTCGTTGTTGGTCAGTCTTTTGTGAAATCCGGATAGCTGCTCCGGCTGTCGATGGCTATAAGGACGAAATCGTCGGTGTGGGGAGGTGTTATTTTCACTGTCCCGCTTTTCTTCTCACCGAGGTAGTGGATGGTGCCGTCCGATGGGTTCATCCACCATAATTGCTTCATCTGACCGGATATTCTGTCAAGGTCAAGGGTCATTTCGCGTCCCGAATGGTTGTAGGCAAGGAGATAATCGTCCCCACGAGTGGCTATGATGCGGTCATAACGCACACCGTTGTCCTTGACTATCAAGGAGTCGGCCACACGGCTTTCATAAGGGAGTGAGAGTATAAGTTTCTTAAGATGCTTCATCTGTTTGCGGCCATCGTCGTCGAGTGCCACATACCAGGGCTTGCGTTGTCCGTCGGCAAAGTAGGCCCCTATCACCCCCGGGCGAGCAAATTGCATCACGGCATTGTGGCCGTAGGTGTGGCCGCACGCACCTCCAAACACATCCCAGTAGGCATAACGGCGCATGTCCTTGGCTTTCCACACAGGTTCATCCTTGTAGTGGAGGCCATAGGGAATCTCTTCGTAGCTCGGTTCGCCGTCAAGCACCGGCTTGATGGGATGGTGTACCTGGGCTGAGTCGACATACATCCACACATCCTCCTCAGTACCGTCGGGGATGGTGTAGACCTTGTCGCCCAGACGCTGGTCATATCTGCGGTGGCCGCTCTGGTACATGTTGAAGTCAAGCCACTCACGGTCGTTGAACCACTTGGCCGACGTCATACGTCCGCGTGGGTGGAACGTCATCAGATGCTCGCTGTCAACCGCACGTATGCTTCGTGCGAGTGCATCCCATACTTCGGTCTTCACGTCGCCGGGAATGTCTCCTCCGATTATCCAGACTATATTTTTGCGTGAACCGTAACGGTGGGCGAGGAATTCGCCGTAGGCCTTGGCCTGCTGCTCGTCCATGAGGCCTGCTTTTACCAGGCCGCCCCAGATACACACCATACCTATATATATACCCTCGCGTTCGGCTATGTCGACAATATAGTCCATGTGGTCCCAGTAGCCATATTGTCCCGGGCGGTCAATGTTTGTAAAGTCCCAGCCGTCCGGGTGGGAGAGTTGTCCGTAGGCATTTATGGCCGGCACACCGTTGATAACCTGTACCTGTACTACATTGAATCCATCCTCGGCTGTGCGCCGCAGGTAATAAGCTGCCTCGTCACGGTCGAGGCGTTCGGGCAGGAGCCAGCCGGTATCACCGAGCCAGAAGAAGGGGGTACCGTCAGCATGGACAAGAAAGCGTCCGTTGTCACTGGGTTTGAGCCGGCCGTGATCCCACGGCTTTTCAGCGCAATTGCCATAGAGCGAGAGGCCGAATGTGATGCATACTGCGAATAAGAGTCGGGATAAAATAGTTTTCATGATGATGTTTGGATTACAAGGATTTAATGTATTTGCAAAATTACTCAATAGATGTCGTTTCTCCAAACATCATCTTCCGTGTGCGAGTGCGGGGGGACGGATAGCAAAATATAAAGAGCGACGGCCGGAGACGGCTGCCGCTCTTTGGGGAATTAGAATTGATGATTTTATATGTGAGATTCTTCGCTTGAATATCTCGGTTACTGGAGTGTACCGTTGTTGGCGGCATCAATCATGGCCTGGTCGGCTGTGATGTAGATTTCTACACGGCGGTTCTGGGCGCGTCCTTCGGCGGTCGCGTTTGAAGCCACGTAGTCCTGCATCGGGAGACCTTCGGCTGAGAGGCGGGTGTTGGCCACACCGCTGTTGAGGAGATAGTTGCGCACAGCGTCAGCACGGCCTGTAGCCACGCGTTCGTTCACGGCGAGTGTGCCGGTGTCATCGGTGTAGCCGTAGATCTGCACGTTGGTCTGGGGATTGTTGATGAGCGAAGTTGCAAATTTGGTGAGGTCATTCTTTGCGCTTGCGCTCAGGGTGGTGCCGTTGGTGGGGAAAAGGATACCACCATTGAAAGTCACCTTGATGGCCTGGAGACCGTTTGAGTCGGTCACTTTCTCGATTTCAGCCTGCTTTGCGAGCTCGGCCTGAAGTTCGGCCTGCTGCTTGTCCATCTTCTTGCCGATAAGCACACCGGCTCCTGCACCTACTGCAGCGCCGATGGCTGTGCCGATGGCAGCACCCTTGCCGCCGCCGATGAGAGCGCCGAGGCCCGCACCGAGGGCTGCGCCGCCGCCACCGCCGATGGCAGCTCCCTTACCTGTATTGGTCATTGAGGAACATCCGGTGGTGCAGAGCACACACAGAGCCAATGCAGGCACTCCTAATAGTTTGACGAGTTTCATTGTTTTTATAAATATTTAGTTAACATGTTAATTTCCGGCGCAAAAATAGTCATTTTTGCCATATAAATCCAAATATAATCTACAAAACCGGCAGTTTACATAGATAATACATTGGAGCCAAACTTAAAGTTTAGCATTCCGGGCATAATAAAAGTTAACATCAACCTGTGGTGAGTGGTATCTGTTTATGCCACAGCTGAGTGTTGGGAAGGTGTTGAGGTTGAGGTGTCGCAGCGGGATGAGGAGGATAATGTGGAGATAACAATGCCATGATGCGGTGATGAAATGGCGACGAAGAGGGGATGATATGGTCATTAAAACAATGAAAAATGGTTTAAAACAGATTCTTAAGAGTTTTCATTTAGTAATTTTCACAAAAAATACTTAATTTTGCAATTCGAAAGCACGAAAAGTTAACCTTAAAAGACAAGTCATGGCGACAGGTTCTTCATCCGCCAAATCTAACACGCTCATTTACCATATCGGCGCGGCTTTGGCCGTGGTGGCATGGGGCATATCATTTATTTCAACGCGAGTTCTGCTCGACATGGGACTGCATCCCATCGAGATATACATCTATCGTTTCACGCTCGCCTATATCCCGCTCCTTCTGTTTTGCCACAAGCGCCTTTTGAGTAACTCCATGCGTGATGAATTTCTGTTCATACTATGTGGTCTTTTCGGTGGCTCGATTTACTTTATCTCGGAGAATGTGGCTTTGGAGTACACGCTTGTCTCCAATGTGTCACTCATCACATCGCTTTCCCCTCTGCTCACGGTGTTGCTGATCGGACTTATCTATAAGACGGACCGCCCCGGAAAAGAGACCTATTTTGGCTCCGTGCTGGCGTTCATCGGAGTAGGACTGGTGATTTTTAACAGTTCGTTTTCGTTGAGCATTAAGCCATTGGGCGATTTTCTCTCGCTGTTGGCAGCGCTGTGCTGGGCTGTCTACAGTATCATCATCAAGCGTCTCAACGCGCTCTACAGTGCGTTTTTCATTACCCGAAAGGTGTTCTTCTATGGAGTGCTGACGGCGTTGCCGTTTCTCCTCGTTGAGCCACAGATCACATCTCCGGCAGTACTGCTCAACACTTCGGTGCTTCTCAATCTCCTCTACCTCTCACTTGTATGTTCGCTTTTCGCCTATATGGCATGGACGGTGATAGTGGGAAAAATCGGGGCTGTGAAATCGTCAAACTATATGTATTTCCAGCCTGTGGTGACTCTTCTCTTCTCGTTTCTCATCCTCGGTGAGAAAATCTCGATTATCGGATACACAGGATGTGCTCTTATATTGCTTGGCGTTTTCCTTGCCGATTATCTCACTCAGCGGCGTTTGCGCCGCAAGGGGTGACGGCCTCTACCTTCCGGCGCCCCATACCTTTATCCTGAAAAAACTTTTTATATCCTTAAATTAAATATCACGTACTCAATGAAAAAACTATTCCTAAGTGTGGCTTTGGCCGGCGCGATTTTTTCCGGACAGGCGGCCACACCTCAGGCCGAATACCTCGACAGAGGTGTTGTGGCAGTCAAAACTGACGATGGTGTATTCGTATCATGGCGCTCTCTTGCCCGCGACGGTAAAGACGCGTCGTTTGATGTGTACCGCGACGGAGTTAAACTCAATGACACACCAATCAGAAAGGTCACCAATCTTACCGATCCGGCCGGGACGGCAGGCGCTAAGTATGAGGTGAAAGTGGTTGACAGAGGCACAGTGACAGATTCAGGGGTTTGCGAGGCTTGGGCCACACCCTACATGAAGGTGCATCTTGACCGTCCTGATGGTGGCTCTGTCGGCCCTAACGGCGGAAGCCAAACCAAGTATACTTATACTCCCGACGACGTGTCGGTGGGCGACGTGGACGGCGACGGTGTGTATGAACTGTTTGTGAAATGGATGCCTTCCAATGCCAAGGACAGCGCAAGCAAGGGTTTCACCGGCCCGACAATCATCGACTGCTATCGTCTCGACGGCACAAGGTTGTGGCGCATAGATCTGGGCCACAATATCCGCTCAGGCAACCATTACACCCAGTTCATGGTCTATGACTTCGACGGTGACGGTTGTGCCGAGATGATATGCAAGACCGCCCCGGGCACCATGGACGGCAAAGGTAACTGGGTGCTGCTCGGCGATGACAAAGAGACCGATGACTACCGCATGCACGAGGATAATCCCACCAAGATTCTCGGCAAGGTGCGCGGCGGATCGGAGTATCTAACCGTGTTCAGCGGAAAGACCGGCGAGGCAATCCACACCATCCCCTACAAACCGGCTTACGATTATGTGTCGGAAAGCACTTGGGGCGACAACTATTGCAACCGTTCAGACCGTTACCTGGCCGGTGTGGCATATCTTGACGGATTGCATCCCTCGGTGATAATGTGTCGCGGTTACTATCGTGCTGCCTTCGTGTGGGCTGTCGATTTCAAGGACGGCAAGCTCCAGGAGGTGTGGTTCCACGAATCGAAAGTCAAGGACAAAGAACTGTGGGGAGAAGGTGCCCACTCGCTCACAGTGGGTGACGTGGACGGCGATGGGAAGGACGAAATCGTGTATGGCGGCGGCTGTCTCGACCATGACGGCAAGCTCCTTTACCGCACCAATCCCGGCGGAAATGAAGGCCATGGCGATGCTCTGCATCTGGCCAAGATGCTTCCCGACCGCGAGGGTCTGCAGGTGTTCATGAGCCATGAGGAGACTGTGATGACCTACCCCTTTGATACAGAGATGCGCGATGCACGTACCGGTGAGATAATATTCTGCAAGCCTCAGAGCGGTAAAGATATAGGCCGTGGCCTTGCTGCCAACGTGTCGGCGGCTTATCCCGGTTATGAATACTGGGCGGCAAGCGACGCGAACGTCTACAGCTACGGTAATGCCATTGCCACCAACCGTCCCCCCATCAATTTCCGCATCTATTGGGACGGCGACCTGCTCGACGAGCTTCTCGACGGCACTGACGTGAGCAAGCCCGAGGCTTATTTCTCAAAGATAAATGTGGTGACTGCATTCGGGGACCACAGCAATGCCGCTGCATGCAACGGTACCAAGAACACCCCTAACCTCCAGGCCGACATAATGGGTGACTGGCGTGAAGAGGTGATCCTGCATGATGGTGTGACCCAGAGCGACCTGCTCATCTTCACCACCACTATCCCGACTGATTACAAGCTTCCATGCCTTATGGAGGACCATCAGTACCGCATGGCCATCGCATGGCAGAACACAGGCTACAACCAGCCTCCCCATCTCAGCTATTCGCCCGAGGATGTCTACGAGACTCGCTCGGCGCTTCTGGTGCGCTCAGGCTCTTCTTCTCAGCTCGTTAACAGCGGCGAGCCTATCACTCCGGTGGTAGTGACATTCCTGAGAGCCGAGGGAATAGTTACTTCGGAACTTCCTGATGGATTCAACTGGAGTTATGATCCTGCCACAAAAGAGGGCACTCTCTCCGGAACTCCCATGGAGGAGGGTGACTATACCATCACCCTTACCACTACCGGTGCCGCTGATGACAACAATACCTCGTTGACGGTGACTATCAAGGTGGTGCGACCTCTCACACTCACCCCTCTTGCCTATTTCTCATGCGATAACGCAGGCGCCACATTGGTGAATCATGTGAACGGTCAGGCATCTGCTGCCGGATCGGGTACACCTGCGTCAGTGGAAGGTAAAAAGGGAAATGCGGTGCAGTTTGACGGCAGCAACTGGTATCAGCAGGAGGCTTATCCCCAAATCCAGCTCGGCGACCGTGACTTCACGCTCGAATTCTGGATGAAGTCAGCCGATCAGGCTGCCTATATCCTCCATAAGGGTTCCAATACGGCCGATGCGTCCACCGGAGCCTCAGGCAACTGGATTGGAGTTGAGCTGAAGAACGACGTCCTCTATTTCGCCATCGACGATGACAAGCAGAAGAGCCAGGCCTACGCCAAAGAGGCTTCAAAATGGTTTGACAACGAGTGGCACCATGTGGTGATGGTGCGTGACCGCTATGCCAAGACCCTCTATGTGTATGTAGACGGCGAGGAGGTAGCCACAGGGGCTGACACCACCGGAGCTATCAACGACAACAATGAGATGCTCGTGCTCGGCAATATGAACGTGCTGTTCGATAATCCTTTCACCGGTGCCCTTGACGAAGTTTATATCTACGAGGGTGCCATGTCGGCACAGAAAGTGGCCGAACGCTATGCCTCGGCAGGAAAATATCTGGCTTATTACCCCTTTGACGTGATCGGTGAGACTACTCCCAATGCCGTCTACGGCCAGGCAGTGGCCGGTGAGTCGGCTCCGGTCCAGGCCGAGGGAGTGAAGGATGGCGCGGTATCGTTTGCCGATGGTTCCTACTATAAGCAGGAGGCCTATGACGCTATTCAGTTCGGCGAAAGCGATTTCACTGTGGAAATGTGGTTCAACTCCACCGATATCGACGGATACATGTTCTTCAAGGGGAGCCATGCCGCCAATGAGAGCCTCAAGACCACCGGCCACTGGGTCGGGCTCGAGCGCAAGAATGACTATCTCTGCTTCTCGATTGACGACAACGTGAACAAGGCCGACTGCAAACTTGCCAATGCCAATGCCTACTTTGACGGCGAGTGGCACCATGTGGCATGTGTGCGCAGCTTTGCCGACGCCACTACCACTCTCTATCTTGACGGAAAGCAGGTGGCTCAGACCACAGGAGTCAAGACTGGCGCAATAGCTGACAACAACGAGCCTTTGCTTCTCGGCATAAGCGACGAGGTGGCACGTCCCTACGACGGTCTGCTCGACGAGTTCATCATCCATCCCTCAGCCATGTCAGCCGAGGATGTGTATGCTGCCTATAAGTCGATTGACCGCACCGGCATAGCCGACATCGAGGTTGACGGCTCCGTTGCGCGTTGGATGGTTGTCGATGCCATGTCGGGCCGTATGGTGCGCTCTGCAATCGGGGAGGATGCCTCTTCATTGACCTCCAATCTCGCCCCCGGGGTGTATATCATGGTCAAGATGCAGGGATCAGCCCGCGAGATATATAAATTTGTAAAACGTTGATTCGCTTGACCGGTCAGGCATTTACCGGTCACACGGTATAGATGACAATGATTGCCGGCAGTAGATGATGCCATGGGCGTCCGCTGCCGGCGATTTTTATCCTGATGTCGACCAATATACCTTATCAAAAATGCGTGATGGGAGCGCAGAATGCCGGGTGTAAAGAAATTGGTAAAATAGTATTATTTTGACGAGAGTAAAATCTCTAAATTTGCATCTGTACAGTTATGCAAATCAAATAAAGTACCATTACCATTGAAAAATTGATAAATTTTAATACCAACATACAATCACAACTAACCAATCTTTTAAGCTTATGATTAAACAATTACTCTCTTTGGCCGCTGTGGCCACAATGGCTATCAACGCTAACGCTACTATCACAGAGAATCTTCCCGCCACACTTGATGCCGGTTGGAGCTCGTCATGGGACGCTGCTACCAAGACTATCACATATAAAGATGCATGGGCCGGTTGCGGCTGGTGGCTCTGCGGCACAACTCCCGCTGATTATTCTGACTGGGATGAGGTTGTAATCAAAATTCAACCTGCCGAATTTAATGTCAATATCGTCATTGAATATACTACAGGAGAGAAGAACGCAAGCGGTAATTGGATTTCTACCGGTAAGTCGACTACTGCCACTATCACAGCAGGTGAGAGCGAAGGTGTTGCCACACTTGATGCCGAACAGAAAGATAAAGTTATGCAGATTTATCTGCAGGCAGCAGCAGCCGGCGACTTGGTTCTTGATGCAGCTTATCTGCAGAGTGGAGCTGAAAAGCCCTCTGAAGTAGTCCTGTTTGAAGGTGAAGAGAATATGGCCGACAACTATTATCCAGGCCTTGAAATCGCTAAGTCAAAAATTGTTGCCGGTGGTGCAGGATCGACTCTGGAAATCTATTTCACCAAGACCGGTGATGGTGTAAGCTACAAACTTTGCACCGACTGGACAAACGTTGTACTACCTTCATTCAAAGATGTTGCCGGATTTAACCCCACATACAATACAGTGTGGACATCACAGGAAAGCCCTATCAAGTTCACACTTAGTGCTGACGATATCACAACTTTGGAATCTAGTGGTGACAGCAGTTTCCGCATTTCAGGTGGTGGTGATGGTTTCGTGATCACAAAGGTTGTCCTTGTTTATCCGCAGGCTTCCGCTATCCGCGACGTATTTACCGAAGTTGATGAAAATGCTCCGGTTGAATACTTCAACCTTCAGGGTATCCGTGTTGAAAATCCCGAAAACGGCCTTTACATCAAGCGCCAGGGCAACAAGGTGACCAAAGTCCTCGTGAAGTAATCCAAGAAATTACGATAAAACACTATAGGTAAAAAAGATTCTGCCGCCGGCCTCTCGCGAAGAGAGCCCGGCGGTTTTTTTACGCCCACGTGGGTGAGGAATGAGTCGGTGGTGTATGGCACAGGAGGATTTAGTCGGCAGCTGTCGAGATGTGGGTGCCGTTGATGGCGAGTCGTCCTGCCGAGGCAAGTCGCCTGATTTCATCAATCACATCCTCACGCTGAAACGAGGAGAGTTGCCGGGTTATATAATCGGCCTCGTGCCCACCGGGCTGAGACGCGATGTATAGGATGCTTTCGGAGAGGGATGTGGTGTGAGGCCTGGACTTTACGCGGTGACTACGACAGATGTCGCATTTACCACAGTCGTCGACCGTTGACTCGCCGAAATAACGCAACATAGTGGCGACGCGGCATGTATCGGTGGCGAACACGAAGTTTTTCATGGCCTCGATGCGGTTTTTGAGGCGTTCGAGTTGACGCTCGTAGACTTCAAGCGGGAATATAAGATGCTTGGGTAGTTCTCGCGAGGTGGTGAAGATAATGTAAGGGGTGGTGCGCCTCGGCACGTAGTGGATGGCATGGAGCCGCATGAGATAGAGAAGCGACTGGTAGACGGCCTCGGAAGATAGAGTGAGAGTCCGGGCTATGCTGACTTCGTTGATGTAAACATAGTCGGCAAAGAGGCCGGTGTAGCTTCGCAGTATGTGCTGGAATACCTCTTCGGTGACAGGGTCGAGCGAGAGGTTGTAGAGCTCGTCCTTGCGCATTATGACCATGAGCCGAGATCGGGTGGTGGTCTCCTCCACATATTCGATATATCCTGCCCGCGTGAGCAAGGTCAGAGCGCTCTGAGTGGGGACAGGCGGCAGCTTATAGGTTGAGCAGAAGAGGGTGAAATTAAACTCATAGACGTGTGAATAACCCTCGCCGACAGCCACATTGAGGAAGTTGCCGGCCAGTTCGTAGACATGGCGTATGAAATCTTTTTCAGGGAAGCTTTCTGAGATGCGTCGGGTTAGTGTGGCCTTGTCGTGAGGAGCTGCCAGGACTACGGCATAGGCCTCACGGCCATCGCGACCGGCACGTCCAGCCTCCTGGTAATATTCCTCCAGGGAGGATGGGAGGTCATAGTGCACCACAAGTCTTACATCGGGCTTGTCGATGCCCATGCCGAAGGCGTTGGTGGCTACCATGACGCGTACTTCGTCATTCTTCCACCGGTTTTGCCGCTCATCCTTCTCCTCGGGGTCGAGTCCGGCGTGATAATATGCGGCGCTTATGCCTTCGTTGCAGAGATAGGTGGCAATGTCTCGTGTGCGTTTGCGCGAGCGGACATATACTATGGCGCATCCTGCCGTGGCGCGGAGTATCTTGAGCAACATCGCGTCCTTGAAGTCGCCATATCGGACCACATAGGAGAGGTTCTGGCGTGAAAAACTCTTTGAGAAGATGTTAGGGGCGCGGAAATGCAACCGCTCCATGATGTCGGCCGTCACCTCGGGGGTTGCAGAGGCCGTGAGTGCCAGAACCGGGATGTCGGAGCCGATTATTTCACGCAGGGTGGCGATTTTCAGGTAGGATGGTCTGAAGTCATAGCCCCACTGTGAGATGCAATGCGCCTCGTCCACCACAAGAAGTGACACGTCGATGGCCTTGAGCTCGGCCAGAAAGTTCTCGTTCTGGAGGCGCTCGGGTGATATATAGGCCAGTTTGGCCTTGCCGAGACGGCAACGTGTTAGCCCGAGCTCGCGTTCGCGTCGCGAAAGGCCCGAGTGGAAGTACACAGCCCTGATGCCCCGGTCGGCCAGGTTATCCACCTGGTCCTTCATCAGGGAGATGAGCGGTGTGACCACGAGGGTGATGCCGGGGAGCAGCATGGCCGGTACCTGGAACGTGATGGATTTGCCTCCTCCCGTGGGGAGGAGGCCCAGAGTGTCGTTGCCCCTGAGCACGGAGTCTATGATGTCGGCTTGCAGCTCTCGAAACTCCTCATAGCCCCAATAGTGCTTCAGGACATCTAAGGGGGTCATTCCAGGTGGATTTCCTTGATGAAGAGCTGGATGGAAGAGGCGCCTTTGTGCTTGTTCTCCTCGATGGTGTAGCAGATGCTGAACGGTTTGCGTGCGTGTATGTGCTCGAAGAGGTGAGCACTGTTGAAGACGATTCCGTTCATCACCTTGCCGCAGGTGTTGTCGACGAGTTCGAGTTTGATGTGTTCGTTGTGGCGACCTACGAGTTTGCTCGTGCCGAAGTCCATTACGCCGCGAGTGCAGAACACCGGTTTGTTGTTGCCGGGCCCGAAGGGGTTGAACTGCTTGAGCAGGCTCAGGAATTCGGGCGTTATCTCGGAGAAAGTGAGATATGCGTCGATGTCAAGCAGGGGTGTGAGTTGGTCGGGACGTATATTCTCGGTGACATATTGCTCAAACCGACGTGTGAACTCGGGAATGTTCTCCTCCTTGAGCGAAAGCCCCACGGCATAGGTGTGGCCCCCGAAGTTTTCGAGGAGGTCGCGGGCCGAATCCACAGCTTTGTAGACGTCGAAGCCCTGCACGGAGCGTGATGAACCTGTGGCGAGGCCGTTGGAATAGGTGAGCACCACCGACGGCTTGTAGTAAAGTTCGGTGAGGCGCGATGCCACGATGCCTATGATGCCTTTGTGCCAGTTTTTGTTGTATATGACGATTGATTTCTTGTCGGAAGTCATCTCTCCTCGCTCCTCGAGGATGGCATTCGCCTCGTCAGTGATCTGCTTGTCGAGCTCCTTGCGGTCCTGGTTGTAGCGGTCAATCTCCTTGGCGCGGGTGTAGGCGTCGGCCACGTCGCGTGACACGAGCAGATCCACGGCTTCCTTGCCGCTCTGCATGCGTCCTGACGCATTGATGCGGGGCCCGATTTTGAATATCACGTCGCTTATGGTGATTTCGCGGTTGCCGAGGCCGCAGATGCGTATTATGGCCCTGAGCCCCATGTTGGGATTCGAGTTGAGGCGCTTGAGGCCGTGGTAGGTCATGATGCGGTTCTCGCCCACCATCGGTACGATGTCGGCCGCTATGGAGACGGCCACGAGATCGAGCATCCCTTCGAGGTCGGTCGAGGTCAGACCGTTGGAAATGGCGAAAGCCTGCATGAACTTATAGCCCACGCCACAGCCTGAGAGGTGGGGACACGGATATGTGCTCCCTTCCAGTTTGGGGTTAAGGATTGCCACCGCCGGCGGTAAAGTCTCGTCGGGTACGTGGTGGTCACAGATGATAAAATCTATGCCCAGTTCTCGGGCATAAGCTATCTCCTCAGTGGCTTTTATGCCGCAGTCAAGGATGATGATCAGTTTGACACCTTGCGCGGCGGCCATGTCGATGGTCGCTTTCGATATGCCATAACCATCCTCATAGCGTGTGGGGATGGCATATTCGATGTTGGAGTAGTAATTAAGCAGGTATTTGTAGACCAGAGCGACGGCTGTGGTTCCGTCCACGTCATAGTCACCATAGACCATAATCTTCTCCTTTGACCCCATGGCGAGGTTAAGCCTGTTGACGGCTCTATCCATGTCGGGCATCAGGAACGGGTCGTGCATATCCTTTAGCGAGGGGTGGAAAAATTTTTCCGCCTCCTCAACCGAGGAAATGCCCCGCTGCACTAACAGCTCGCTAATGGGTGGCACGCCGGCATAGCGTTTCGCCAGGCCGGACTCCACTTCTTGCTCGTCGGATGTAAGGGGACAGTAATTCCATTTACTTGTCATTTATGTTGTTTCTTTTTTATTTCAAAAGAAGAGGGGAGGGGAGTCTCTCGTCCGCGCTCTGCGGAGAGGGGGGAGAATATCGTTGAGAGCTCCCAATTGACAAGCTATAGGAGAGGAGATGGCATTAGAGGAGGTTGTGGCGGAGTCAATTGGATATAGTTACGCTCATTTGCAAAATTACATAGTTTTTTCGGAAAAATTGTCATAATAAATGTTATTTCTCCTTATAAGCTGCTATTTTTTTATAATCTGCATTGGGGCGCGGCGGGATATCGTGATGGAGGTTGACTGCCGGGAATATGGCTGCCGGGCTTACGCCTGCTGCTGTGAAGCGGTGACGTGGACATCGAGCTGCGGGAAGGGGAAGCTGATGCCGGCCAGTGTGGGAAGCTCGGCGTAGATGCGCTCGTTGTAGTCGAAATACACGTTCCAGAAATCGCCGCTCTTGACCCATGCGCGCACAGTGAGCTGCACAGAGGAGTCGGCGAGCTGGCCAAGGCGCACTATGGGGGAACGGTCGGAATCAGGAGCGTCGGGGGTACTCCCCTGTACTATGCGGCTGTCCGAGGCGAACATTTTCAGTATCTCCCGTCGGGCCGCTTCCACGCTGTCGCCGTAGGATATGCCGATGCTCCACTCCACACGGCGGTAGGCCTGGGTGGAGTAGTTGTTGATGGTGCCTGTGGAGAGACCGCCGTTGGGGATGATTATCGATTTGTTGTCGGCGGTGCAGATGAGGGTGTTGAATATCTCGATCTTGGTGACGGTGCCCGCATATCCCTGCGCCTCGATATAGTCGCCGATTTTGTAGGGTTTGAGCAGGAGTATCAGGACTCCTCCCGCGAAGTTCTGAAGGGTGCCGCTGAGGGCCATGCCTATCGCTACGCCTGCCGAGGCGAAGAGCGCAAGGAACGAGCTTGTCTCTATGCCGAGGATGCCGATGACGGTGACTATGAGGAGGAAGTAAAGGAGTATACGCACCAGGCTCAGCAGGAATGAGGAAAGGGATGGTTCGGCATGCCTGCGCGTGAGGATGTTGTCGGTGAGGGTGTAGAGTTTCTTTATGATGAATTTCCCGAGGTAGAAGACGAGGATGGCCACCGCCAGCGAGATGGCGAAGTGGACCACGTCGTGTACCAGGGTGTCAAGGAGTTGGTCGAACGACATGTTTTTAAGCATGCTCGTCTCCTCCTTGGCGGTGGGAATACTGTCGGTAGGGAAAAAATCAATCTGTAACATAGACTAAATAGACTAAAGTGTGTTGCTGGATATGTGGCGGGGAGGTGTGGCTGGCAGAGGAGAATGTCTCGAGGGTCATTGGTAGATGGGGGCTGCTGACACAACATCGGCCCACCATGCGCAGTTGTCATATCCGCGGTAGGTGATGTCGGTGGGTGTCTGCACGATGAATTCGCCGAGTCCTCCGTAGTTTTCAGTGTCTATGGTCACCGAGCCGATGGCAGTAGGAGTGGTGGCAGCGTAGATTACGGTCTTGTCAAAAGCCTGCTGCCAGGCGGTTAAGAGGTCGGGGCGTGACGCGGCCATGAGGCGGGTGTGCTGTGCCATATCGTAGATGTAGCATTTCGACGAGGCCCTGACATATTTCTGCACCCCGGTGCTGGAGGGATAGTCGGTGAGGGTGGCATAGATGGCTTTGGAGGCGGAAGCGAGCTGAGAGAGGGATGATGTGTTGACCACTACCATCTGGCACATGCGCTGCACGCCGTTGGTGCGGTTGTCGTAATGCTCGAATGTATTGGTTGCGGCTTTTACCATGTCGGGTGTGCCTTTTGTGAAGAATGCGGCCACGTTCTTATCGTAGGGCATGCCGTCGATGTGGAGCTCGGTGGGTGATGCCACAATCACGTCGGCCGAGTTGCGGAGCTGATAGGCGACCTCCACGGTGCCCATGAGGCAGCAGTCGAAGTATATGAAGCTGAAGTGTTCATCCTCAAGTGCCCGGCCAAGCGAAGTGAGCTTCATGGTGCGTGTGCGGTCCTCACCGAATGCGCGTTTCCTGACGGCGTCCTCGTCGATGTCGGTTGAGGTGTTCTCAAGCCAGCCGTTAGCGTGGCTCCACAGCACGAGCCCATAGTCGGCGGCCGGGGCGAATTTCTTCATGTCGGTTATGGCTTCACGCATGCGGCTTATAGTCACCGAGTAGAGCGACGGATCGTCGGGGTAGGTTTTGAGCACTGTTGTGCCGGTAGCGGTTATCTCGAGGAGTTGCGGGGCATTGCCGTTGGCGGTGCCAGGACGGTTGTGGTAGACTAAGAGGCGGCCACCGTTGAGGTCGCCGTTGCGTGCGGCGGTCTCCATTTCGGCAAGGTCGGCCTGGTCGCTTTTCCAGCTGTTGCCGAGTGAGTTGTCAGCCACCATGTAGACCATCACCGTGCGGTGGGTCTTAGGTGTCTCGGGCTCATTGGACGAGTTCTTGCCGCAGCTCGCTGTGAGTAGGGCGATGAGCGGGATGAGTATGGTGGTGATAAGTATTCGGTTCATGTGTTTGGATAGGTTAAGTGGAATTATAATACAAAGTTACGCATTTTTATCTAAATGGCCAAACGGCTCGTTGGAGCGGCAGGTCGGTGAGGAGTTGTGCCTGAGGGTGATATGGTGATGCCGGATGAACAATCGGGGCTTCCCGGCCGTTGCAATTGTAGCGTTGCCTGATTCTCCATGTGCCGGTGAGATGAAGGGCCGAGGCGTTTTTAACATTAAATAGAGTATTTAAACAGGTGTATTGGCCGTCGGTGCCAGAAAATCACCCTCGAAGGCTACATTTTTCTCTTGGCGTAGCTGAGGAAATTTAGTAACTTCGCGCAATTCATCATCTTAAGCAATTATGAGCAACCAACTTAAAGTCTATTGTGTCAATGTCGGTGAATATATCCCTGTCAGCGGGGGCGAGACATTGAGTGAGATATATGCCGCAGTCAGCGGCCGCATTCCCTTCGTGCCTATCTGTGCGCGTGTCAACAACAAGACCGAGGACCTCTCGTTTCAGGTATTCACACCGAAGCAGGTGGAGTTTCTTCCGGTCGAGTCGGCGTCAGGCCAGCGCTGTTACATCAGGTCGCTCTGCATGATGCTTTATCGTGCCGTGGAGACTCTCTATCCGGGCACGCGGTTGGTGATCTCGCATGCCGTGTCGCGCGGCTACTACTGCCGTCTCATCGGGATGCGCCCTGACGCTGATATCGCCGGAAGGCTTAGGACTGAAATGCGGCGGCTCGTGGAGCGCGATATTCCGTTCGAGCGAAAGGAGAGGCTCACCAAGGATGTGGTGGAGATATTCCGGGCGCAGGGGCTTAACAATAAAGTGAAACTGCTTGAGTCACTGCATGATCTATACACGGTATATTACCGCCTTGATGGATTGTGTGACACCTATCTCGGTAATCTTGCCCCATCTACAGGGGTGCTCGGGGTGTTCGAGCTGCTTCCATACGAGGAGGGGCTGCTGCTGCTCGGCCCCGACGGAACTAATGTGGATCACCCGGCCATACCGCTCTCGCAGCCGAAGCTCTACAAGGCATTTACCGATTATCTGAAGTTCAATTCCATCATAGGGCTTCAGAATGCCGGCGAGGTCAACGCCATGTCGCTCGACCATCGTGCCACCGCCATGATGATAAATGTCGCAGAGGCTCTCCACACCAAGTATATCGATGAGATTGCCCAGCGCATCTCAGAGCGGTACCATCAGGGTGGCGCGAGGGTGGTGCTTGTGGCTGGGCCGTCGTCGTCGGGCAAGACCACTTTTACTAAGCGCCTGGCTGTCCAGCTGCTTACCCACCTGCTCAATCCGGTGATGATCTCATTGGATAATTATTTTGTCGACCGTCACCACACGCCTGTCGATGAGACCGGCGACTATGACTATGAGTCGCTCTTTGCCCTTGATCTCGAGCTTTTTAACGATCATCTCAATCGCCTGATACGCGGCGAGGAGATTGAGCTCCCTTATTATAACTTCGAGGGTGGTTGTCGTCAGTACAGAGGCGAGCGCATACGTCTTGATGAGAATTCCATCTTGCTTATCGAGGGTATCCATGGGCTTAATCCGGAACTGACACGTGATGTCGATCCGGAGATGAAGTATCGCATTTACGTCTCGGCTCTCACCACCCTCTCTGTCGACGACCACAACTGGGTGTCCACAACTGATAACCGACTCCTGCGTCGCATAATCCGTGACTATAAGTATCGTGGGACAAACGCTCTTGAGACCATAAGACGTTGGCCGAGTGTTCGCCGTGGTGAGGAGAAATGGATTTTCCCCTATCAGGAAAATGCTGATTCGATGTTCAATTCGTCGCTCCTGTTTGAACTCGGTGTCATGCGCGATGAGGCTGATAATGTGCTGAGGGGTGTCCCGCGTGATATGCCGGAATATGCCGAAGCCTATCGTCTGCGTAAATTTCTGAGCTATTTCCTTCCTATTTCTGACCGTCTCATTCCTCCTACCTCGTTGTTGCGCGAATTTTTGGGAGGGTCCTCTTTCCATTACTGATTTTCTGTATTTGTCCTACGCCACATTATTATATAAGGCGTGACCCTGTTTTCGGGGAGGATTGCTCATTATGGTGTGATGGATGGCGTTTGTGCGCAGTCCATCACACACTGTTTTGTCATGATGTGAAGTTTTTTCCCTTGCTGAAAACCTTTCTTTTAATTTGTGTTTATTCAGCGAATATTGTTATTCGGTTTTGAGGTCGGAAGTGAGTTGGGAAGGAGAATAAAGAGGTGAAAATGACATAAAAATGGCCTGATGGGTGGATAAATGTTAAATTTGCGTTAAAATAGTCGGGAATATTTGGAGGTTTCGGGTAAAGTGCCTACCTTTGCACTCGCTTTTGAGAAGCACACCCCGCAGCGGCGGGGCGGACAAGT
>OFFL01000400.1_pt1 | contig 49124 bp, 45 predicted proteins | sample 1521391 | NCBI WGS metagenome assembly OFFL01 (sample SAMEA3504082, study PRJEB24116) | mouse gut metagenome | biome: mouse gut; feature: mouse-associated habitat; material: faeces | place: Denmark | collected 2011
CAGGTATGTATTCAATAAAGCATTTGCCGCGTTCAACGGATTTCAAAAATACCAAGCCGTCCTTTATTCTTTCTTTTAGCCACGCTTTCTTGCTTGCGACTTGTATGTCCTTATTGTTAGAGATGGCACAACAAATATGCTCTGTTTCTAAATTATCAAATGTGAGTTTTATGTATTCCATATTTTTTGTTCTACGTTAAATTATTGTTTATCTTAGTTTCATTTTAGAATAATCGTAATAAATAAGCAAGGACGGTTTTTCGCCCTTGCTTTAATTCCTATTAAATACACCTTTAAAAAGTCTTTAATTGACTTTTAATCAATAGTTTTCCGCGTGAATTTCAAAATAGCTCTGCGGGTGCGCGCAAACGGGGCAAACTTCTGGCGCATTCGTACCCACAACCATATGTCCGCAATTGCGACACTCCCAAACCTTTACTTGGCTCTTTTTAAACACCTCGGCGGTTTCCACGTTTTTCAATAGCGCGCGGTATCTCTCCTCGTGCTGTTTTTCAATTTCGCCTACCATACGGAATTTTTCGGCAAGTTCCTTAAAGCCCTCGGCTTCGGCGGTTTTTGCAAATTCCTCGTACATATCAGTCCACTCGTAATTTTCACCGTTGGCGGCGGCGTCGAGATTCTGCGCGGTGTTTCCTATGCCCTGCAACTCCTTAAACCACATCTTCGCGTGCTCTTTTTCGTTGTCGGCTGTCTTTAAAAATATGGAGGAAATCTGCTCGTACCCTTCCTTTTTTGCAACCGACGCAAAATAGGTATATTTATTTCTCGCCTGAGATTCTCCCGCAAACGCCGCTTCCAGATTCTTTTCGGTCTGCGTTCCCTTGTACTTGTTATTCATAACGTTCTCCTTACATTTTAATTTTGTTTGATTTGAAATGATTTTAAACGGAAAACGCGTTCAACCCGCGCTTACTGTAAAAAATTCCCAAACCGTTCCGCTGAAACATATTAACACAACAAAATAACTTTTACAATAGTTTCCGCATTTTAAATTAAAAATATAGCCGCGGCTATATCCCGCTACGGTTATATCACGCTTTAATGCGGAAAATTCAAAGCCCTTATATGCCTTAATTTTATTTCAAATTTCTCGGCTTATTTTCTGTTAGGCTTTCTTTTTATTTTGAGCAATTTTATAAAGTCCTCTAACAAAGACGCGTCCGACGGCTCGAACATCACCCACTTCCCGTCGTAAAAAGTTTGGGCGCCGTCGTAAACGCTCTGCACTTCCTTCGTAAAATTATTTCTTTCGTTCTCAAATTTCAAGCGTTCGTCTTTTCCCAGGACAACCATAAACCCCAAACAATTTTCTCTTGCATACAGCGCGCACAGAGTTTTACCTCCGCGGCGGTATTTGTATTCGTACGTCCAGTCTTTACCGCCCTTATTCCATAAACGCTCCGTATCGTACTCTTTTTCAATCAAGTCGCACAATTTTTGCCATATTTCATATAATTGCACACCCAATAATTGCGAAAGTTGTTCCGCGCTTGGAATATTTTCAAGCATTATTCCCGCCTCCATAATATTTTAAATAATTATAACACAGCAGGTAAAAAAATAAAAGATTTTTTCGCCGCTCCCTTACGGCGTAATTGCTTAGGCTTTGTACAATTTTAAATTTACTAACCGCTCAATTTATCTTAAAAAACTGATTAACAAAACAACCATAGTCAAAAATAACTACGGTTGTTTTTGGTGACCCGTGCGGGAATCGAACCCACGATACCACCGTGAAAGGGTGATGTCTTAACCTCTTGACCAACGGGCCTTATTAAATTATATGTATAAAAATCTGTTTTACAGAAATTATCGGTATTGGTAGCGACGGGTGGATTCGAACCGCCGACCTGCCGGGTATGAACCGGCCGCTATAGACCAACTAAGCTACGTCGCCAAAAATGAGCGAAAGCGGATTTTGGTTGCGGGGGCGGGATTCGAACCTCGCGACCTCCGGGTTATGAGCCCGACGAGCTACCTGGCTGCTCTACCCCGCGATAATTTGCAACCGCTTTCGCTAAGCTTTATTATTCTATTAGATAACCCCATCTTTGTCAACCGTTTTTAAGCCGTTTTGTTAAATTACTTTTAAATTTATTTAACTTTTGCCTTTCAGCTTGCCTTAACTATTTCGTCGACGTAAATTTTAAGCGAGTTTGCAATGTTGTACATATGGTCGCCTATGCGTTCGAGATTGACGGCAAGCTGTAAAAATACGGCTCCCGCTTCGGGCGAGCATCTGCCCTCGTCCGTGCGGCGTATGTGCGACTGCTGCATTGTCTTGCACATTGCGTCGGTCGCCTCCTCCTCTTCTTCAATCTTGCGCATAAAACTCAGGTCGTGATTTGAAAAAGCCAGCTCCACGTTTTTATAAAGCTCGGTAATGTGCTTATCCATTATGCTTATCTCTTCGAGCGCGTGCGACGAAAAGCTTGCGTTAAGCCCAATCAACCTTTCGGCATACTCGGTAATATTTTCGGCGTAGTCGCCTATCCTCTCCATATCCGAAGTTACGTGATAGAAAGAAGAAACCTTTTTTTCGTCCGTTTCGGAAATTTCCTGAAAGGACAGCTTAATCAAGAACTGCGTTATGTACTTATTGAGGGCGTTGATTTTATCCTCGGTTTCGGCAAACTGCTCCTTGCCTTCCATATTTCCCGAAACAAGCATATCCATAGCGCGCTTGTAGTTTGTAAAAGCCAGATTGCCCATCGTTACGATTTCTTTGCGAACCTGCCCCACGGCAATCGCGGGAGTTTTCAAAAGGCGCTCGTCAAGAATTTCAAACGTCGACTTTTGAACGCTTTCCGTCTTCTTTTCGGGCACGATAAGGCAGGCGAGCTTTACAAGCCACTTGACAAACGGAAGCAACAACAACGTGGTTACCAGATTGAAAAACATATGGAATATTGCAATCTGCCATTCGGTATCGGGTACGATTTTATCGAGGAATACCGCAATATATTTGCCCGCGAACGCCACGGGAAACAAAAATATTATACAGCCCGAAACGTTGAATAAAAGGTGAACCATTGCCGCGCGCTTGGCGTTTACCGTTGCGCCCATAGAGGAGAGCACCGAGGTGAAACAGGTGCCTACGTTTGCGCCCAGAATTATGCACATAGCCATTTGCAGCGATATAAGACTTACTCCCGATGCGGGGTCGGGCGTGGCGAGGGCGATAACTATCGCGGTAAGCGCCGCCGACGACTGCATCATTGCGGTGAGCGCCGCGCCGAGAAGAAACAGTACTATAACTTCCCAGGTCAGGGTCTGCTTGCCAAGACCTATCGCAATAAACACGTTTTGCACCGCCGAGCTTATGTCGCCGTTGGCAAGCATAGAGTTTACCGCGCCGGACATAATGTTAAACCCTAAGAATATAAGTCCTACGCCTTCTAAAATATTGCCTATGCGCTTAACTTTATCCTTTTTGCATACGAGAGTTATTACAAACCCGATAAAAGCAATTAAAGCGAAGATTGCGGTAACGGAGAAATAGGAATTGCCCGCCGACGAAAGCGCCATAATAAACGCCGAAATGGTTGTGCCTATATTTGCGCCCATTATTACGGAAGCCGCCTGCGTAAGCGTCATAAGCCCTACGTTTACGAAGCCTACAATCATAACGGTTGTAGCCGAAGAGCTGTTTACAAGCGCCGTTACCACCGCGCCCGTGCCTATGCCCGTAAAGCGGTTTTTTGCGGCTTTGCCCATAAGCTTACGGATATTTTTACCCGCCGCCCTTTCGAGGTTGGAACCCATCATTTCCATTCCCAACATAAACACGACTATTCCGCCGAGAATTAGCAGCATACTGTTTATAATCAGCAACACACCTTCGATTGGCATAATTTTCTCCGAAATTCAACTTGCGGCAACAAAAACGCCGCTACTATAATTGTATCAACCGCACGCGCATTTTGTCAAATAAAAAACGTTTATAGCAAAATTCTGTTCGAATACGCAAAAGATATTTGCAAGCGCGCTTATTTGTGATATAATTACGACGTTTGGAGAAAAATATGTTTAACGTAGTTTTGGTAGAGCCCGAAATACCGCAGAACACAGGCAACATTGTGCGCACCTGCGCCGCAACAGGTTGCAGACTGCACCTTGTAAAGCCGCTGGGTTTCGAAGTAAGCGACAAGTATTTAAAGCGCGCGGGGCTCGATTACTGGCAATACGCCGACGTGGTTTATTGGGAAAGTTTAAGCGATTTTATGGCGGCAAACGCAAACGGACGCCTTTGGTTTTTTACCACCAAGGGCAGGCAACGCCACTGCGACGCCAATTTTAAGGATGGCGATTTTCTCGTATTCGGCAAAGAAACCAAGGGACTGCCCGAAGAACTTTTAAAGGAACACCCCAACAGTTGCCTGCGCATACCTATGCTCGGCGATTTGCGTTCGCTCAACCTCTCCAATTCGGTTGCAATAGCCGTATACGAAGGGCTCAGGCAAGCGGACTTTAAAAATTTTAATACGCAGGGGCAGTTGCACTTTCTTAAATGGTAACGCCGCGCTTCAATTGACCGTAGGCGGTTACGCATTTACTTTACTTTTTAACTGACATATTATATAATGGCGATATGAATATAAAAAAATTACCCGAAAGCATTGTCGTAGCCAGCGGCAACAGGCACAAGATAGAAGAAATAAAAGCCATATTCAAGGGCGTAAAGCTTGTAAGTATGTCCGAAGCGGGCTTTACGGGCGATATCGATGAAAACGGCAAAACGTTTAAAGAGAACGCATATATTAAGGCGAAAGCCGTGTACGACGCGGTTAAACTGCCCGTATTGGCAGACGATTCTGGTCTGTGCGTAGACGCGCTCGACGGCGCGCCCGGCGTATACTCCGCCCGCTTTTCGGGCGGAACGTCCGCCGATAACCGCGCGCTTTTGTTGCGCCGTCTGGAAGGCATACCCAACCGCCGCGCGCGCTTTACGTGCGCCGTCTGCTATATATCCGGGGACGGCAAGGCAATCTTCGGGGAGGGTTGCACAGAGGGGCGCATATTATTTGAGGAAATAGGCGAAAAGGGCTTTGGCTACGACAGCCTTTTTTACTCCGCCGACCTTGAAAAGTCGTTTGGCGAAGCCACGGAAGCCGAAAAGAACTCCGTTTCCCACCGCTACCGCGCGCTGTGCGATTTGAGGGGCAAACTTTGAAGACGGTTACGGTAGTTTCCGACACTCACGGCAATATATCCACACTTGAAAAGCTGAACGGCGTTTTTGCCGAGTGCGATTATATAATACATCTCGGCGACACCTCTTCGGACGGACAAGCCGTAAGGCGCAACTTCCCTGATAAGACTTATATTTTAAACGGCAATTGCGACCTTTGCAAGTCGGGCGAGGACGAGCTGGTTTTAGATATCGAAAACGTTAAACTTTTCGCCTGCCACGGCGACAGGTACGGCGTTAAATACGGCTACGACCGCATTGCTTACAAAGCCGCGCAGGAGGGTTGCTCCGTAGCTTTATTCGGGCATACCCACGCCCCTACCGAGGAAATAAGGGGCGGAGTAACGCTGTTTAACCCCGGCACGCTTAAACGCTACGCGCCGCATACGTATCTGTATTTAGTTATCAACGGCGAAAAAGCCGTGGGCAAAATCTGCCCGCTTAAAGACTGAATCTGCGGGAGGAGAATATGGAATTCAAACATACCTTTCACGTATTTGTAGACAACTTTTCAACCACGTACAAGATGCTCGTTTACAGACTTATAGTAATGGCTGTAACCGTAGGGCTGAGTTGCGCGGTTGTAATACCCACGCTCAACAATATTCTGGGCACGGCGCAGTTCGAAGAGCTGAGTAAAACCTTTTCCGAACTGTGGGCGGACATTATTGCGCTTAACACGGACACCCTGCACGAAAAACTGCAAGCCGTGCTGGACGCAATGCGGCAGTTTAAGGGCGTGCTTTCGGAAAAGTCGTCGCTGGTTGCGGTCGCAGGCGTTTGCCTCTCCCTCGTTTACCTTATCGACAGATTTTTAGTGGGCATAGGCAACTACGTTACGGGCGCGCTTGTAAACGACAGAATGGTTATGCACGCAAAGTCGTCGTTTACGTTTACCCTTTTCAAAAATATCAAAGCCGCGCTTTTGTACAGCGTGATTTACGCGCCGATAGCCTTTGCGTACGACTTTTTGTGCCTTGTAATAATGTGGGCTATAATCTCCGTGGGGTTGAAGTCCGTTTCAATCGCGCTTATTAAAATCTTTTTAATTGCCGTGCTCTTCATAGTATTTTCGGCGATAAAGTTTACCTTTACAACCGATTGGCTGCCCGCGCTCATACACTCCAAAAAGAACAACTGCCGCGCGATGGCTTACACGTTTTCCCGAAAGGGCAAGCGCACGGGAAGCGTATTTTCCAACGCGCTGGTTATGAAACTCATTTTCATAGCAATAAACGTTGCGGCGCTTTTGTTCACTTTCGGCGCGGGAATACTTCTCACTCTGCCCGCAACCTACCTTATGCAGATTTCCTACAATTTCGTAAACTACTTCGACGCGAATAAACATAAATATTTTGTAGACGAATACACGGTTATAGGTCCTAAAAAGGAAAAACCCATTACGAGAGAGGAGTTTTTCAAAGGCGACGACTGAAAAATATTCAAACTGTGAATAAATTTTGCATTCCCCCCTTTACAAAGGGGGAATTTTTTTATATAATAGTTAGGACAAAATGTCATAAAATATATTTAAGTATGCGCCAACGCGTATGAGGGAAAGGCAATTATGGATTTTGAAAAGATATACGAAAGCTGGCTGGGCGACGAAAGACTTTGCGAAGAAGCCAAGCGCGAGCTTTCCGCTATAAAGGATAACAGAGAGGAAATAGAGTACAGCTTCGGCGCGGAGCTGGAATTCGGTACGGCGGGTATGCGCGGCATTATAGGCTACGGCACCAACAAGATGAACGTATACACCGTATCCCGCGCGACTCAGGGGCTCAGCCAATTTATAAAGGGGCTTGGCGAGGAAGCTATGAAAAGGGGCGTGGTAATTTCTTACGACACCCGTTTAAAGAGCGACGCGTTCGCCCGCGCAGCGGCGGAAGTGCTTGCCGCCAACAACATCAAGGCATACCTTTTCGGCGACGTTCACCCCGTGCCTATGCTTTCGTTTGCGGTGCGCTGTTTAGGAACGGTTGCGGGCATTATGATAACCGCCTCTCACAACCCCAAGCAATACAACGGCTACAAAGTTTACGGCGCCGACGGCGCGCAGATGAGCCCAGAGGACACCAAGGTTGTAGTAGACAGCATCTCCCAGATTACCGACTACCTCTCTTCACCCGTGCCCACCGAGGAGCAGAAAAAGAAGTACATAACGGCAGTTCCCTCCAAGGTAGACAAGAAATATTATAAAGAGCTTACAAAACTAACCCTTTCCAAAAAAGCCGTTAAAAAGTGCGGCAAAAAACTCAAACTCGTATATACTCCCGTGCACGGCTCGGGTTACGTTCCCGTAACTACGATTCTTAAAAAGATTGGCATAAACGCCACGGTAGTTGAAGAGCAGACAAAAAAGGACGTGGAATTCTCCACGGTAGCCGTGCCCAACCCCGAGTTTAAGGAAACGCTTTCGATGGGCATTGCGCTTGCCGAAAAAATAGGCGCGACGGTAGTATTCGGCACCGACCCCGACAGCGACCGTCTCGGCGTTGCCGTAAAGAACGACAGGGGCGAGTTCGAAGCGCTGTCCGGCAATCAGGTGGGCATATTACTGCTCGATTACATACTTACAAGGCTCAAAGAGGACGGCGCCCTGCCTTCGAACGCGGCGGTTGTAAAGTCGTTTGTAACCACGGGTATGGCAAAGGCTATTTGCCAGAGTTTCGGCGCGGAACTGTTTGAAACGCCCGTAGGCTTTAAATTTATAGGCGAAAAGATTAAACTTTGGGAGAAAGACCATACCCACACCTACGTGTTCGGCTTCGAAGAGAGTTGCGGATACCTGCGCGGCACCCACGCGAGGGACAAGGACGCGGTTGTAGCCTCTATGCTGTGCGCCGAAATGGTTTGCTACTACACCTACAAGGGCACAACCGTTTTCGACAGGCTAAACGAAATTTACAAGACGTACGGCTACGTGCTCGACTGCAACGTTTCCATTCAGTACAAGGGCTTGAACGCTATGAAGGAAATGAACGCCGTAGTAGACGCTTTAAAGGGTCAGCCCGTTGAAAAGTTCGACATCTACGAAGTGGCTTGCATACGCGACTACTCGCGCGATGAAAAACTTGACCTTGCAACGGGGGAAAAGAGCCCGATAGGCTCGCCCAAGTGCAACTGCGTTTACTACGAACTTAAAAACGGCAGTTTCGTTTGCGTGCGCCCCTCCGGCACCGAGCCCAAGTTGAAGATTTACTACTCGGTAAAAGCCAACAACAGGCAGGACGCGGAAACGGCGCTCGGCAAGTTGCAAAACGCCGTTGGCGAGCTGTTGGAAAAAGTAAACAAAAAGGAAGAGCCCAAGGAAAGCAAACCCGAAGCCAAACCTGAAGAAACAGCCGCGCCCGCAGAAGAAAAGAAACCCGCCGCCAAGAAGAGCGTTAAAAAGCCTGCGAACGGCGAAAAGAAAGAAGCCGCGCCCAAGACGGCAACCGCAAAGAAGCCCGCGGCTAAAAAACCCGCGGCTAAGAAAACGGAAAAATAATTTTTAAGCAAAGCGCGCTTGCCTATTAAAACGTTAAAACCAATTTAAAAGCCCCCGAACGGTTCGTTCGGGGGCTTTTTGCTTTGCGTTTAAGTTTTTATATGTACTTATTTAGAGGAACGCCGTAGTTGCGTTTACGTTGCAAGTCAGTCAAGCTTTGCCCCGCACTCGCCGCAAAACGCGTCGTCGCCCTCCTGCTTAGCCCCGCAGGAAGGGCATATTTTAAACAGCTTAACGCCGCATTTATCGCAGAATTTATTTTTCGGTTGGTTTACCGCGCCGCAAGCGGGGCATACCGTTCCGCTCGGAGCCGCCGTTGTCCGCGTATCTTCAATTGCGCCATCTTCCGTCTTCAATCCGTCTTTTACCGCGTTCATTACGCTTTTAATTGCAGGCGTCAATTCTTGGGCGGCGTCGTTGACAACGGGAACGACCTCGTTTTTGGTATAAGAAAGAATTTCCCTACGGCAAGCAAAAATTAACATTACGATGCCCACCATTATAAGCGGCGCGCCTAAGAAAGCCAGAAAGAACAGCGACGGCATTCTGCCTTGGCTGTTTGCGACCAAAAAAATATCCAGCATTCCCGCAATCTCGCACACTATGCCTATAACCAATAAAATTGTACCTGTTATTTTAAGCTTCTTTTTGATATTTTCGTGCCGTTTCTTTTCCTCTTCGTTCATAGCTCTCTCCTCAAATGACAAAATTTAAGCGACGCCCCAACCCTTGCGGTTAGCTTTAAACCACTCGGTATCTTTGAGTTTGGTATTGCCGTTAGAGCACCACAGCTTCATTTCCTTGCCGCTAACGTAAAAAACGATGTTGCCGTTCATAGAAGTAAATTCGCCCTTTTTGTAGTCGATACACAGCGAGGTGCAGAATACGTTTTCGGTCTGCTTTGAAATTCTGTCTATAAACGCCTGCGTGGGGAAAGTGTTGTCGTTGTTGGTTGTGTACTCGGTCGCGCCCGCGCAACAGCACACGGCAACGTTTTTGGGCTTTATTTTATTTAACAGCTTATCCGTTGAACTCGTCTTGCTTCCGTGGTGTCCGCCCTTGAACAGCTCCACTTGCGGAAGTTGGTTGTAGTCTACGAGGTAACCCTCTCCCTTGCCCTCCAAGTCGCCCGTAAACAGGTAGTGCGCCTGCGCGCCGTCCGTCGCCGTATGGGTTAAAAGCACGCAGACGGAATAATCGTTTTCGTCGTCCGTTTCGTGGTCGTAGTAATAGTTGTATAAAACGTTTAAAGTCAGCGAGCCGTCCTGCGCCGCGCTTAAATCGAACGACCTGCGCGCGCCCTCTTCCGCCGCGCCGCCGTTCCAGCATTCCAAAGCGGTGTAAACTTCCGCGCCCTTGCTTTCGGCGTACGTAACGGCGTTTACGTACGAGTTGTAAATAGAACTTGTAGTGTTGTGTCCCGAAAACTGAATGACCGTGCCGATATCGTACTTGTATAAAATACCGTCCTTGTCATTGCCCGAACCCTTGCCGACAAACGCGGCTATATGGTCCTGATGGGCGTGTGTTGCAACTATGTATTCGAGCTTGCCGTCCGCGCAGTATTGGTCAACGTACGCGCTTATCGTAGCCGCGCTGTTAGTACGGGAGCCGGCGTCTATAAGCACCTCGGTATCGCCGCATTTAATCAGCGTGCAGTCGCCCGCGTACTTATTGCCAAGCTCTAAAAAGTGAATGGAAAAGTCGGAGGTGGTTATGCTCTGTAAATCGCCTTCCGGCACGGGAGCGGATGGTTTGCCCGCCGTTCCTTCGGGGTCGTCGTCCTTGCTGTCGCCGTGAAACTGCCCCGTATATTCGGCGTACTCGTCCACCGCTTTCCGCCACAACTGGGGGAAACAAAAGTAAATTACAAGCGCCGCCGCAAGCAAAATTACGATTACGGCGCATACGAATACCGCCACGCCCTTTTTATGGTTGCTTGCAAACTCTACGGCTTGCTTTTGCGCCTGCCGCCGAGCCTTTGACGTTCCGCCGTTATAATTTTTTCTGCCGCCGTTCTTTTTATTCGCCATTCCGCTCTCCGTAAAATCAGTTAAATTTTTTCCTTAATCATCTGGTCGTACTCAAAAAACTCAAAGCCGAGTTTTTCGTAAAGCTTAACCGCGCGCTCGTTTTGCCGTTCCACTTCCAGACGGTATCTTGCGGCGGGATAAAGTTTAAAAACGTATTCGAAAAACTTTCCGCCGAAGCCGCGCCCGCGGTATTCCTCTTTTACGTAAACTTCTTCAAACCAGATTACCAACCCGCCCGCTTCCTGCGAAAAGGTCTTTGCTATCAGCCCGTACCCCGCAACCTTGCCGCCGCACCTGAATATAAAGCACTCGGCATAGACCTTAGACGAAAGGCACTCGTTGAACGTTGCAATCAAGTTGCCTTGCGGAACGCTTTTTATTACAGCCGACGAAGAATAAAACTCCCCCGCCATAGCAAGATAATCCTGCCTGTCCCGCTCGGTTATCGCGCAAATTTCCATTTACAGATTTTTCAGCTGTTCCAAAATTTTAGAACGCATATCCAAAAACTTATTGAGTTTTGCCCGTTCGGCTTCAACCAACTGCTTGGGCGCCTTTGCTATAAAGCCCTGATTGTTGAGCTTGCCGTCCGCGCGCCTTATTTCCTGCGTTATTTTATCCAGCTCGCCGTTCAACCTCTCGCGCTCCTTATCCGCGTCGACAAGCTCGCCGAGGGGAATATACAGCGTGCCTATGCCCGTAACCTTGGCAACGCACCTTTCCTCCGCCTCTTCCTTGCTTGCAATTACGCGCACGCCGGAAGCACCCGCAAGCTTTGCTATGCAGTCGGCGTTTGCCGATATTAAACGCTTGCTTTCGCTAACGAGGTAAACGTTTACCTTTTTCGAGGGCGCGCAACCCGTTTCCACCTTAACTTCCCTTATGGCTTTTATAATTTCCATAACCCCGCAGAATGCCGCAGCCTCCTTTTTATAAGCAAGCTTGGAGTTGTATCTGGGATAGTCGGCAACCATAATCGAACCCTTGGTATTGGGCAACGAACGGTAAATTTCGTCGGTGATAAAGGGGATAAACGGGTGCAGAAGTTTCAGCGTGTTTTCGAGCACGAATAAAAGTACAGAAACAGCGTTGTCCTTTTTGTCCGCGTCGTCAGAGTGAAGGGCGGACTTTGTAAGCTCTATATACCAATCGCAGAAATCCGACCAAGTGAAATCGTAGAGTATCTGGCAGGCTATGCCCAACTCGAATTTATTCAAAGAGAGCGTTGCGTCGCGTATAACCGCCTGCAAGCGGGAGATTATCCACTTGTCGGCGGAAGTCAGCTTTATTTCCGTTACGGGCTTTATTTTCCTGCCCTCGCAATTCATAATTACGTAACGGCTGGCGTTCCAGATTTTGTTCATAAAGTTTCTGGAAGCTTCTACCTTTGCGTCGGAATAGCGCATATCGTTGCCGGGCGCAACCCCCTGCAACAGCGAAAAGCGCAGGCTGTCCGCGCCGTATTTATCTATAACCTCCAACGGGTCTACGCCGTTGCCGAGCGATTTAGACATCTTTCTGCCCTGCTCGTCGCGCACAAGCCCGTGAATGAGCACGTCGCGGAAGGGCACTTTTTTCATATGCTCCAAACCGGAGAATATCATTCTGGCAACCCAGAAAAATATTATGTCGTAGCCGGTTACAAGCACGTCGGTGGGATAGAAATATTCCAAGTCGGAAGTATCGTCGGGAAAACCGAGCGTTGAAAAGGGCCACAGCGCCGCGGAAAACCAGGTGTCCAGCACGTCCTCGTCCTGCGAAAGGTTGCCGCTTCCGCAATCGGGGCATACCGTAGGGTCGGTCTTGCCGCAAATCTGCTTTCCGCAGTCCGCGCAGTACCAGACGGGTATGCGGTGCCCCCACCACAGCTGACGGGATATACACCAATCCTTTACGTTTTCCATCCAATTGTAATAAATCTTTGCAAACCTTTCGGGCACAAAGGTCGTCTTTTTGTCGTTTACCGCGTTGATTGCGGGGCGGGCGAGCGGCTCCATCTTTACAAACCACTGCTTGGAAACGCGCGGCTCAACCGCAGTGTGGCAACGGTAGCAGTGCCCCACGTTGTGCGTGTGCGGCTTTATTTCCACAAGATTGCCCAGCGCTTTAAGCTCCTCTACGACGGCTTTGCGGCAGGCGTAACGCTCCATACCCGCATACTTGCCCGCAAGCCCGTTCATAGTGCCGTCGCCGTTCATTACGGTAACCGTTTCAAGATTGTGCCTCTGCCCGACCTCGAAGTCGTTGGGGTCGTGCGCGGGAGTTATTTTAACGCAACCGGTGCCGAAAGTCATATCCGCGTGCTTGTCGCCGACGACGGGTATGGGCTTGTCGATTATGGGCAGAATTACGTTTTTACCAATGTATTTCTTATACCGCTTGTCGGCGGGGGTTACGGCAACCGCCGTATCGCCGAACATAGTTTCGGGGCGGGTTGTGGCAACCGTCAAGCCCTCGGCATCAGAGCCCTCTATAAAATATTTTATGTGCCACAGCGAGGAATTTTCCTCCTCGTACTCAACTTCCGCGTCGGAAAGCGCCGTTTTACAGCAGGGGCACCAATTGATAATGCGGGAGCCGCGGTAAATAAGCCCCTTGTTATAGAGGTTTACAAAAACCTCCCTTACCGCCTTGGAGCACTTTTCGTCCATTGTAAACGCAAGGCGCGACCAATCGCAGGAAGAGCCCAACTTTTTAAGCTGGTTTATAATTCTTTCGCCGTACTTATTTTTCCAATCCCAGCAGTGTACCAAAAACTCCTCGCGGGTTAAATCTTCCTTCTTTATCCCGCGCTCGGCAAGCCCCTGAACGACTTTAACCTCGGTTGCAATGGCGGCGTGGTCGGTGCCGGGCAGCCAAAGGGCGCAATATCCCTGCATACGCTTGAAACGGATTATGGCGTCCTGCATAGTTTCGTCTACGGCGTGCCCCATATGAAGCTGACCCGTAACGTTGGGGGGAGGCATCATAACCGTAAAAGGAACTTTGTCGTCGTCGCGCACGGCTTTGAAATAGCCGTTCTCCTCCCAGTCCTTGTAAAGCCTGTCCTCGAATTGTTTGGGATTGTAAGTCTTTTCCATATGCTCTCACCTTTTAGATATGTATACCATTCTATTATAAATCAAAAGCCGCCTTATTGTCAATCGTCCGCAGGGCGGCATAAAATGTATTATCAAATTTTTTGAGGTTAGTAAATGAAAAAGAAAATACTATGTTTACTGTGCGCGGCGGTTATGACCCTTGGTCTGCCGTTCGCCGTAGCGGGCTGTAAAAAGGACAGCAAGCTTATCAAAATCAACGAGGTTACGCACTCGGTTTTCTATGCTCCCCTGTACTTAGCGGACGCGCTCGGCTATTTCAAGGACGAGGGCTATGAAATACAACTCACCAACGGCGGCGGCGCCGACAAAACTATGGCGGCGGTGCTTTCCGGCTCGGCAGACGTAGGCTTCTGCGGACCCGAAGCCGTTATATATACTTATCTCGGCAACAGCGACGACGCGCCCAAAGTATTCGGGCAAATGACCAACTGCGACGGCAGTTTCTTGGTCGGCAGAAAACCCGAACCCGACTTTAAATGGGAAAACCTTGCGGGCAAAAACGTGCTTGCGGGCAGACCGGGCGGCGTTCCCCTTATGACCTTCCAATACATCTGCAAGGAAAAGAGCGTTGACGCCAACTTTATAACCAACGTGCAATTCGACTCTATGACCGCCGCGTTCGAGGGCGGCGTAGGCGATTACGTTACCATATTCGAGCCCGCCGCTTCCGAATACCAGAAAGCGGGCAAGGGATATATAGTAGCTTCCGTAGGCGCGGCTGGCGGCGAAGTGCCCTACACCTGTTTTATGGCGAAGAGCAGTTTTATCAACGGCGAACCCGAAAAGGTAGACGCGCTTTTGCGTTCGGTTACCAAAGCCACCAAATACATCTACTCGCACGGCACTTCCGAAGTTGCCCAACTTATATCCAAGTACTTTGAAACGAGTTTGGAAAGCCTTACCGTTTCGCTTGACAACTACAAGAAAATAAACACCTGGGTAGAAAATATGGCAATGAAAGAAACCTCTTTCAACCGCTTGCAGGACATAATACAATCGGCGGGAGAACTTGAAAAGCGCGTACCTTTTAAGGATATAGTGCTTACTGAAAGGGCGAACGAGATTTATAAAGAAATTTATGTATGATACTTTCGTTTAACAACGTAGGATACACCTACCACACAAAGGACGGCGAAACCAACGCCATTGCGCATATGTCGTTCGGTATCGAACGCGGCGAATTCGTTGCCATTATAGGTCCGTCGGGGTGCGGCAAAACCACCATATTATCGCTTACGGCAGGGCTTTTAAAGCCCTCCTACGGCGAAATAGTGCGCGAGAACGCGGAGTTCGGCTATATGCTGCAACGCGACGCGCTTTTCCCTTGGCGCACGGTTGAAGCCAACATATTTCTGCCGCTGGAAGTTAAAAAGCGCAACACCCCCGAAATGCGCGAAAACGCGCTGAGGCTTGCCGAAAAGTACGGGCTTAAAGACTTTTTGAAAAAGAAGCCGACCGAGCTTTCGGGCGGTATGCGCCAGAGGGTTGCGCTTATACGCACGCTTGCCGCACAGCCCGATATACTGCTTTTGGACGAACCTTTTTCGGCGCTGGACTACCAGACGCGCCTTAAAGTGTGCGACGACGTTCAGGGCATTATCAAGAGCGAAAAAAAGACGGCTATACTCGTAACGCACGATATGTCGGAAGCAATCGCGCTGTCCGACAAGGTTATAGTACTTTCCGCCCGCCCCGCCACGGTGGTTGCCGAACACAGGATAGACTTCGGCGGCAACAACCCCAAAAGCAGGCGCGAGTGCCCTAAATTTTCCGAAACGTTTGAAATTTTGCGTTCGGAGCTGGGCTTATAATACGGGGGCAAAACTAATTACCCCCGCAATATACTGCAATGAAAGGATTTTTTTCACATATGAAACACGCAAACTATTCAAAGGAGCATATCCTTTACTTAAAAAAGAAAAGGCGTAAAAGCGTGCTTATAAACGTTGCGCGCATAGGGTTGCTTGTTGCCTTTCTGGGCATATGGGAACTGCTTGCGCAGCTTAAAGTAATAGACCCGTTTATAACAAGCTGCCCCTCGCGCGTGGCTATAACGATAGGCAGTCTGTATAAAAACGGCACGCTGTTCACCCACATAGGCATAACGCTTATGGAAACGCTTGTCGGCTTTATTATCGCCGTGGCGCTGGGCTATACCGTTGCTGTTCTGCTGTATATGAGCGACGGCGTGTGCAAGGTTTTAGAGCCGTATATAGTCGTTTTGAACTCGTTGCCCAAAATCGCGCTCGGTCCGCTGATAATCATATGGTTCGGAACGGGCTATTCCGCAATAATATTTATGACCGTGCTTGTAGCCGTTATAGTGTGCGTTATGAATACGCTTACGGGCTTTTTGACGGTGGATAAAACTATGCTTACGCTTATGCGGGCGATGGGCGCGAAAAAGAGCGCGGTGCTGTTTAAACTTGTCATACCCTCCTCGCTCCCCTCGCTTATAAACACATTGAAAGTCGCGGTCGGGCTTGCTTGGATTGGCTCTATTATGGGCGAATACGTGGCTTCACGCGCGGGACTCGGATACCTGATTGTATACGGCGGGCAAGTGTTAAAGCTGGACTTGGTTATGACCTCCACCTTTATCCTCTGCATACTTGCGGGCGGAATGTACGGAATAATTACGCTTATAGAAAAGAAACTCACCAAATAAAAACGTTTGCCCCGCGCAACTTTCGTTGCGCGGGGCTTATATTTTATTTATTGGATTGAGCCGTAACCTCCCCGCCGTAGTTTATTCTCGGTAAAACCTTTCGGCTTATAAATTGCGCGGCTCCCTCGAATAAACTTCTTAAAGCTTTTACAGCCCAATAAACCGAAAAATTTTTCAAATCGCTCAAAAGTGCATTTTTGTTTTCAGTGCTGACAATTGCATTGTCTTTTTTATTGATTTTCTTATTATCTTCCATAAATATCTCCGTTGATACGCTGATTTAAAGTATTCCCCTCCTTCTATTTGCCGCGTTACAAATAAGTTTATTTTTAACTTATTATATCAACTTTTTTGCGCTTGTCAACGTGTGTCAGAAAAATAATTCCATTTCAGCAAAAGCACTCTTCCTTTCGCGCCTCACTGCGCTCCTTTAAATTTAAGCCGCGCATAGCGTCGATTTCGCCGAGTATATCGTACGCCGAACGGCAGGTTACAAGCACCGCCTCCTCTTCCGCTCCCAACAGATACGTTTCGCCCGCGTGCCTTGCAATAACCTTTTCCCTCTGCCTTGCTATATAACTCAAAACCGTCATTTCAATTACCTCTTTTATTTTTTACGTCTTTATTCTACCGCCGATTGTTGACACATATTGTCATATATGATAAAATAATTTTAAGTTTTTTAATATTGTATTTAGGAAGTGGCTATGAAATACCAGGTAATGATTAAAATGCTTTTGCTTTTAACTTCCCGCAGGAAGGTAACGGCGAGGGAAATTGCCGAACGGTTTGAAATTTCGGTGCGAAGCGTTTACCGATACGTGGAGGAGTTAAACGTTGCGGGCGTGCCCATCGACGTTGTCCGCGGCAGGTACGGCGGCATTTTTATAGCCGACACTTTCAAACTCCCCTCCGGCTTTTTTACGCGCGGGGAATACGCGGCGGTTGAAAACGCGCTGACGGCAATGCTTTCCACTATGAGCGACGAGGACCTTATTTCCGCGCTGGAAAAGCTTAAACGCCAGCAGAAAGCCGACAGGCGCGAGCTTTCCGTTTGCGGAAACATTATAGTCGACGGCGGCGCCTGGGCTGATTTGGGCAAATTTCCCCAAAAAATGAAGGTGTGCGAGCAGGCGGTAAAGGACAGCCTGTGCCTTGAAATAGACTACATATCCCGCGACGGCGAACACAGCAAGCGCGTAATTGACCCGTACGTTTTGATACTTAAACAAAACGTTTGGTACGTATACGCTTTCTGCCATACCCGTCAGGATTTCCGAACGTTTAAAATCGGCAGAATTAAGGGCGCGCGCTTTACGGGGCGCGGCTTTACCAAGGAGGAAATTGACAGGCGCGACATACCTTTGAACTTTGAATACACCTCCGAACAGCTTGTTCCGGTAACATTGGAAATAGCCGCTAACGCCGTTGCCGACGTTGAGGAGTGGCTGGGCGTAGACAACATAGAGCCGCGCGGAAACGGACTTGTAGCCAACGTATCGTTGCCCGACGACGGTATGCTTGTAGACAAAATCTTAGGCTACGGCGGAAAGGTTAAAGTAGTCGCCCCCGCGGAACTTAAAAAGCGCGTGCGCGAAACGGCGCTGGCAATAGCCGCAGGCAACGCTTAATTCTTGACCTGCGCATATGCGCCGTTGTATAATGTTTAACAAGGCGCATAATAGACGCGCGGGCTGACTATTATAATATAGTAACGGGTAATAAAGTGAAAGTTAAAGATTTTTTTATAAATATAGCTAAGGGCGGAGCTATCGGCTTAGCTATGCTCATTCCCGGCGTGTCGGGCGGAACGCTTGCCGTGCTTTTGGGAGTTTACGACAAGATTATCGACAGCGTGGGCAACCTGTTTAAGCAGTTTAAAAAGAGCGTGCTGTTTCTTTTGCCCATACTTTTAGGCGCGGTGCTCGCGTTTGCCGCCCTGTATTTCCCCTTGAAGTACGCGCTGCAATACGCTCCTTTCCCCACCATTATGCTGTTTTCGGGCTTGATGCTCGGCAGTATACCCGACCTAATTAAAACCTCCAACAAAAACGGTTTTAAGCCTTTGGATACTATCGGGCTTGTACTCTCCTGCGCGTTGGTTATAGGCATTTGCTTTATCCCCGCGATTGGCAACGTAGACCTTTCAGCGAATATGCAAGCGTGGCAATATTTTTTACTGCTGTTTATGGGTATGCTTGCAAGTTGCGCGCTTGTTGTGCCGGGGGTCAGCGGCTCTATGCTGATGCTTATTTTCGGCTACTACGAGCCACTGCTCGCCTGTATATCAGGCTTAAAAACTTCGTTCGGACACTCTTTGCTGGTGCTTGCCACCTTTGCCGTGGGACTTATTATAGGCTTCTTCACGATAGCAAAACTGATGCAACTGCTGTTGAAAAAATTCCGCAGAGTTACTTTCTGGTCAATTGTCGGGTTTGTTATCGGCTCGATTCCCGCAGTAATTATAACCTTTTTCCATCAGTTCGGCGATAACCTTGAAGTTTATCTCTCGCCGTTGCAAATAACTTTGGGCGTGTTGCTGTTTGTTTTGGGCGGAGTAGGAACGTTTTTTCTTACGCGTTTTGCCGCAAAGCACGCCGAACAAAAAGTTGCCGCCCCCGTAACCGAGAGCGACCAGGCAAACGACTGCCCCGCCAAAGAGATAGTTGACAACAAAGAAAACGAGGAAGAATAAATTATTTATTTCCGCTTTTACTTGCCGCCCCCTTTTTAATGGGGCGGCAATGAGTTTTTTTGTGAATTATCATATCAAACGTAACAGAGAGAATAATGTGGATTATCATATTATAGCCTCTTACCTTAATAAAAGAAGTGCTATGTAATTTTAAATTACTACCAAACTTTGTCTTCCTCCTTAATAAAGGGACGAGCCAAGCGTTTCTCAAAATTACCACCCAAACCTTGTCTTCCCCCTTAACAAAGGGACGAGCAATGTTTCCTCCAAAACTGCACAGTGCGCTGTTTTGGCATTGCGAGGTGAGTGAGCGCATATTTTCCGCGCGAACGGTGCCCGAAACAACTGTTGCCCTTACCGTTGTTGAGAAAAGATGTCTGCGTTAGCGGACAGATGAGGGATGTGTATCTTTATACCTTGTTAAATATACAAACACTTTTCAATTTTCAACCGCAACTTTCATATAGTACAATTTTCCTTATCCCCATCTCGTCGCCTACGGCGACACTCTCCCCCTTATTACAAAAGGGGGAGAGCAAGGTATGGCGTACACTTTAACAAAAGGAGAAAGCAAGAGGTTAGGACAGTAAACCCTTACTTTACCCTTAATAAAAAGGAGAAAGTAAGGTGGATAGTGCACGCGTAGCCTTTCACATAGTAATTGGAGAAAGCAAGAACTTAGGAATAAATTACACCCCGCGCAACGAAAGTTGCGCGGGGTTGTTTTTTATATGATATTAAATTACTGCGGTGCCTCTATGCTTCAAAATATTTGTAAGTTTGCTTATTTCCGCCGATAAGTAATTTACTCTTTGTTGCCAAGGCTTTCTCTTATTGAATAAAAACACAACCCTTATCGCCAGAGCCACGGAAACTACCAACAAAGCCAACATATATATTCCCACTAATGCAGAAGTTGCTATTGACAATATTGCCAAGAGTACGGCAAAAACTATATTCAATATTATCGAGTTCTTATTGGAATTTAACAGTCGGTTTAAATTACCGCATTCTGCAATAAACCCCTCGCGCCTGCACTCGGGGCAAATGCCGCTGTGGTCTGAATATGCCGAGCAATTCATACACATTGCTTTGCCGCATTGTTTGCAAACCGATATCGCTTCGTCGTTGATATGAATAAAACACTTCATTTGTATACCTCGCTACTATTAAGTCCATAATTAGTATACAATAGTATTTTTATTTATGTCAATCATTTTATATACAATAGTAAAGTAATATTTTACATATAGAAGTTATTGCACAATGTTAAACGAAAAAATCAAATCATTACGTACCGCCCGAGGCATAAGCCAAATTGAATTGGCAAACGTTTTGGGCGTAACAAAGCAATGCGTTTCCAATTGGGAAAACGACAATATTCAGCCCTCGATAGAAATGCTGATAAAACTGTCGAGCTTTTTTAAAGTTACAACCGATTATTTACTCGGGTTAGACGAACGGCAATTTTTGTGCGTTGAAGGGCTTACGGAACAGCAGATTGTTCATCTGTCTTTAATTGTACACGATTTAACGGAAAAACCGTTAAATCAGTAGCTTTGCTATAAACTGAATTCTTAACGTTGAATATTACTTTATTTCCTTATGCGCGCTACGGCAATAGTCGCGGCATTTTCTATTTCATCTTACCGCCGCTCTTCTTGCTTTCCTCCTTTGATTAGAAACGCGCCGCACGCTTAACAAAACCCTACCCTATCCTTGTCTTCCCCATTAGTAAAGGGCGAATAATGCGTTTCTTAAACTTGCTTACCTTAAACCTTGCCTTCCCCATAACAAAGGGGGAAAATGTAAAAACTGCAAAAACTGTATATGTTTTATCAGATACTATATTAAACAGCGACTGCAATTTTTACCCTATACACCTCGGGCACTGCATTTGCGAAAGCCAAAGAAAATATTATTTGAAAAACGTTTCCTCTGACAACACCTGCGAATTTTTTACGGCGGAGGAAAAGGAACAACTTAAAACATCTATTGAAAAATCATTGAGAAATATATTGATAACGCTTGACATTATTTACAGACTATAAACTTAAAAGGACTGTAAAAATTAGTACTATCACTTAACGCCCAAACTGTTTTTAATATTTTTACAGCAGGCGGAAATAATTTCGAGGCACTCGCTAAGCAGCTTGCCCGCATCCTTATCGGGCTGTTTGCTCTTGATTGCATCGTTTATTATAACTGCGGCATAATTGAACGACGAAAACAAATTTTTAAGCATAGGCTGTTGCTCCTCGTAGTCCTTTTTTGCCGTAAGCACAAAATTATACACAGCCTGTATATCCGCGCCAAGCTGTTTAAACTGCGAAGCGTTGCGCGCCTGCGCAATTTCCGCCGCGCGCTTTTCTACCTTATTTAATAAATCGCAAAGCGCCAAATCTTCAAAATCAATCATTTTTACCTACTTAAATACTGCGTAAATTATTTGCTATTTTAAGCCGTAAAATCAGCAACGGCGGGTTTGCAAATATAAACCGCGGCGGGAAAAATTTCCCGCCGCGCCTTTTATTTTTTTTAAATGCTTTCGGTTTCGTCTTTACCGTAGTTGGGGTTGATTATGGGGGACATACTCTTGTACTCCTTAACGCCCGTACCCGCGGGAATAAGCTTACCGATAATAACGTTTTCCTTCAAGCCCATAAGCGGGTCAACCTTATTTTTGATTGCCGCGTCCGTAAGCACCCTTGCCGTTTCCTGGAAGGAAGCCGCCGAGAGGAAGCTTTCGGTAGACAGCGCCGCCTTGGTTATACCCAAAAGCACGCGCTTTTGCAGTGCGGGCGCGCCGCCGTTTTCAATGGCTTTGGTGTTTTCCTCTTCAACCGTAAACATATCAACGGTTTCGCCGGGAAGCAGGTCGGTAGAGCCGGAATTTTCAATTCTTACCTTTTTAAGCATCTGGCGTACGATTATTTCAACGTGCTTGTCGTTGATATCAACGCCCTGCGAACGGTAAACGGACTGAATCTGTTCGAGGATATAGTCCTGAACGCCCTTTACGCCCTGTACCCTTAAAATATCCTGAGGATAAATAGAACCCGTATTTAATACGGTGCCCGGCGTAACTATATCGCCCGCCTTTACCTTTAACTCCGCATTGAAGGGAAGCGCGTAGTCCTTTTTAACTTCGCCCGTTACGGGGTCGACTACAATTACGTGCTTCAAGTTGTCGGAATCGTCTATTTTTACCTTGCCCGAAACTTCGCAAAGCGTTGCGCAACCCTTGGGTTTACGCGCCTCAAAAAGCTCTTCTACACGGGGAAGACCCTGCGTAATATCGCCCGTTGCCGCTATACCGCCCGTATGGAAGGTACGCATTGTAAGCTGTGTGCCGGGTTCGCCGATTGACTGCGCGGCGATTACGCCTACCGCCTCGCCCGCCATTACGGGGGTGTTGGTAGCCATATTCTTGCCGTAGCACTTTGCGCACACGCCGTAGCGGGAGTTGCAGGTGAATACCGAACGTATTGAAACCGCCTCTATGCCAGCCGCAATGATTTCCTTGGCAATCTCGTCGGTTACAAACTGGTTCTGCGCAACAATGACGTTGCCGTTTTTATCTAACACGTCCTCGGAAACGAAACGACCCTGAATTCTGTCTTCGAGCCCTTCGATAACTTCGCCGTTGGGTCCTATAATAGCCCTTACAACCATACCGCGGGGCTTTTTGCTGCCCGCCATACAGTCGTCTTCCCTGACTATAACGTCCTGCGAAACGTCTACAAGCCTACGCGTAAGGTAACCGGAGTCAGCCGTCTTTAACGCCGTATCGGCAAGACCTTTACGACCGCCGTGCGAGGAAATGAAGTATTCCAGAACGGACAAGCCCTGACGGAAGCACGATTTAACGGGTACTTCAATTTTCTTACCCTGGGGATTTACCATCAGTCCGCGCATACCCGAAAGCTGTTTCATCTGGTCGATAGAGCCGCGGGCGCCCGAGTTAGCCATCATCCATATGGGATTAAACTTGTCGAGCGACTTTTTAAGTTCGGCGGTAACCGCGTCGGTAGCCGAATCCCACGCGTTAATCACGGCGTTGTAACGCTCTTCCTCGCGCAGAAGTCCGCGCTGGTACTTGCGCTCGATTTGCAAAACTTTCTGTTCGGTTTCTTCCACGATTGCCTTCTTGGCGTCGGGAATGTGCATATCGAATACGGAAGTCGTTATTGCTCCGACGGTGGAATACTTGTAGCCGAGCGTTTTAATCTTGTCGAGAACGTCAGCCGCCCTGGGCGCGCCGCCCGTCTTGAAGCAACGCTCTACAATCTTGCCGAGCTGTTTCTTGCCGACGGCGACGTTGCCGCCGAGGAATTCGTAAGAAATTTCGTACTTTAAATAATCTTCGGGCTTTTCGCGCTTTACAAAGCCGAGGTCCTGAGGCATCTGGTTGTTGAAGATAATTCTTCCCACCGTGGTCTTTACCGAGCCCGTAACCGTTTCGCCGTAGTAAGGCGAAGCTTCGTCGGCGATTTTAACCGTGCGGCGAACGTAAACCTCGTCCTGCATATGCACAAACTTGGTCTGATACGCCATCATAACTTCGTCTTCGGAAATATAGGCGTTGGCAACGTATTTTTCCGCGCCCTCTTCGCCCTCCGCGCACTCGGCGTATCTGTCGCCCGTCCAGCGGTAAAATTTGCCCTCTTCCCTGCGGATAATCGTAAGGTAATACGCGCCCATAACCATATCCTGCGAGGGCTGCATAACCGGCTTGCCGTCGGAAAGCTTTAATATATTGTTGGAAGAAAGCATTAAAAATCTTGCTTCCGTCTGCGCCTCGATTGAAAGGGGCACGTGCACAGCCATCTGGTCGCCGTCGAAGTCGGCGTTGAACGCCGTACATACGAGCGGGTGAATCTTAATGGCTCTGCCCTCAATCAAAACGGGTTCGAACGCCTGAATGGAAAGTCTGTGAAGGGTGGGCGCACGGTTCAAAAGAACGGGGTGCTCCTTAATTACCTCTTCCAAAACGTCCCATACGAGCGGCTTAGCCTTTTCAACAGTACGCTTTGCGCTCTTGATATTCTGGCACTGACCGCTTTCTACAAGCTTTTTCATTACGAAGGGCTTGAAGAGCTCGATTGCCATCTCCTTGGGCAGACCGCACTGGTAGAGTTTGAGTTCGGGACCGACAACGATAACCGAACGACCGGAATAGTCTACGCGCTTGCCAAGGAGGTTCTGACGGAAACGACCCTGCTTGCCGCGGAGCATACCCGAAAGCGATTTAAGTTCGCGGTTGGAGGGACCGGAGAGCGCCCTGCCGCGCCTGCCGTTATCAATCAGCGCGTCGACGGCTTCCTGCAACATACGCTTTTCGTTCTTTACAATCATATCGGGAGCGCCGAGCTCCATCATTCTCTTCAACCTGTTGTTGCGGTTGATTACGCGTCTGTACAAATCGTTGAGGTCGGAGGAAGCAAACCTGCCGCCGTCCAACTGCACCATAGGGCGCAATTCGGGGGGAAGCACGGGCAGTACGGTAAGCACCATCCACTCGGGCTTGTTGCCGCTCTTTTTAAAGCTTTCGAGAATTTCGATGCGCTTAACGGCTTTAAGCTTTTTCTGGCTTGCCGTGCTGTTTTCGATTATATCCCTCGTCTGCTTGCATTCCTTTTCGAGGTCGACAGCCATCAACAGCTCGCGGATAGCTTCCGCGCCCATTCCCACTTTAAGACCCGTTACCGAGCTTTCGCCGTACTTTTCCTCTATTTCGCGCAGTTCTTTATCGTTTATAACCTGCTTGTATTCCAGCGTGGGCACGTTGCCGGGGTCGAGCACTACGTACGAAGCGAAGTATATAACCTGCTCCAACGCCTTAGGGCTCATATCCAGCATAAGACCTATTCTCGAAGGAACGCCGCGGAAATACCATATATGGGATACGGGAGCGGCAAGCTCGATATGTCCCATTCTTTCGCGCCTTACCTTGGCGCGGGTTACTTCAACGCCGCACTTTTCGCAGACGATACCCTTATAGCGGATACGCTTGTACTTTCCGCAATGACATTCCCAGTCCTTCATAGGTCCGAAAATTCTTTCGCAGAAAAGACCGTCTCTCTCGGGTTTTTGCGTTCTGTAATTTATAGTTTCGGGCTTGGTTACCTCGCCCTTGGAAAGTTCCCTGATTTTTTCGGGAGAAGCTACGCTAATTTTAATTGAGCAAAAATCGTTTAATTCGAACATATATATACCTCCCGCTTACTCCTCGTCTCCGCCGTCTTCGTCGTCGAAAAGCGTAAACTTGTCGCCGAGCTCGTCATCGTCGCCGAAGTCGTCCATATCCTCGTCGGTGAACAGCTCCTTGGAAATGAAGCCGTCCTCATCGTCGTCGTTTTCAAACAGCGAGATATCGTCGAGTTCTTCGTCCTCGTCCTCTTCTTCGGGAACGATGTCCAGTTCCTCTTCGGGCAATTCCCTTTCCCTGTCCTCGGCTTCGCGCACCTTGGCGTTGGGAATAGCTTCGTCGTCCTCGTCCAGCTCGTGAATTATAAGTTCCTCGTTGTTCTCGGTAAGCACCTTTACGTCGAGCGCAAGCGACTGCAACTCTTTAAGCAATACCTTAAACGCTTCGGGAATACCCGGCTCGGAAATGTTGTTTCCCTTGACAATGCTCTCGTAAGTCTTTACGCGCCCTACGATATCGTCCGACTTGACGGTAAGAATTTCCTGCAACACGTGCGCCGCGCCGTAAGCTTCCAGCGCCCACACTTCCATTTCGCCGAAACGCTGACCGCCGAACTGCGCTTTACCGCCGAGGGGCTGTTGCGTTACCAGACTGTAAGGTCCTATCGAACGCGCGTGGATTTTGTCGTCTACAAGGTGGATAAGTTTAATCATATACTGAACGCCTACCGTAACCCTGTTTTCGAAAGGTTCGCCCGTTCTGCCGTCGTATACCTGTATTTTACCGTCGACCTTGCCTTCGGGGTTGAGGATGTTGTTTTCCTTGAACAGCTCTTTTATGTCGCTCTCGGTTGCGCCGTCGAATACGGGCGTGGCAATCTTCCAGCCGAGCTGTTTGCACACCAAACCGAGATGCACTTCCAAAACCTGTCCGATATTCATACGCGAAGGAACGCCGAGGGGGTTAAGCACGATTTGCAGGGGAGTGCCGTCCGCAAGGAAAGGCATATCCGCCTGGGGAAGCACGCGGGAAATAACGCCCTTGTTGCCGTGGCGTCCAGCCATCTTGTCGCCGACCTGTACTTTACGCTTCTGCGCTATATATACGCGCACCAATTTGGAAACGCCGGGCGAAAGCTCGTCCTTGTTTTCCCTGGTGAACACCTTTACGTCTACGACTATGCCGCCCTCGCCGTGGGGCACTTTAAGGGACGTATCCCTGACTTCCCTCGCCTTTTCGCCGAAGATTGCGCGCAGCAATCTCTCTTCGGGGGTAAGCTCCGTTTCGCCCTTGGGCGTTACCTTACCTACGAGTATGTCGCCGGGCTGAACTTCCGCGCCGATGCGCACGATGCCGTTCTCGTCCAAATCTTTAAGCGCGTCCTCGCCGACGTTGGGAATATCGCGCGTAATTTCCTCTTCGCCGAGCTTGGTGTCCCTCGCTTCGGTTTCGTGTTCTTCTATATGGATGGAGGTGAACACGTCGTCCTGAACAAGCTTTTCGCTTATGAGGATAGCGTCCTCGTAGTTGTAGCCCTCCCACTCCATATAACCTATAAGTATGTTTTTGCCGAGAGCAAGCTCGCCGTTGTTTGTTGCGGGACCGTCGGCAATTATTTCGCCCTTTTCAACGCGGTCGCCCGTGTTGACTATGGGGCGCTGGTTAAGGCAGGTGTTCTGGTTGGAACGCTCGAACTTCTTCAACTTGTACTCGCATACAAGACCGTTGTCCTCGCGTATTTTAATCATATCCGAAGCGCAACCGACTACTACGCCCGCTTCCTTTGCGCGGACGATAACGCCGCTGTCGCGCGCAATAGCCGCCTCGATACCCGTTGCGACAATGGCGCTTTCCGTCTTCATAAGGGGAACTGCCTGACGTTGCATATTCGAGCCCATCAACGCACGGTTGGTATCGTCGTTTTCAAGGAAAGGAATAAGCGCGGTGGCAACCGATACAAGCTGCTTGGGCGACACGTCCATATAGTCCATATGGTCGGGCGTAAGCTGGGTAATCAAGTCCTGATGACGGCAACCTACGTGCGCGTTTTTAAAGTGGTTGTTTTCGTCAAGCGGCTCGTTTGCCTGAGCTACTATATACTTGTCCTCTTCGTCGGCGGTGAGGTAATCGACTTGGTCGGTTACCGTGGCAACGCCGTCGCCGTCCTTTATAACCTTTCTGTACGGGCTCATAATAAAGCCGTATTCGTTTACTTTGGAGAAGGTTGCAAGCGAGGAAATAAGACCTATGTTCTGACCTTCGGGCGTTTCTATGGGACACAGTCTGCCGTAGTGCGAGTGGTGAACGTCGCGCACTTCGAAAGTAGCTCTGTCGCGGTTCAAACCGCCGGGACCGAGCGCGGAAAGCTTACGCTTGTGGGTAAGCTCTGCGGCGGGGTTGGTTTGGTCCATAAACTGCGAAAGCTGTGAGGAGCCGAAAAACTCCCTTATAACGGCGGACACGGGGCGCACGTTTACAAGACCGGAAGGCGTAACTTCCATAGAATCCTGCGTTGCCATACGCTCCTTAATCAGCTTTTCGAGGCGGGATATGCCTATGCGAAGCTGGTTTGTAAGCAATTCGCCGACCGAGCGCACGCGGCGGTTGCCGAGGTGGTCGATGTTGTCAATCGTGCCTATACCGTACTGTAAATCGATATTGGAAGAAATCGCAGCAACGATGTCGTCGACCGTGATGTGCTTGTGGTTGAGCTTTTCAATCACGGGCTTAATCGTCTTCTTTTCTTCGGCGTCGAGCGCCGTTTTGCCGCTTTCGAGCAGGTGGTTGAACAGCTTGCACGCTTCAACGAATCTTACGCGCTGTTCGCTCCTCTTTTCGCGGTTCTTCTTCTCTTCGGGCTTTTCGTCCTCGGTTTCCTCCACTTCCACCGTATAGTACAGCGCGTTGATTTTATCGAGATACTTGTTCGCCACTTCTTCGCAACGCGCCGTTTTGCATTCTTCGGCAATCAACTTCATAAACGCGAAGTTGGGGTAATAAATAGTGGGAAGAAGCCCGAACGTCTTGGGGTTGGCGCTGCTTAACGCCTTGAAATTGACCGTGTTGTTAGCAATGAGTTTGTGCCTGATTTCGCCCTGCTCGGCGTCGTTTACAAGCACGAAAATCTCGTTAATGCCGCAGTCCTGAATTTCAACCGCCTTCTCTTCGGAAACTATTTCGCCCGCGCTTGCAAGCTTTTCGCCCGTTTCGGGGTTGAACACGTCCTCGGCAAGCTTACAGCCGTGCAGGCGGTAAGCGAGGTTGAGCTTTTTATTGAATTTGTATCTGCCCACCTTTACCACGTCGTATCTTCTCTGGTCGAAGAAAAGGTTGTTGAGGTGTTGCCTAACGGAAGCTTCCGTAGGCACTTCGCCGGGGCGCAGACGTCTGTACAGCTCGATAAGACCGTCGCTCTCGGACTTGGTCGCGTCCTTGGCAATGGTGTTCTCAATCATTTTATCGTCGGCAAACAGGTCTAAAATAGCCCTGTCGGAGCCGAAGCCCAACGCCCTTAAAAGCACGGTGGAACAAATTTTACGCTTTCTGTCAACGTGCACCCACTGAACGCCCTGAGCGTCCTGCTCGAATTCCAGCCACGCGCCGCGGTTGGGAATTACGGTTGTGCCGTACATCTCCTTACCCGTCTTGTCCCTCTCCATTGCGTTGTAGGAGCCGGGCGAACGGACGAGCTGGGATACTATAACGCGCTCCGCGCCGTTGATAATAAACGAACCGCTGTCCGTCATAAGGGGGAATTCCCCCATAAATACGTCCTGGTCGATAACTTCCTCTTTGAGCTTGTTTACAAGCCTTACCTTAACGTGCAGGGGAAGGGCGTACGTTGCGTCGCGGTTGCGGCATTCCTTTTCGTCGTACTTGGGCTTTTCGTCGAACCAATGGTTTAAAAAATAAAGCTCGTAGTGGTCCGAGTAGTCCGTAATCGGCGAAAAATCTTCAAAAACTTCTCCTATTCCTTCGCTGATGAAAGTCTGATAGCTCGATTTCTGAATTTCAACGAGGTCGGGAATTTCGATGACTTCGTTGATTTTGCCGAACTTTCTTCTTTCTGTTTTGCCATACCTGTGAACGGGTAAATTCATTAAAATACTTACTCCTTAAATTTTTATATCACGCGATTGGCGATTATGCGTATATATCTTTTCACCGCAAAAAATCTGACGCTGCAATTCCGACTTTGAGGGCGGTTTAAAAATTTTTTTCAAACCTCTTGACAAATTCCGCCGCAAAAAATTTTTTTCCGCTTTAAAGAAATTGTTTCGTACCCTTTACATATTTAATATTATAGTGTATAATTTACTGCGTAAATCGTTAAATTCCGACACCTTTTTGCACCCCTGCCGCATATGATTATTGACAAAAAAAGGTAAATAAGGGCATTAAGCGCATTCTAATACAGAATAGTATTATAAAACTATTAGAAAAGGGTGTCAAGCAAAACGGCTCGCAAATTTCTTTTTTAAGAATTTTAAAATAAATTTAACAGCTTTAACGCTAAGAAAAGCCTTGCGGCTTTACTTACAAAGGCGGCAACGCGGTAAAATTGTCAAAAGCCGCCGAAAAATCGTGGGAACGTAAATTATTATGAGAATAGACAAATTTTTAAAAGTTTCGAGAATATTGAAAAGGCGCACCGTAGCGCGCGAAGCGTGCGACGGCGGCAAAGTTATCGTAAACGGCAAAGACGCCAAACCCTCACACCGGATAAAAGTTGGCGACACCGTGGAAATAGACTACGCTTCGGGAGTGCTTAAATTTAAAATTCTGGAAGTTAAAGAAACTGTAAAAAAGGACGAAGCCGCCTCCCTTTACGAAATTATCACTTAAAAGCGCGATTATTTTGGCGCAAACGTTTCCGCCACGGTTGCAACGGAAACTTTTTTATGATATTATAATAAAGTAACGCAAAAAATCAAAGATTGTTTTGCCCCGCGCCCGCGCGCCCTTTCCCATTGCGGAAAACGCGTTTAAAGCTGAACGCGGCGCGCCCCCGCAAGCGGGTTTTGCTTGTATTATAAACCATATTCTATTTTGCAGGAAGCTTGAAAATGTTTAAAATACTTCTCTCCAAAATGAAAGAAGCGCTTATATCGGTACTGCCCGTAACGGTAATCGTACTCGTTATATCCTTTACCCCGCTCGTAAACCTTTCCGTTACGGAAACGGTTGCCTTTGCCGTGTCGGCGGTAGGGCTTATAATAGGCATAGCCCTGTTCAATCTGGGCGCCGACCTTGCAATGACCCCTATGGGCGGACACGTAGGTTCGGGACTTACCAAGTCCAAAAAAGTATTTATACTACTTTCCGTCTGTTTTGTAATGGGCTTGCTTATAACCATAGCCGAGCCCGACCTCTCCGTGCTTGCAAATCAGGTTAAGGACATTATGCCCGGCGGCGCAACGGCGGGCAAGTGGCTGCTTATAATAACCGTAGGCGTCGGCGTGGGAGTTTTCCTTGTGATAGCCGTACTGAAAATAATTTTTCATAAAGACCTGTCGTCGCTCGTAATGTTTTTCTACCTTATGCTGTTTGCGCTGTGCGCAACTTTGGCGGAAAACGGCAAGTTCGGGCTTCTGCCCCTCTCATTCGATTCTGGCGGGGTTACCACGGGTCCCATAACCGTACCCTTTATAATGGCGCTGGGCGTAGGCATTTCCGCAACCGTAGGCGGGCGCGACTCAAACGAAAACAGCTTCGGCTTGATTGCCCTTTGCTCGGTAGGTCCAATCATCGCCGTTATGGCGCTCTCGCTTATGAGCAAGGGCGACTTGGGCACTTACGACGTAAGCCAATACGCGATAGAAAACTATCTCGGCGCGCACTTCGGCTTTCTCATTTTAGACAAACTGAAAGACGTGGCAATCGCGCTCGGACTTATTGTAGGATTCTTTTTGATATTGCAGTTCGCCATTTTAAAACTGCCCAAACAAAAGCTTATACAGATTGCCATTGGCATAGGTTACACCTTTTTCGGGCTTGTAATTTTCCTTGTAGCGGTGGAAGTCGGCTTTATGCCTATCGGCTTTAAAATAGGCAAACAAATCGCCGAGTTCAACCAGCCACTATTGGTTGTGCTGGGCTTCGTCCTCGGTATGGTTGTAGTACTCGCCGAGCCCGCCGTACACGTCTTAAACAAGCAGGTAGAGCAAATAACCAACGGCGGCGTTAAAAAAATAGAGATGCTGGTAGCCCTCTCGGTTGCAGTAGGCATATCCATAGGGCTTTCGCTTTTGAGAATGATTTTCAAATTCTCTATACTCTATTACCTTATTCCCGGTTACATAATATCGTTGGGGCTGTCGTTCTTCGTGCCCAAAATATATACGGCGATTGCGTTCGACTCGGGCGGAGTTGCGTCGGGTCCGTTGACTTCGAGCTTTATTCTCCCCCTCGCAATAGGCGCGTGCGACGCGGCGGCGGGCAACGCAAACGTTTACAGTCTGGCTTTCGGCGTTGTGGCAATGGTCGCAATGACCCCCCTCATCACCATTCAGCTTTTGGGCTTTAAGGCGGTAATGTCGTCTAAGGTACGCGCAAAAATCACTATGCGCCGCATACTCGCCGCCGACGACGAACAGATTATATACTTCAAATAATCTCTATATCTATAAGGTAAAAATATGGCAGAAAAGCTAAACGAAATAAAGACAAAGGTAAAACAGGCGGCGGTGCAAAAAAAGAAAGCCGTTAAAAACGCCGTTTCCAAAATAAAGGGCGGCGGCAATACCGTAACTTCAAACAAGCTTGTAACGCTGATAACGGTTGTCAACCGCAACAAGGCGGAATATTATGCCGACCTTATTCAGTCGTTCGAAGTCAACTTGCAGGCTATTGCGCTTGCCGACGGCACAGCCGACGCAAAAACTATGCGTTACCTCGGCTTGACCGACACGGAAAAGGCGGTTATATTCAGCGTTGTACAGGAGAACAGACTACCCGACGCGCTTAACGCCCTCGACGAAAAATTCAAGACGGTTAAGGGCGGCAAGGGCATTGCGTTTACTATTCCGCTTACAAGCGTTATAGGCACGCTGTTATTCGGGTTTTTAAGCAACAACAGAACGGTTGTAAAGGAGGACAGATAAATGTCTGATTACGAGGCGGTTTTTTGCATAGTAAATGCGGGATACTCCGATATAGTTATGGACGCGGCGAGAGAAGTCGGCGCGCGCGGCGGCACGGTTATCCACGCGAGGGGAACGGCGAACAAGGAAGCCGAACAGTTTTTCCAGATAACCATTCAGCCCGACAAGGAAATAGTTATGATTTTGGTGCCCTCCGACATTAAGGACGCGGTTTTGCACGCGCTTTACCGCGACGCGGGTTTAAAGACCGCAGGTCAGGGTATCGCCTTTTCTATGCCCGTAAACGACGTTGTGGGCATAGCCTCCCCCTCCGCCCAACCCGCGACTGCGCAACCGACCAATGAAACGGCAGGCGCGCCCGAAAACACGGACGGCGCGCAATGAAGATAAGCGTAATAGTATGCGCGGCAGGTTCGGGCACAAGGGCGGGTTTTAATAAAAACAAGCTGCTTGCGCCCCTCTACGGCGCGCCCGTACTCTTTCATACCCTTTCGGCGGTAAAAGCCGCGGAGCCGCTTTTTAACGAAAGCGGCGATTTACTTTGGGAGTTGATTGTATCCGCTTCCCCCCGTGATATGGCGGAAATAACAGCAATTTGTCAACCTTTCGGCGCAAAAATTACGGAGGGCGGAAACACTCGCACCCAAAGCGTTTACAACGCGCTACAACTCGTAACGGGCGATATGGTTTTAATACACGACGGGGCGCGTCCGTTCACTTCCGCAAAACAGTTTTCGGGTTGCGCGGAGTGCGTAAAGAAGTACGGAAGCGCGGTTACGGCAATGCCGTCCACCGACACCGTTGCAATAGAAAAAGACGGTTGGGTGGCGCATATCCCCGCGCGAAACACCGTTTTCAGCGTTCAGACGCCGCAGGGCTTTATGACAAAAGACATTAAAGCGGCATACGGAAAAGCAGTTGGCGACTGCAACGTTTACACGGACGACGGCTCGGTATTCTCCCGCTACGTTTCCCCCGCGCGCATTTGCCCCTGCGGCACTGCGGCAAACGCCAAACTGACGTTTAAAGAGGACTTTGAAAGGCTAAACGCATTCTCCCCTCCCGCCGCTTTCGGCGAACGGGTAGGCTTCGGGGTGGACGTTCACGCTTTCGGCAAGGAGCAAAATTACGTAACGCTGTGCGGCGTTAAAATACCCTGCGACGCGGGACTTGTAGCGCACAGCGACGGCGACGTTGCCCTGCACGCCGTGTGCGACGCCGTATTATCCGCGGCGGGCTTAAACGACATAGGGCACTATTTCCCCGATACCGACCAAACTTACCTCGGCGCGGACAGCGCAAAGCTGTTTGAAAGAGTAATAGAAATTATAGCCGAGCGCGGGCTTAAAGTCAGCGGGCTGTCGGTTTCCGTTCAGGCGGAAAAGCCCCGCCTGTCCCCCCATATCGAAAAAATGAAGGAGCGTATTGCGCAAATTGCGGGAATAGATTGCCAAAGCGTGGCGATTGCCGCGGGCACCTGCGAGGGACTGGGCTTTGTAGGCGAAAGGCGCGGCATATGCGCCTACTGCACGGCTACGCTAATACCTATCGACGGGAAGTAACACGTTTCAACTACTCATTATTCAGACATTTAAAAAAGGTAACAGTTATGGCAAAAACAGCAAGCACGGTATTCGTATGCGGCGAGTGCGGCGCAACCAGCCCCAGATGGCTTGGGCGTTGCCCCTCCTGCGGGCAGTACAACACGTTGACGGAAGAAGTTGTAAAGAGCGCGCCCGCAACAGAAAAAACAAAGAAGAGCGTTTACTCCGCGCCGAACGCCCGCCCGCTTTCCGCGGTAACGTACGAGCGGCACGACCGCACCCCCTCGGGCATATCCGAATTTGACACGGTGCTTGGCGGCGGCATAGTCGGCGGTTCGCTTATTCTGCTGGGCGGCGACCCCGGCATAGGCAAATCGACGATTCTCACGCAGATAGCCGCGCACCTTTCGCGCGACCGCAAGGTGCTGTATTTTTCGGCGGAAGAAAGCTGTTCGCAGGTTAAAATGCGTTGCGACAGGCTGGGCGTGGGCGGCGAAAATATGTTGCTTTTAAACGGCACCTGCATAGACGAACTCGAAAACGAGCTCGACGGCGTGGAGTTTTGCGTAATAGACAGTATTCAAGCGGTTTACACCGACGACCTTTCCTCTTCCTCCGGTTCGGTAGGACAGGTCAGAGAGTGCGCAACCAAGCTTATGCGCATTGCCAAGAGCCGCAACATCACCTTTTTTATTATAGGGCACGTAACCAAAGAAGGCGCGCTTGCGGGACCTAAGGTGCTTGAACACATTATGGATACGGTACTGTATTTCGAGGGTGAAAACCGCGAAAATTTCCGTATTCTGCGCGCCGTTAAAAACCGCTTCGGCAACGTTTCGGAAGTGGGCGTATTCGAAATGACGGGCGAGGGCATTATTGCCGTAAACGACTATTCGGGCATATTTTTATCCGAAAGCCGCGGCGAGGAAGCGGGCTGTACGGTTACCCCCTCGCAGACGGGCAACCGCTGTATGAACGTTGAAATTCAGGCGCTTATAACCAAGGCGGCGTACGGTCAGCCGAGAAGAATGTCGCTGGGCGTGGACTACAACAAGCTTGCCCTTTTGCTTGCCGTGCTGGAAAAGAGGTGCAACCTGCACTTTTCTTCGCAGGAGGTGTATATAAACGTTATGGGCGGGATAAAACTTAACGAGCCGGCAACCGACTTGGCGCTCTGCGCCGCGCTTGCCTCCTCCTACTTCGACCGCCCCGTAGACAAGTTTACCGCCGTGTTCGGCGAAGTGGGTCTGACGGGGGAAGTGCGCGCCGTGCAGTACGCCGAAAAGCGCGTTCAAGAGTGCGTTAAAATGGGCTTTAAGAGGGTGCTTCTGCCCGCTAAAAATATGAAGTCGGTGGCTAAATACGCCGACAAGATAAGCATTGTGCCCGTGCTGTATCTGGGCACTATGTTAAAAACTTTATTCCCGAAAGAGTGAACGCCGTTGACAATTTTTTATAATATGATATAATATACAATGTCATCGGAGAACGCGCGGTCGCAACCGCGCCGTTGATAAGATGTCGAGTGCGCTCGGGTAGATAACTGCTCGGGCGGTTTTTATAAAGGAGGATATTTTTATGATTATTACCGTTTCAAGGCAGTTTGCAAGCGGCGGAAGAGAATTGGGCAAGCGCCTTGCCGACGCGCTGGGGTTGCAGTATTACGACAGAGAACTTATAGCCGAAATTTCCAAAACGACGTCGCTTAACGAAGACTACGTTGTAAAGGTATTGGAAAACGGCGGATTTTCCAACTTTGCGTTCAGCTTTGCCCACAGTATTCCGCTTACCGCCTCCACCCCCAACTCGGTTACCGACGTGCTCGTGGCTCAACAGAAAACAATAAAGACGATTGCCGAAAAAGGCGACTGCGTAATAGTGGGGCGTTGCGCCGACGTAATCACTCTGCCGTACAATCCGGTGCGCCTGTTCGTCTACGCGGACGACAAATCCAAATTACAGCGTTGCAGGGAGCGCGCGCCCGAAGGCGAAAACTATACCGACAAACAACTTTTAAAGGCTTTTAAAACAATAGACAAGGGCAGAGCAAAACTTCACGACTTGCTTGCCACCCTGCCCTGGGGCGCAAGAGAAGGTTACGACTTGATGATTAACACCTCGCGCCTGAAAATACCCGAAATTATTTCACCTCTGTCCGACCTCGTCAGCGAGATGTCGGCGACGACATAAATTATGACGACGCTTTCACAACACTTTACTTTTAAAAAACTTATTAAATTCGTACTGCCCGCCGTTGGAATGATGGTTTTCACCTCCATTTACAGCGTGGTGGACGGCATATTCGTATCGAACTTTGCAGGAGAAACGGCTTTTGCCGCGGTAAACCTTATAATGCCCGTACTGATGGGCTTTGCCTCAGTAGGCTTTATGCTCGGCGCGGGCGGAAGCGCGCTTATATCCAAAACGCTGGGGGAGGGCGACGTGAAGAGGGCGCGGGCTATATTTTCGCTTTTGGTATACGCCACAATAATTTTAGGCGCGATTCTAACCGTTGTGGGAATTTTTACCGTCCGCCCCTTCGCAATACTCTTAAAGGCGGAAAAGGAAGGAATTTTATCGGAATGCGTGCTGTACGGCACAATCAACCTGTGCGGCATATCTCTGTTTATGTTGCAAAACGTATTTCAGAGCTTTTTCGCATTGGCTGAAAAACCCAAACTGGGGCTTGCCGTAATAGTTGCGGCGGGCGTAACCAACGCCGTATTGGACGCGGTATTCGTAGCCGGTTTTAAATTGGGGCTTACCGGCGCGGCGCTTGCAACCGTTTGCGGACAGGCCGTCGGCGGGCTTACCCCCGTTATCTACTTTGCCGTAAACCGCAAGGGAACGCTATTCCTCGGAAAACCGCTCATAAAAATACTGCCCTTTTTAAAGGCGTGCGCAAACGGCTCTTCTGAGATGATGACCCAGCTTTCCCTTTCGATAGTAAACATACTTTACAACTATCAGCTTATGAGTTTGGCGGGCAGAAGCGGCGTTTCGGCATACGGCGTTATTATGTACGTAAGCTTTATTTTCTGCGCCATTTTCATAGGCTATTCGATAGGCGTAACGCCCGTAATAGGCTATAATTACGGCGCGGGCAATAAGCGGGAGCTTACCGCGTTACTTAAAAAGAGCCTTATCATAATCGCCGTTTGCTCGGCGGTTATGTTCGGCTCGTCTATGGCGCTCAATTACCCCCTGCCGTATATATTCGTGGGCAAAGACGCCGACCTGTTTGCAATGACGCGGCGCGGCTTCTTCATATGCTCGTTTATTTTCCTTATAATGGGCTTCAACATATTCGGCTCGGCATTCTTCACCGCGCTCAACAACGGGCTTGTATCCGCAATTATTTCCTTTATGCGCACTCTCCTGTTGCAGGTTGTAAGCGTGCTTACCCTGCCGCTGTTATGGGGGCTTGACGGGGTGTGGTCGGCAAACGTATTCGCCGAATTAAGCGCGCTTTTAATAACCTTTACCTTCTTTATGTGTCTTAGAAAGAAATACGGATATTTTGTAAAGCTTCCGCCGGAAAAAGACATTGACGTAACGGAATCAAATATAGAATAACAACCGCCCCTCCTCCCAAGCCGCTTGAAACGTATGCGCCGCCGACTAAATTCTTCCAACAAAGGCAGTGTATAAAGCGGCGGACGTGCGCACAAGATAATTGCACGGAGGAAGGTTATGCATTTTGACGAAACACAGACTTATTTAAATCTTGCACGCAGTTTTGCAGGCGAAAGCCAGGCGGGAATGCGTTATCAGCTTATTGCAAGGGAAGCGACGGCGCAGGGCTATATAGCTCTTGCGGACGAAATTAAGGTACTTGCCAAAAACGAAACCGTGCACGCGAGAAGGTTTTTTGAAGAACTTACCAAGCGCGGCGAAAAGTTGGACAATATCGTAATAGACGCGGGTTATCCCTATCATACGGGTAACTTATGCGAAATGCTCAGGCTTGCGGCTGAGGACGAAAGAAACGAACACGAAAAAATTTACCCCGCTTTTGCCAAGATTGCGGCTGACGAAGGTTTTAAAGACGTTTCCGCTCTCTTTACTTTGATAGCCACGGTGGAAAAACACCACGAACAGATATTCACCTATCTTCACGAGGCTATGGAGAGCGGCAATCTCTACAAAAACGAAAGCCCAATCCTCTACGTATGCAAGGAATGCGGTCATATGCACACCTTGAAAGAGGCGTGGACAATTTGCCCGTTGTGTAAATCGAGTCAGGGTTTTGTCGCACTGCACCTTCCTTACGGAAAGGAGTGAATTATGAAGAAGGCTAACAACACCGAAAACAAGCAGAACAAGCAGTCTAAGAACTGCGGCTCTTCCAAAAGCACGAAAAACTGCAAATAATTGCTTTTTCAGCTGGGAAGACCCAAACGGAAGCTACACGGGTACTTGCGAAGATATTAACGAGCTCCCCGTACAGGACGTTGACGACCTGTAAATAAATCTTCCTTTGGAAAAATGCGGCAGGCGCGAAATTTTTCGCGCCTGCCGTCTTTTTTAAGCATTTAATTACATTCGAGCCATACTATGCCGCGGCTAACGCGTTTAAAGCATTCTTTGCGACTGTATGTAATAGCTCCAACGGGTTGAGGAAATCTGTTCTATTTTGGCGTAATCGGAAGCAGTGTGCAGTATATAGTTGTTGCCGAGATACAGCGCCACGTGCCCTATCCTTTCAACGCCCACCTTGTCCTTGCGCGTGGAATTGGTAAAAAACATCAAATCGCCGCGCTGCAAGTCGTTTTTACTTACCGTCTTGCCCTGCACAACCTGAGTGCGGGTGGTTACCTGCAAGTTTACGTCCGCTCCTATCTTAAAAATATACTGCATCAACGACGAGCAGTCGAACGCCGACGTGGTAAAGCCCGCAAGCTTTTTGCCCGTTCCGTCGTGGTAGCGCGTTGCGCCGTAAACGTAGGTTACGCCCATATATTTATAGCCTTCGGTTATAACCTTTTCCACTTCGTCGTTTGCGTTCTTCGACATCTGCACAACCGTGCAATAATTAGCGTTAATATACACGGGCTTATTTTTATAGTACGTCATATACCAATCGCCCTGCCGTCCGTAAATGGCGTACAGAGTGTTCTTTTCCGCCGTGCCCATAGCAAAGTAGTTAGTGCCCGCGCCCGAGCGTAAATTAACGCCCGAAGCGGTTACGCTTACGTACTGCGCCTTAGCGGGCTGGGGCTGGGGCATCTCTGTTTCGGGAGTTTCGGGTTTGCTTACGTCCTGAGAAGAACCCTCCGAACCCGTGCCCGTATTGTTATTTCCTTCGCCCTCGGTTACGTCCGTTTCGTTAAAAACGTTGCCGTCCTTCTTTGCCGAGCAGGCAGGCAATACCCAACCCGACAGCGCCATAGCGGAAACCAATGCCGCTATCGATATCAATTTATGATTGCGTTTCATAATAATCTCCTTTTTGGTAAGTTGATTATACTATAAAACGCACGTTCCCGCAATGCAAAGATTTTGCCAATATAGGCAAATACTTACAGAAAAAAGGGAACGGCTTTAAAGCCGTTCCCAGTCGTATTATTTATTTAATCAGTCAGCAACGCCCTCGTTGAGCTTAGCCAAAAGCTTTTCCAAATCGTTACCGTGAACGTAAACGGCTTCCTCGATAGTTTCGCCGTGAGCCATAGCGCAACCTATGCAGTGCATACCTACCGCCTGCAATATTTCCGCGCTCTTGGGATTTATGCTGAGGCAGTCCGCAATTAAAGTATCCTTGGTTATCTTTGCCATTATTTTTTCTCCTGATTTATTGTTTATTATTATTCTTCCCTATTTTGGGAACGTTTATTATCGTCGTCCCTGTTTTCTTCCGTTTCCGAAAGAATAACTACTTTAAGCTCGGTTATTCTTCTGAATTCCGTCTTTGCAACGGTAAGTTGTAAATTCTGATATACAAGCTCGTCGCCTTCGTCGGGCACTTTGCCGAGCATATCAATCACCCAACCGCCAACGGTTGCGCTGTCGCTTTCAACGTTGCCCAAATCGAAATACGCGCACAAATCGTTTACCGAAGTACTGCCCAAAACTTTGTATTCCGTTTCGCTTTCCTGCGTTATGTCCGAAAGAACCTCGTCGTGTTCGTCCCAGATTTCGCCGACAAGCTCTTCCAAAATATCTTCCATAGTAATAATACCGACCGTATCGCCGAACTCGCCCGATACTACCGCCATATGCGACTTGCTCTTTTGGAGTTGCTGTAAAACGGCGCTTATTTTGGTTGTGGATACTACGAATATAGCAGGCTTCGAAGCCTTTTCAAGCGAAAAATTTTCGTCCAGCCGCTGTTTTATAAAGTCCTTTTCGTGCAGGATACCTATAATGTTATCCACCGTATCCTTGTACACGGGCAAACGCGAATAGCGCGTTTCCATAAAAATTTTATCCACTTCGGTAAGCGGCGTCTGACAGTCTATTGCAATAACGTCCACCCTCGGCACAAGAATGTCCTTGGCTTCGAGGTCGTTAAATTCGATTGCGCTGCGGATAAGGTCGCTTTCCTGCGCGTTGATGCCGCCCTCGTGCTCGGCTTCTTCCACCAAAATTTTAAGCTCGTCGTCGGTTATGGCGTTATCCTCTTTATGTTTGAATATCTTTAAAAGAAGCTTTTTCCACAGTCCGAAAAGGAACGTAAAGGGAATCAACAGCCAAGCCAGCACGTTTATAAAGGGCGCGGAAAACCTGGCAAAGCCTTCGGGGAACTCTTTGGCGAGTACCTTGGGCGTTATTTCGCCGAATATCAAGATTACCACGGTAAGAATTACCGTTGAAAGCGTGGTTGCAAGCCCCTCGTTTTTGGGTATCAGCGCAATCATAAGAAGCGTGAACAGCGAGGAAGCAAGAATATTGACTATATTGTTGCCTATAAGTATTGTGGTTAGCAGCCTGTCGTAATTGTCTGCGAGTTTCAGTACGCGCTTTGCGCCCTTATCGCCGTCCTCGGCTTTTGCCCTCAACCTTATCTTGTTTATTGCCGTAAAAGCCGTTTCGGTTGCCGAAAAATAGCCCGACAATAATATACACACCAATACTACTACTAAAAAAATTATTTCTAACGTCGACATATATCCTCCTTAATCGTCTGAAAATTTAAACGGTTTTTAAATTCTCAAAGCCGCAGAAGAATACTGTTCAACTCAAAATGCGCCCGCAATGTTCCTTCGGGCGTTTGCGTTAGTTGTAAGCGACTTAAATGACCTGACTGTCGTCGCTTAGATGGGTCGTCCATAATCTCCTCTTGAATAAATTTACGGTATATAATTATATTTTGCGTTAATATTAACACAATACCCCATACCTGACGCTATTATATCACACATTTTTTATATATGCAATGCAATTTGATAAAATAAACGCATTATTTAATTAAATTGAAAGTCAGTATAACTATGCCCAGCGCGGCAAGCACGGAGCCGAGCACGCGGTTTAACGTTTGCGGGCTAACCTTGTTTGCAATTACCGCCGCGATTTGCGCCCACATAAAGGTAAACCCGACGCATAGCCCCAGCACCAGCCAATCGGGTTGCGTTCCGCCTAAAATAAAGTGGGAAGCCGCGCCCGTAACGGCTGTAAACGTCATTATAAACACGCTTGTGCCCACGGCGGTTTTAAGCTCGTAACCGAGCACCGCGGTTAAAACGAGCAACATCATCATTCCGCCGCCCGCGCCCACAAAGCCGCAGACAAAACCTATAAGCGCGCCGCCGACAACCGACCCCGTTATTCGCTTGGCTTTGGACGCCGAAAGCATTGCCTCCTTAGTAGTCATAACGGGCTTTACTATAAATCTTATGCCGAGAAAGAGCGTTATTATAACCGAAAACCCGCCCATTGCGGTAGAAGGCAACAGACTCGAAACGTAACTGCCCAATACGGTGAAGGCGAGCACGAACGCCATCATTACAAGTCCGTTTTTCATATCCAGATTTTTGTTTTTGCCGTAAGTTGCCGCGGAAACGGCGCTTGCAAGCACGTCGGAGGCGAGGGCAATTCCCACCGCCATATTGAAATCGACGCCTAAAAACGTAGTAAGCAACGGCACGATTACCGCCGCCGCGCTCATCCCCGCGAAACCCGTGCCGAGCCCCGCGCCCGCGCCAGCGATAAACGTTACCAAAACGGTTATAAAAATTTGCATACCGAACCTAAACCAGCATAAACAGCATACCTACGCCGTAACCCAGAACCGTGCCTATTGCCAGTCCCAACGAAGCGCAGATTATCCCCGGCGCGATTAAATCGGGGCGGCGGCAAGCCTTTGCGGCGGGCGCTATGAACGGCGGACCGTATACCCCCGCCGTGGAAGTTATAAGCGCCGTGTCGCCGTCTATGCGGAAAATTTTGCACAATAGAAGATGTATCAAAACAACGCTTACCTGCGCGACGGCGAAGAACGCCAGCGTGGGTAAAATATCGGTGAGGAACACCGTCCAATCTATACTCATCGCAAGCGCAATAGAGAAGAACAGTATCAGATACATTCCCAGCGGATACTGCCCCTTTATTTCCCTTACGGGGGTAATAAACGAAAGCGCAACGCCGCCCACAGATACGGAAATCAAAATATATAAAAGATTTTCGCCGACCGTGCCCTCGATTAAAAACTCTAAAAGCGCGCCCACACCGAGGCAGGCGACGGCGAGGAAAAACGCGCCTATAAGTTTTAGCACGCTCTTTTTATCTTTTATGGAGAAGCCGAAAGTGTAATCGTCTTTTTTAGGCTCCTCAACGGGCGCGCTCTCCGCTGTAACGGCTTGCTCGTCCGCGCTTGCATCCCGCGTACCGTTAATTGCGTTTGCGTCCGCCGCGGCGGACGCGCCGCTGTCGCTGACAGCGGCGTTACGAGCGCCTTTTTTGCCGCCCGCGCGCTTTTCCCTGCGCTTTAATATTGCGCCGTACACCTTGGGCATTACGGATATTATAAGCAGAAAATACAGCCCGCCGACGATACTGTCGGAAAGGTTTGCCGCAGATATGTTTTCACTGCCCGCTTTTAATGAAATGCCTATTGCGTTAAGGTTGGGCGTTCCGCCCGTGTACAGCCCTATCGTCATTGCCGCAAGTTTATCCGTGCCCTCCATAAACAGCCGCGTAATAAAGAACATAGCAACGGCGACTATCACCGCCGAAACGATACACAGCGAGTAACCTATAACCGTGCCCTTGGCAAGCGTTTTAACCGACTTTAAATTTATGCTGAAAAGCACGAGCGGAATAGACAGCGCAACCAGCACGTACGCTATGGTGGTTGTAAGTCCCTTGTCGTAATCGTGCCCCGAAAGCCCGATTGCCGAAAAGGCGAAACCTACCAGATAGCATATGACAATCGCGCCCACAGCGCCCAACAATTTGAATTTGCGCGTAAGCCATACAATGAATATGGGAAGAGTAAATATAGCTATTACGGCTATAACCGTCAACACTGTGTCTATCATATTTCCCTGCCGTAAATTCTGAAAATCTTGTTCAAAAATCCGCCAGCGTGCTCCAAATTCATACGCGAGGGAAGGTTGTCCTCCATAATGGTGCCCGCCTCTATATTCTCTATGCCGTACCTCTTGCACGTTTTGAAAAACTCGTAATACATAACGTAGTTTACTCCGAGGTTATGGTATTCGGGTATAACGTACTGCAATATGGGGCGCACGGAGCTTATTCTTTTTTTATAATACAGCATTTTAATTATGGAAACGGGGTTTATTCTGCCGTTCATTTTGCGGAAAACGCCGTTGTAATCGGGCAGTGAAAGCATTACGCCGACGGGCAGTTTGTCGCTCGTGCGCCGTACTATATAAATGAGGTCCGCCCACAGATAGTTTTTCCATTCGGTTACTATACTGCGCAACGCCTCCATAGTAGGCGCTTCCTGAAATATCACGTCGGTAGTCGCCTTTTTCATAACGCCGTAAAACGCCTCTATTTCGCTGTCGAGATTATTAAAATCAACAATATTAAGTTCAAGCCCGCAACGCTTTTTAACCCGCTCTGTAAGCCGCTCTATTCTGTCCATATCTACATTTGTAAAATCGAAGCGGTAAGCCACGGTATCGAAGTCCTTTTTAAACCCGCAAGCCGTTAAAAGCTCGTTATAATAGGGCGGATTGTAGGAGGTAAAAATCATAGGCGGATACTCGAAACCCTCGGCTAAAATGCCCCTGCGGTTGTCCTGGTCGTGCGGGAAATATGTGCCTTCAACGCGGGATATCCCCCGCTCTTTCAGCATTTTGCACATATGCTCCAATAGCAGTTTGCAAACTTCTACGTCGTTTACGCATTCGAAGTGTGAAAAGTAGCCGCACCTGTCCGCCTCTATTCTCTTAGCCGCGCCCACGGTAAAGAGAACGCGGGCTATAAATTTACCGTTGCGCTCCACGGCGAGCGCCGTGTAAGTTTTATGTTTCAGCACGAGCGCGCACAGCGTTTTATACAAATCTCGGCGCATATACGGCACGTAGAACTTATCCCCGCGGTAAATATCGTCCGCCATATTTATAAATTTTTTAACGGCTTTCGCCTCTTTGATTTCCACAACCTTCATTCGCCTTTTTTCTCCGTAGATTATAATACCAAAATTAAAATAAACAATCAAATTAAATATTGACGCAGAGAAAAAATTACACACATAATTCACAAAACAATACAATATTTTTAACCTTGCGCGCGTAAAATTGTATACGGCTTGACGGCAACGCCCGTTTCTGCTATACTTAACGACGATATTCAGCGGGGTAATTTTATATGAAAAAACCTGTCGTGCTGTTCCCCTATGTGGAAGCGGGAATGGGACACGTAGCGCCTATGCGCGCGATTGCAACAACTTTCAAACAACTTTACGGCGACTTGGTTGAGTGCGTTGAAACAAAGTTTTATACCGACGGCGGCAACCCCGTGCTCGCCGAGTTCGAAAGGCTTATGTGCAAGTCGGTAATAGATTCCAACCGCAATTGCCTTTTGGGCTTTTTTATGAGCTTTAATATGAAATTCTGGGGCGCGAAGATTGCAACGGCGGCTTCCGCCAACTGCCTTAAACGCGGCGCAGGCAAGCTTGCCGTAAAGCGTATGGAAGAGCTTGCGCCCGACCTTGTTATGAGCACGCACTGGTCTACAAACTACTTTGCAAAGAAGTGCGCGGCAAACCCATTGACGGCGCTGTACTGCCCCGACGCCCGCACATATCCCCTGTTCAACTACCCCTGCGACCTTGCGCTTATACCCACGCGGGCGGGATACGAAGAGGCGCTAAAAAAATACCGCCGCAGATACACCCCCGAAAATCTTAAATGCGTGCCCGCGCTTATCCGTGGCGACGCTTTCTCCGTTACGGGTGATAAACGCGCCCTGCGTGAAAAGTTAGGGCTGGAAACGGATAAGTTTACAGTAGTGCTTGTGGAGGGCGGTTACGGCATAGGAAAAATGACGAAAATCTGCCGCCGCGCATTGGAGCGGGATATACCCGTAACTCTTGTGCCCGTGTGCGGCAAAAACAGCGAGCTGTATAACGAAATGCAAACGTGGAAGAACGGTAAAAACTGCACGCTTCACCCCGTGGGCTTTACCGACGCATTGCCGGAATATCTTTCTGCCGCCGACCTGTTTTGCGGCAAGAGCGGCGCCAACGTATTTGCCGAAGCCTGCTTTTTCGGCGTGCCGCAGATTGTAACCAAATACGCCAGCGGAGTTGAAAAGCTAAACGGCGAATATTACGTTAAAAAAATAAAGACCGCATTGAAAATTTTCAACGCGGAAAAGGTTGTAAATAAAATAGAGGAATTTGCGGCAACCCCCGAAAAGCTTGCGCCGCTTAAACAAGCCGCCGAAGCGCAAAGGCAAAACTACGGCGCGGAACCGACCGCGCGGCTAATATACGCGCTTTTGAAAACGCGCTTTCCGCAACTTCCCGACGACCGCTCTTAGAGCGGTTTTTTCTTGTTCTTTTTATACTTGACGTTCTTTACGATTATATCGAACAGGGTTATTCCTATGCCTACGAAGATATACAGATAGAACACCGCCAAACGCCAAACGAGCACCGACCAGGCGAGCGTTGCACCCGCCGCCGCGGAGAACGCCAACGCGCCCATACCCTCCACCACGCCCGAGTTGCCGGGGGTGGGAATAAAGGAAACGCCGAAAGTTGCAAAGGAGTTTAGCGCCATTACCGTAAGCGCCATACCGTCAACGTTGCAGTTAAACGCCTTCATTACGAAGAAAGGTATTGCAAAGGTTAAAGCCGCTTCCGCAAAGCTGACTAAAATTAAAAGTACGAGCTTTAAAGGGCTTGTTGCCATAACCGCAAAAGAAGTTTTAAAGTCGCTTACAATCTTTGTTGCGCGCGCCGTCGCCTTTTGAATATCCTTTACGATTTTTAATTTAAATCCCAGCCACACCACGCCGTAGGTCAGCTTGCTCATAAACTTGGGAAGCACAAGAAACAACGTAACGAACACGGGGATAATCAGGTTGACGGCAATGCCTACCCAGCCCGTAACTTTTAAAACCGTGCCGCCGCTCACGCCGTCCAAAACGCCCTTAGCCGCTCCGTAAATCATTAGCGCGCCGCCTAAGATAATCCAGCACACCACGCTGGAATAGTACCTGATAAGCACCATTGCCGAGGAGTTGCCGCCGCTTATGCCCTTGGTGTTGAGGTAGTAAATCTGCATAGGCTGACCGCCCGTGGCAAACGGAGTTACCGCGTCGTAATACTTGCCTATAAAGTGGGTCTTTGTCGAGGCAAGCAAACTCGCCTTGCCCGTAACCGTTTTGGAAATTATGCAGTACTTGCACACGTCCAAAGCCATAACAAGCAAAATGACCAATAGCAATACGGCGAAAAACAACGGGCTTGCGCCGCGCACCGCCTCGCCAAGCGTAGCCCCCGACTGCGGGTCGATTTCCTTTACAATGCCGAACAGCGACAGTATGCCGAGCGCGATTATAACGACGAGAAAAATATTCCAGAAAATATTTGCGCCGCGCTTCCTCTTTTTGGGGGGCGCAGGTTCGCCAACAGATGGTTCGGCAACGGTCATTTCGGCAATTGTCGTTTGTGCGGCAACGGCGGGTTCGGGCAAAGCTTGGGGTTGGGAAACCTGCGTTTCCCCCTCCGGGTTTGCCGTTTGGGCTTGTTGCGCATTTTGGCAAGAATTAAAGCCGTTTAAGTTTTCCGTGTTCTTATCGTCCACACGCCCACCCCGCAAATAACGTACGGTTTAATTATACCGCAACCGCTTTCGATATATAACCTTGCAAGGGTTATACCTTTTAGTTACTCTACTTTAAGCCCCCAGCACCTGCACTTTTTTGCAAGCTCGGCGTCGAAGCTCTTCCACAAATTCTGTATGTGATGGTTTTCTTCCAGCTCGGGACCGGCTTCAAGCTTTTTAATGCCCAAGTTTACAACGCCTTCGAGGCAATGATTGATTATTATGGCGGAAATGCCCTTGTTTCTGTGCGCGGGCGCGATTGCCATACTGAGCATATCCGCCGTTTCGGGGCGCTTCATAGCCCTCATATACGGTATAAGTCCGTTGGGAAAAATATGCCCCCTGCCCTTTTGCAACACCTCTTTCATAGACGGCATAACAAAGCCGTAAGCAACCACCTTGCCGTCCTTTAAAACGACTGTGGCGAGTTCGGGAATAAGCACCATCATAATCGTGTCCGTTTCCCTCTTCTTCTGCTTTTCGTTTATGGGGCTTGTTCCGTACAGCTCGGCAAACGCCTCGTCAAGCACGTCCAACGCCTGCATAATGTATTCCTTTAACTTCTTCTTGTCGTGCTTCAAATAGTAGCGCACGTCTAAAATTTCGTACCCGTGCCTGTCCATTACAGCCTGACTCAAACGCTTGAAACGCTCGTTGACTTTATCCGGCGCGTTTATAACGTAACAGTTCCAGTCAACCACTTTATATGCGCCCAGCTTCTGCATATGTTCTACGTAATAGGGAGCGTTGTATATTTCGATATAATTGCTGTCGCGGTCGAAACCCTCAATCAGCATTCCCTCCTCGTTGAGGTCGGAAAAGCTCATCGGTCCTATTATTTCGGTCATACCCAGCTCTTTCGCCCACTTAAAGAGTTCGGCAAACAGCGCCTTTGTAACCTCGAAGTCGTCTATTACGTCAAAGCGTGTAAAGCGCAGTTGCTTGTAGCCGAATTTTTCGTTTACTCCCCTGTGCCATATGCCGGCTATGCGCCCCGCGATTTTGCCGTCCTTGTAGGCAAGAAACATTTTGCAGTCGGCAAAGCGGAAAGCGTCGTTTATTTTAGGGTCGAACTCGGCAAACTCGTCGGCGTATAGGTTGCAACACGCGTGCGGGTTATTTCTGTATAAATCGATTACGAATTTAAAAAATTTTTTCTTATCTCTCTTAGTAGATATTTGTTTTACAGTTATCATATAAACTACCCTGCCGCGCGCATTCTTGCGCGCGGCTATGCTTTTGCGGCGTTTCCGCCGCAAAAGCCACAACATAAATAATATAACAATTTTGCATAAATATGTCAAACGATATGAGTATTTTACTTAACATTTGTCAATAAAATATATTACAATTATCTGCTCGTCGCACAACCGTTTGGGCAATAAACGGATATTTCAACTAAATTTCACTTTGGGCACGCCATTATTGACACAAAAATTAAAAAAATGCTTGATTATTTATTGCGGCATATGATATAATAAAACCACAAAAAATCAACGAGGTAAACACAAAATGAAAGCTTTGGGAAAAGTATTAAACGTTATCGGGCAAATCCTTGCCGTTCTGCTTGTTATAGCCTTATTGCTTAATTATTTAAACGGACTTTACAGTTTTATGCCTGAAATAGGCGGCAAAATTCTCGGCTGGGTTTCTCAGTTCGGCGCGGTGCTTCTCGTATGCGTAATAGCCCTTTCGGCGGCGCTTCGCACCAACCTTATATTTGTAATCCTTGTAGGTCTGTTCATTGCGGCGCTTATAGGCTTTACGTTCTACTACGGCGTTATCACGGGCTTCCTTCCCCAGGCGGAAGAGGGCGTTTCGGCTGTTGTAAAGTTGATTGCCTAAGCCATATACCCCATCCAATCAAAAATATTGCG